>Ga0209573_1000216_pt1 | contig 144929 bp, 162 predicted proteins | sample TNRBio252014_DNA_FD_185870 | JGI IMG/M metagenome (GOLD analysis project Ga0209573, IMG submission 185870) | Wastewater treatment Type I Accumulibacter community from EBPR Bioreactor in Madison, WI, USA - TNR Reactor_6/25/2014_ DNA (SPAdes)... | ecosystem: Engineered > Bioreactor > EBPR >...
GGTCGCACGCGCCCCGCGCCGGGGGCGCGGGGCGCGCGCGTTCCGGATCACCTGCCCTTGCGGTTCAGCGAGAAGATGAGGCAGGAGTTCGTGTAGAATTGATATTCGCGCAGGCTCGCGCCGACGGTCGTGACCTCGCCTTTCCGGAAGGTGACGCCGCAAGCCGCCGGACTGACGCGCGAGGACACCTCCACCCGCGTCGGCACGGCGCCCTTGATCGGGCGCAGCACTTCGAACACCGTGAACGCGTTGGCGCCCTCAACGCGGCTCGACACCACGCGGCCCTCGAAGGCGAATTGCGTGCGCTCGATCGCCTGCGCCCGTGTCAATGGCATGCACGAGCACGCCAGAGCCGGGCTGACCGTCAGCATTGCTCCGAGCGCCGCCGAAACTCCGAAAATCCTCATGGTCGCCGCATCCTCAATCCGTGTGAATCACCACGATCCGCGCGCCCAGCGCCACCTGCCCGCCCGGCGTTCCTGACACTTCAGCCACGACGCCGGCGCGCGGCGCGACCAGCGCATGCTCCATCTTCATCGCTTCGACAATCGCCAGTCGCTGTCCCTTCTCGACCGCATCGCCCCTGGCGACGAACAGCGCAACGAGCTTGCCGTGCATCGGCGCTTTCACCGCGTTGTCGCCATGCTCCTCGGTCTCGTAATCAACTTCCAGCGGATTGAACAATTCGACGCGCGTCTGACGCCCGGCGTCGAGCACCAGCACGCCGCCGTCCGCCTCAACAATATCGCCCGCGTCGCTGGCGATCGCATGATCGCGGAAATCCGACGCGCCGTCATGCGCGACGCTGACGCCGTCTTCGCGCAGCCGCGTCGCCTCCGGCCAGCGCAGATCGACCGCGATGCGTTCGCCGTCGGCGATCAGCGGAACGCGCGTCACGCGCGGCGCGCCGAGTTGGAAGGCGTCGCGGTCGTGCCAGGGCGAATCCCATTCGTCGGAGCGGCGGTATTGCGCGCCGTTCTCGCTCTCCCAAACCTGCGAGACCAGATCAAGCGCGCCGAGCCGCAGGCTGCGCGCGTCAAGATCGCGCTTCACCGCGCCGAGCGCCGCGAGATTGCGATCGATGAATCCGGTGTCGAATTTTCCGGCGCGGAACTCCGGCGCCTCGCACAAGGCTTTCAGGAAGGCGACGTTGGAGCGCGGGCCGGCGACGCGCGTTTCCGACAAGGCCCTGGCCAGACGGTCGAACGCCTCGTCGCGCGTCGCGCCATGCGCGATGATCTTGGCGATCATCGGATCATAGAACGGCGTCACCTCGCCGCCCGCCTCCACGCCGGAATCGACGCGGACGCCCTCACCCTCCGGCAGCTCCAGCGCGAAGAGCCTGCCCGTCGACGGCAGGAAGCCGCTCTCCGGATCTTCGGCGTAAAGCCGCGCCTCGACGGCGTGGCCATTGGCCGAAATCTGATCCTGCGTCGCCGGCAGCGTTTCACCCGAGGCGACGCGCAATTGCCATTCGACAAGATCGAACCCGGTGATCTCTTCCGTCACCGGATGCTCGACCTGAAGGCGCGTGTTCATCTCCATGAAGTAGAAGGCGTCCGGCCTCAATCCGCGCGCGCCGTCAGCGATGAACTCCACGGTGCCGGCGCCCGAATAGCCGACCGCCTTCGCCGCGTCGACCGCCGCCTTGCCCATCAGCGCCCGCATCTCCGCCGACATGCCCGGCGCCGGCGCCTCCTCGATCACCTTCTGGTGGCGGCGTTGCAACGAGCAGTCGCGCTCGAACAGATGCACGGCGTTCCCGTGATTGTCGGCAAACACCTGCACCTCGATATGGCGCGGGCTGGTGACGTATTTCTCGATCAGCACATGCGCGTTGCCGAAGGAGGATTGCGCCTCGCGTTGCGCGCTCTCCAGCGCGGCGTCGAAATCGGCGTGCTGGTCGACGCGGCGCATGCCCTTGCCGCCGCCGCCCGCCACGGCTTTGATCAACACCGGATAGCCGATCTCATAGGCCTTCTCGCGCAGGAATTTCGGCTCCTGCTTCTCGCCATGATAGCCAGGCACCACCGGCACGCCGGCCTTCTGCATCAGCGCCTTGGCGCCGTCCTTGAGGCCCATGGCGCGGATGGCGGAGGGCGGCGGGCCGATGAAGACGACGCCCGCCGCCGCGCAGGCTTCGGCGAATTCGGCGTTCTCCGACAGAAAGCCGTAGCCGGGATGGATCGAGGCCGCGCCCGTCTGTTTGGCGGCGGCGATGATCTTGTCGGCGACCAGATAGGACTCGCGCGCCGGCGCGGGCCCGAGATGCACGGCCTCGTCGGCCATCATCACATGCGGCGCGCGCGCATCGGCGTCCGAATAGACCGCGATCGTGCGCAAGCCCATGCGCCGCGCCGTGCGGATGACGCGGCAGGCGATTTCGCCGCGATTGGCGATGAGAACCGAAGTCAGCAGAGCCATCAGCCATTCACTCCCATGATGCTGAACGCGACGATGTCTTTTGCGCGCGACGAACAAACTCGACGAGATCGAGCGGTCCGCCGGCGTAGATGCGATGAAAGCCGTAGGGGCCATCGGTCATTTCGGCGATGGCGCGCTCCGCGCTCCAGCCCTGATGCAGCTTGCGATAGAGCGCGACGACGGCGCCGGTGCGATCCGATCCGTGCGTGCAATGCACGAGCACGGGCCCGCGCCGCGTCGCCGCTGCGACCGCCGCGACGGCGCGCCGCAATTCGCGTCCCCCGCCCGTGCGCGGATTGAACGACGGAATCGGCGCCTGCACGAAGCGCAGACCGAGCGACGGAGGAAGACCGAACTGCCAATCGTCGGAATCGTCGCGCAAATTGACGATGGTCCTGACTCCGAGATGACGCGCCAGCGCCTCGATTTGCCCGCGCTCGAGCTGCGCGCTGCGATAGAGGCGCGGCGTCACCTGATGGAGATTGCCAATGCCGGCGCAGGCGACCGGCCGCACGCCGTTGCGATCCGGCGCGCCGACGCGACATGGCGCATCGGCCGCGCGCGCGGAGGCCACGGCGACGACGGACGCCGCGATAAGCGCTGCGTAAAGCCGTGCCTTCATGACGTTTGCTCCTCGCCCCGACGCCTCACATGCGGAACACGCCGAATTTCGTCTCCTCGACCGGCGCGTTGAGCGTGGCGGAGAAGGCCAGCGCCAGCGCGCGGCGCGTCTCGGACGGCAGAATGATGCCGTCGTCCCAGATGCGCGCGGTGGCGTGATAGGGCGAGCCCTCTTCTTCGTATTTGGCGCGGACAGGGGCCTTGAACGCCTCTTCCTCCTCCGCGCTCCACGTCTTGCCGTCGGCCTCGATATTGTCGCGCCGGACGGTGGCCAGCACGCTCGCCGCCTGTTCGCCGCCCATGACCGAGATGCGCGCGTTGGGCCACATGAACAGGAAGCGCGGCTGATAGGCGCGCCCACACATGCCGTAATTGCCGGCGCCATACGAGCCGCCGATGACGACGGTGATCTTCGGAACTTTCGCGCAGGCCACCGCAGTCACGAGCTTCGCGCCATCCTTGGCGATGCCGCCGGCCTCATATTCGCGCCCGACCATGAAGCCCGAGATGTTCTGCAGGAACAGCAGCGGAATGCGGCGCTGCGCGCAAAGCTCGACGAAATGCGCGCCCTTGACCGCGCTTTCGGAGAACAGGATGCCGTTGTTGGCGACGATGCCGACAGGAACGCCGTGGATGCGCGCGAAGCCCGTCACCAGCGTCGTGCCGTAGCGCGCCTTGAACTCGTCGAACTCCGAGGCGTCGACAATACGGGCGATCACGTCGCGCACGTCATATTGCTTCTTGAGATCGGTCGGCACGAGCCCTTCGAGTTCGGCCGGATCGAATTTCGGGTCGCGCGGCTCCGCGCAGACGATATCGACGTTCTTGCGCGTGTTGAGATTTCCGACGATGCGGCGCACCAGCGCCAGCGCATGTTCGTCGTTCCCGGCGAAATGATCGGCGACGCCCGAGACGCGGGTATGAACGTCGGCGCCGCCGAGATCCTCGGCCGACACCACCTCGCCCGTCGCCGCTTTCACCAGCGGCGGGCCGGCGAGGAAGATCGTGCCCTGCTGCTTGACGATCACCGTCTCGTCCGACATCGCCGGCACATAGGCGCCGCCCGCCGTGCACGAGCCCATGACGCAGGCGACCTGCGCGATGCCCGCCGCCGACAGATTGGCCTGATTATAGAAGATGCGGCCGAAATGATCGCGGTCGGGAAACACGTCGGTCTGATGCGGCAGATTGGCGCCGCCGGAATCGACCAGATAGACGCAGGGCAGCCGGTTTTCTTTGGCGATTTCCTGCGCGCGCAAATGCTTCTTCACCGTCATCGGCAGATAGGTGCCGCCCTTGATGGTGGAATCGTTGCAGATGATCATCACTTCGCGGCCCGACACCCGGCCAATGCCCGTGATGACGCCGCCGCCGTGAATGTCGCCGCCATACATGCCGAAGGCGGCGAGCTGCGACATTTCGAGGAAGGGCGAGCCGGGATCGATCAGCCGCATCACGCGCTCGCGCGGCAGCAGCTTGCCGCGCTTCACGTGGCGCTCGCGCGTCTTTTCGTTGCCGCCGAGCGCGGCCTGCGCCCGCCGGGCGCGCAATTCGTCGGCCAGAACCTTCCAGGCCTCTGCGTTCGCCTGGAAATCGGTCGATTGCGCGTCGATGGAGCTGCCCAGAACCGTCACGTCATCCCCCGCCTGATAGCGAAAATCGGGTCGACTATGGCGAGAAAACAGGCGCTGTCCAGCGTCCGGGCGACTTACAGCGAGTCATATTTCTCCAGCGCCCAGGGCTCGGCCACGGCCCCCGCCTCCCAGTCCTTCCAGGCCGGCGTCGCCCTCATCGCGTCCATATAGGCGCGCGTGTCGGCCGCGACCGGCGCGTCATAGACATGCAGGCGGTTCACCACCGGCGCATACATCGCGTCCGCCGCCGAAAACGCGCCGAACAGGAACGGCCCGCCCTGCCAGAAGCGCCGGCGCGCTTCGGCCCAGGCCGCCTCGATCCGCGCGATGTCGGCCGCTGTTTCCATGTTCGGTTCGATACGGCGCGGCGCGCGGCGATATTGCGTCGGAAACTGCATCCGCAGGTTCTGGAAGCCCGAATGCATTTCCGCGGCCATCGATCGCGCCAGCGCCCGCGCGGCGCGGTCGCGCGGCCAGATGGCGTGATCGGGAAAACGCTCGGCGAGATATTCGATGATGGCGAGCGAATCCCAGATCGACAATTCGCCGTCCTTGAGCGACGGGCACTTGCCGGTCGGCGCATGTTCCAGCATGTCCGCCCGCGTCTCGGGCCGCCCCATCGGAATGACGATCTCCTGAAAGGCAATGCCGAAATGCCGCATCAAAATCCATGGCCGCTGCGACCAGGACGAATAGGCCTTGTTGGCGATGACGAGGGTGAGCATCGGGTCACGCTTTCGGAGCGTGATGGTGCATGACATAGGCCTCGACCGGACCGCCCGCCTTTTTCCAGGCGGCAAACCCGCCCTCGATGTGAGCCACCGGCTTCAACCCCATTTTCTGCGCGACATGCGTCGCGAGCGCCGAACGCCAGCCGGCGGCGCAAAAGAAAATGAACTTCCGGTCCTCCTGAAACGCAGGCTTTGCGTAGGGGCTTTCCGGATCGATCCAGAATTCGAGCATCCCGCGCGGGCATTTGAAAGCGCCGGGAACCGCCCCTTCCCGCTCCAGTTCGCGCGGATCGCGCAGGTCGACCAGCGTGACGCCGCGGCCGGCCGCAGCGGCCATCGCCTGCTCCGCGCTCAACGTCTCGATTTCGGCGTTCGCGTCGGCCAGCATCCGCTTGTAGCCATAGGTGATCTTTTGCGTCACGGGCGGCTCCCTCGTTTCCCGCCCGCACTATAGGCCAATGCGGGCCGCCGGCCAGCCCCGCTCCCCTGGCGCGCTGTCCGTCGCGTCCGACGCCCGCGACGCGGTGTTTTTCTCCAACGACCTACGGACTCGGGCTTGACCCCGGCGCCGGCGCGCGCGAAGGGCTTGCCATGACCCATCCCACCCTCGACGCGACGATTCTGGACCTGTGCATGGACGCGGGGCCGGCCAGGACCATCTGCCCCACCGACGTCGCCAGAGCGTTTTCCGCCGCGCGTGGAGACGATGCGCTCGCCTGGCGGTCGCATCTGACCGAGGTCCGTCGGCGCGCCGTCGCGCTGGCGCAAGACGGCCGCATCGTCATCTACCGCAAGGGCAAGCCCATCGACCCGGCCGAAACGCGCGGCGTCATCCGGCTGGGCCTGCCGCGACACGATTGACGCTCACGGCGCCGGGAACAGCGCGTCCGTCTTGCCCGTGAGGCGATAGGCGACGAGGCCGATCCATTCGCGCAAAGCCATCTCGAACTGACGATAACGCTCGATCGTTCCGTAGCGCGCAAGGAGCCCTTTCGATCCCGGAAAAGTATGAAAATCGACCGGATATGGCGTCACATCGACGCCTTGCCGCCGGAAAATGCCGATCGATCGCGGCATATGCCAGGCTGATGTCACCAGCAGCCAACGCTCGCCGGGCTTCGGATGGGCAAGTTTGATCGTATTGACGGCGTTTTCGTAGGTGTTGCGCGAGAAGCGCTCGAACATCATGCGCTCCGCCGGAACGCCGAGCGCCAGCCACAAGCGCTCCGCGCCATCCGCTTCGCTGCGGCCGCCGCCCGTCAGCTCCGCCGATCCGCCCGTGAAGATCAGGCGGGCGGTCGGAAACCGCCGCGCCAGTTCGACGCCGGCGGTCATGCGCACGCCCGCGTCCGTCATCGCCGTCGGGCCGCGCGCATGCGCCATCGCCTCGTTCATCGGCCCGCCGAGCACGATGATCGCGTCCGGCGCGGCCAGCGGCTCGGCGGGAAAAGCAAAGCGGTCCTCAAGCGGCTGCATCATCAGCGCGCCGATCGGCGTCATGCCGATCAGAGCCATCCACACGACGCCCAATCCCATCAGCCAGCGGCCAAGCCGCGCGAAACGCGTCGCCGTCAGGCCAAGTCCGCCGAGAGCGGCCAGAACGCCGACTTTTGTCGGCGCGAACAGCCACCAGAGAACTTTGGAAAACGCGAAAAACATGGGTTGTTCCGACAATTCGACGCGGCGGGAAATCTGAAGGGGGGTAGCCTGAGAGTTTCGCGAAATCTGACACATGAAACCCAAGGAACGGTTGACGCGCTATCCGGCCTTCTCAGGCCCGCCCTTCAATCCGCCATATTGCCGACGAATTTTGACGCGGTCGGAATCAAAAATGCGAGATCGCAGATGCGCAAAACTCTCTCCCTGTCTCTTGTCGCCGGCCTGGCGCTGACCGCGCCGCTGGCGGCGCAACAATCTCCCGGCATGGGAGGCATGTCCGGAATGTCCGGCATGGGAGGCATGTCCGGAATGTCCGGCATGGCTGGCGCGCTCGCCGGCATGGCCGCCACGCAAGCGTTGATGAACAATACCCTGCTCGGCCAGAGCGACGAGAATGAGCAGATCATCGCCCTGTTTCTCCCCGATGGTCAGGTGCGCCAGAAGGTTGGCGACGAAGACAGCGCCGGCAAATGGGTTCAGCGCGGCGACATGCTCTGCGTCGAGTTTCCCGACGACGACGAGGAAAGCTGCTATCTGGTGCAGATCACGCCCGACGCCGTGATTTTCGCCCAGAAAGACGGGACCAAACAGCGCTACACGCTCGCCGCCGGCAATCCGAAGGGGCTGTAAGCTCAACCCGAACACGACCGGCGCGGTGGCGAAACCGGCGATGCGTCACGCGGCGCGTCGCCGATGTCGTTTGGCCCGGCGCCGCGTCAATTGCCGCGCACGTTGGTCAGCAGAATGATCGCCTGACGGGCGATCGCCTCGTTGACGCACGGGTGCGACAAGCTCATGCCGAACTTGCCCTTCCTGGTCACCGTGTCGGAGCCCCAGGCCGACAGCGCCGCCGTGGCTTCGCAAATCGCGACGGCCTGCGCCTGCAGGCGGCCGCTGGTGGCGCGCCAGACGGCGCGGTTCTTTTCCGGCCGGCTCGTATCCTGCGCCACGTCGCCGGCGGCCTTCAGCCAGGCCTTCGCCTCGCGCGCCGTGCAGACGTCGACGTCGCCGCCGGCGTCGATGCACGGCTTGCGCACATGATCGAAGCAGCTTTGCGGGCCGCCTTCCATCTGCCGCAGGAATTTCTCGCGCAGCGGCCCCGAGGACGGCAGGTCGCCTTCCGGCCCGGACTTCTCGTCGACGCAGGCTTGCAACGCTTCCGCGTCGGCCTTGACCTGCCGGGCGAGCGTCGGCGTGGCGGCGACGGCAAGGGCGAAAGCGGTGAGAAGGATGCGGCGCATGACGAATCCCGAGGTTCCATGACGATGCGCCAAGCTTAGCAACCCATCCGCCGCCTGGACAATGACAAGCGCCGTAACGGACGCCCTAGCCGAGAGCAATCGACAACAGATCGCGCCCGACCATCACCGGCCCGTCGAAGGTCTTGCGGACAGCCTCTGTCCAGACCTCGGGCGTCAGACTCCTGTCATCAGCGGGAACGAAATGATTGAGCACCAGGTTTTTGACGCCCGCCGCCGCGGCGATGCGCCCGACATCCTCCGCCATCGTATGTGAGGCCTTGAGATGGTCGATCAGCGTCGCGGCGTTGGGGTTGCGCTCGGCCAGGGCCTTCAGCGCCGGCTCATAGGCGACTTCATGCACCAGATAATCCGCGCCCCTGGCGAAATCCGCCAGCGGCGGGAAATAGGTCGTATCGCCGGAGAACACGATGATCTTGCCGTTAAACTGGAACTTTAAGGCGTAAGATTCTGTGATCGGGGGATGTTTGTTGCGCAGCGCCGTGACGGTCACGTCGTTGGTGCGCATGATTTCGCCCTCCTTGTAGGCGTGCCCGCGCACCAGCTTGCGCAGATCGGGGCGCCCCTCGTCGCCCATGCGCGTCTCGATGTCGAACCTGTTTGACGCCCAGCCGGCGTCGAGCATGGCGCCCATGCCTTCGGGGCCATAAATGTCGACCTGGGTCTTCAGGCCCGCGGCCCAGGCGTTATAGGGCAGCGTCGCCGCTTCGAGATTATGGTCGGAATGGTGATGCGTGATGAACAGATAACGCAGGCTCGGCAACGGAAAGCCGATCTCGACCAGCTTGAAGGTGACGCCATAGCCCGCGTCGACGACGTAGGGCACGCCGTTCCAGACGATCAGCGAACAGGACGGGCTCGGCGCATAGCCCCGGATGGACGGCCCGCCCTTGTTGCCGAGCAGCACCAGCCGATTGGCGCCCGCGGCCGGCTGGGCGCCCTGCCCCCAGGCACGCGAAGCCGGGAAAGCCGCCAACGCCGCCGCGCCCGCGATGAACCCCCGCCGATTCATGAGTCCCCCGAAATATCGTTCCCGGGGAACCTAACACGCGGGCGCCTGCGCGCAATTCGGGCGAATGACGCAGCCGGCCCGCCCTCACATGCTCCTGGCGAACAACTCCCGGCCGATCAGCATGCGGCGGATTTCGCTGGTGCCGGCGCCGATCTCGTAGAGCTTGGCGTCGCGCAGCAGGCGGCCTGTCGGATAGTCGTTGATATATCCGTTGCCGCCGAGCAACTGGATGGCGTCCAGCGCCATCTGCGTCGCCTTTTCGGCCGAGAGCAGGATGGCGCCGGCCGAATCCTGACGCGAGGTCTCGCCGCGATCGCAGGCGCGCGCCACGGCGTAGACATAGGCGCGGCAGGAGTTCATCGCGACATACATGTCGGCGATCTTGGCCTGCACGAGCTGGAACTGGCCGATCGGCTGGCCGAACTGCTTGCGCTCGTGCACATAGGGCATGACGATGTCCATCGCCGCCTGCATGATGCCGAGCGGCCCGGCCGACAGGACGACGCGCTCGTAATCGAGGCCCGACATCAGCACGTTGACGCCGCGTCCGACGCCGCCGACAATATTCTCCTCCGGCACTTCGCAATCCTCGAACACGAGTTCGCCGGTGTCCGAGCCGCGCATGCCGAGCTTGTCGAGCTTCTGCGCCGTCGAGAAGCCCTTGAAACCCTTCTCGATCAGGAAGGCGGTAATGCCCTTGGGGCCGGCCGCCGGGTCGGTCTTGGCGTAGACCAGCAGCGTCTCGGCGATCGGCCCGTTGGTGATCCACATCTTGGAGCCGTTGAGGATGTAGCGGTCGCCCTTCTTCTCGGCGCGCGTCTTCATCGACACGACGTCCGAGCCCGCGCCCGGCTCCGACATGGCCAGCGCCCCGACATGCTCGCCGGAAATGAGCTTCGGCAGATATTTCTGCTTCTGCTCCTTCGTGCCGTTGCGCGAAATCTGGTTGATGCAGAGGTTGGAATGCGCGCCGTAGCTCAGGCCCACCGAGGCCGAGGCGCGCGACACTTCCTCGATGGCGATGCAATGTTCGAGATAGCCGAGGCCCGAGCCGCCGAATTCCTCCGGCACGGTGATGCCGTGCAGGCCCAGTTCGCCCATCTTCGGCCACAGGTCGCGCGGGAACTGGTTGGTCTTGTCGATTTCATCGGCGCGCGGCGCGATTTCGTTCTGCGAGAAGGACCGCGCCGTGTCGCGGATCATGTCGGCGGTCTCGCCGAGGTCGAAGTTGAAGCTCGGGCTCGTATTCGGGATCATGGCGCGTTCCTCGACCACTGCGATTGCGATAAGCCGGCTTTCTGGCGCTTGCCCCGCCCCGGCGCTAGGATCAGGCGTATAAGCGGCAAAATCGCCGCGCAAGAGGCGGCGCGACATGGGACAGGATTTTTCTCGCAGGCCCAACCGCCTGCCCTGGCCGCCGATGATTTACGGCGCGGCGGTGGCTCTGGCCTGGGGCCTCGAACGACTCCTGCCCTTCCGGGCGTTCGAGTCGGCGCTCGGCTGGCTGCCGGTCTGGATCGGCTGGGCGCTGATCGCGCTGGCCCTCGCCATCGATCTGGCCGCCTTTGTCACCATGCGCCGGGCGAAAACGACGATCATGCCCAACGCCCGCAGCGACAATCTGGTCATGCACGGGATTTTCGGCCTCAGCCGCAACCCGATCTATGTCGCCAATACGCTGCTGATTCTCGGGCTGGCGGTCTGGCTGCGCTGGGGATGGCTCGTCCTGCTCGCGCCGCTGTGCGTCGTCGCCGTGACCAAACTCGCCATCAAGCGTGAGGAGCGCCACCTCGAAATCCGCTTCGGCGAAGCCTACCGCGATTACAAGACGCGCGTGCGGCGGTGGCTGTGAGGCTGCAGCGCGCGCGCCGCGACAGCCGCGCCCCCCTCAATTCGCCTTCAGCCAGGCGTTCCACTCGGCGACGGAGCCCTTGAAGACGTTGCGGTCGATCTTGTGATTGATGCCAGAAATACGGCCGTCCGACTGATATTGCCAGAAGGTCCAGTTGCGCGTGCCGTATTTGACGTTCGGAAGATGTTTCGTCGAGCGGATCCAGATCGGGTAGTCGTCCAGTTCGTGATCGGCGAGGATCGCCTGATAGAAATCCACCGTCACATAGATGACCGGCTTTTTGCCGTAATGGCGGTGCATGCGCTGCAGCATGGCGCGCATTTCCGGCACCACGCTCTCGCGCGTCAGCGTGCGCTTGCAGGTGCGCGATTCCGGCGTCGCCTCAACGTCGAGCACCGGCGGCAGCGCGTCGGGATCAACCGGCACATTCTGCTCGAACCAGGCCATTTCCTCCTGCCACGGCCGGCACCAATAGACGAAATGGTAGGCGCCGCGCGGCACGCCGGCCGCTTTCGCGCCCTGCCAGTTCTCCATGAAGCGCGGATCGGCGTGATTGCCGCCCTCGGTCGCCTTGATCCAGGCGAAGCGCGCCCCGCCCGCCTTCACCGCGGGCCAGTCGATCGTTCCCTGGTATTTCGACACGTCGATGCCATGCACGGCGTATTCGCGCGCGTGGCTTGTGGCGTCCGTCTGTTTGCCGGTCGACGAGGTGATGTCGCCGCCGAACGAGCCGAACTCGGCCATGCCGCCACCCCCGCCGCGTCCGCAGGCCGCCAGCGACAGGGAGAGAACCAGAAGGACGCCGGACACGAGCCGGCGCGAGGAGCGCGCGAAAAACAACATTCCCGCAAATTATCCCGAAGGCGGTAACGAGCCGTTAATTGGAATGGTTACCTAAGCCAACCCGAACCACAAGGTGGCGATGCCCATGAAGGCGAAATTGCCGACGACGTCGGTCACCGTGGTCACGAAGGCGCCCGACGACACCGCCGGGTCGAAGCCGTATTTGTCGAGCACGACCGGAATCACGATGCCGCCGAGCGCTCCCGCGACAAGGTTGGTCAGCATGGCGAGACTGATGACAACGCCGATGCCTGGGCTGGCGAACCAGAGGCCGGCGACCAGGCCCGTCATGAGGCCGAAAGCCGCGCCGTTGAGCAGGCCGACCGTGACCTCGCGGGTCATGACGCGCTGGAGATTGCCGGAGAACAATTCGCGCGTCGCCAGCGCCCGCACCGCGACCGTCATGGTCTGCGTCGCGGCGTTGCCGCCCTGACTGGCGACGATGGGCACGAGCACGGCCAGCGCCACCATCTTTTGCATCTCGCCGGCGAACAGCCCGAGCACGGACGAGGCCACGAAAGCGGTGATCAGATTGACGAACAGCCAGGTGAAGCGGCTCTTGGCGATCCACATCACCGTGTCGGAAAGGTCTTCCGACCGGCTGACGCCGCCCAGCGCCTTGATGTCCTCCTCGGCCTCTTCCTGAATGACGTCGACCACGTCGTCGATGGTGATGACGCCGACGAGCCGGTCGCCCTCGTCCACCACCGGGGCGGAGACGAGATTGTAGCGCTGGAACAGCCGCGCCACTTCCTCGCGGTCTTCGGTCACCGTGACGCGCCGACGCTCGGCGTCGAGAATATCCTCCAGCTTCGTCGTGCGCCGCGCCTTCAGCAGCGCGTCGAGAAAGACATTTCCCAACAGGCGGTGGCCGGGATCGACAACGAAGATTTCAAAAAACGAATCCGGCAGATCGTCCGGGTCGATGTCGCCGAGATGGTCGATCATCTGCCCGGCCGTCCACAAGGGCGGCGCCGTCACCAGCGTCGTCTGCATCAGGCGACCGGCGGAATCCTCAGGATAGTCCAGCGACCGGCGCAGAGCCACGCGTTCGACCGCCGGCATCCGGTCGAGAATTTCGGCCTGTTCTTCCGGCTCGAGGTCTTCGAGAATCTCAACCGCATCGTCGGTTTCGAGTTCGAGCACGCCTTCGGCGACGGTCGCCGTCGGCAGTTCGTCAAGAATTTCCTCGCGCACCGAATCGTCGACTTCCGTCAACGCCGCGAAATCGAAGTCGCGGCCCATCAATTCGATGAGCCTGGGCCGTTCGTCGGCGTCGAGCGCCTCGATCAACGCGCCAAGATCGGCCTCGTGCAGGTCGGCCGCCAGCTTGCGCACGCGCTCGCTGTCGCCGACGGCGATCGCGGCCGCGACGGATTGGACGAAATCGGCCCGAATGGCGCCTTCTTCGTCATGCAAGGAATCGTCGGCCAGCGCGTCGACGCGCGCGTTGTCCTGATTTTCAGCCATGGGGATCCGTCCCGCATCGACATTCGGGTGAGCGGTTCTTAAACCAAGCAGCCGGGATGGCAACCGGCGACGTTCCGCATGGCTTTTCACGAGGTCTGTATGAAACTTTTCTGGATCGCGCTCGCGGCGGCGCTCGGCGCGGCGCCGGTGCTTGCGGCGGAGCGGGCGTGCGGCCCGGAGGCGTTGGACACCTCGCGCACGCTCGCGCTGGGGTCGCGGGACGGCCCCGCCATCGGGCTGAAGTCCTATCCGCGCACGCTGCCGCTGGCCGACCGCGAGGTCGTGCTGACCTTCGACGACGGCCCGGAGGCGACCTGGACGCCGCGCATTCTCGACGCGCTGGCGCGCGAATGCGTCAGGGCGACGTTTTTCCTCATCGGCCGCAACGCCGCCGCGCTGCCGCGGATCGCCCGCCGCGAGGCGCAGGAGGGCCACACGATCGGCTATCATTCCGCGACCCACCCTCCCGCCACCTTGCGCGGGCTGCCGCAGGACCAGGCCGAAGCGGACATTCTGCTCGGCATGGAGCAGGTGGACCGCGCCGCCTTCGGCTCGGCCGGGGGCGGACGGCCGAAATCGCCTTTCTTCCGCTTCCCCGGCTTTGCTGATTCCCCGGCCCTGCTCGACAGACTCGGGCGCATGAATGTCGCGACGCTGGGAACCGACGTCTGGGCCTCGGACTGGACGCCGATGAGCCCGCAAAAGCAGCTCGATCTGGTCATGGGCCGCCTTGAGCAGGCCGGGCGCGGCATCGTGCTGTTCCACGACACGAAGAAACAGACCGCCGACATGCTTCCCGCCTTCCTGCGCGACCTGAAGAAGCGCGGCTTCAGGGTCGTTCATCTTGTTCCAGGCCCCGGCCGCGCCGCGACCATCGCCGCCGGCCCCGGCTGGCGCTCGGAAACCGAGGGCATTCTGGCGAAGATGGGCTATCGGGTGGGCGCCGGCGTGACAGGGACTCAACTCGCCCCGCGCGGCTTGACGCGCCCCTCGCCATAGGGCCCAAACGAAAAAGGCGCCCCGTCAGGAGCGCCTTTTTTCATATCCCTTCAGGGGATGGTGCGGCCAAGAAGACTCGAACTTCCACTCCGGTTAAGGAACTAGCACCTCAAGCTAGCGCGTCTACCAATTCCGCCATGGCCGCGAATTTTCGCCTTCGTCCGAAGCGCCCGCGAGCGCGCCGAACCGGCAGGCGGTCGTCTAACAAATCGCTCCCCCCCTGGCAAGCCGTCGCCGCCGCTTTTCGCGCGTCGCATTCCCTGCCATAGACAGGAGCGACGGCCTTCCGGGACAAAACACGTGACGACGCGCGATTCCCTGCACCCCTCCCTGCTCCCCGCCCCCGGCGCGCCGCCGGTCGAATGGCGCATCTCGGATTCGCCTGTCGCCTATGATGAGGCCGTGGCGGTCATGGAGGCGCGCGTCGAGGCGATCGCCGACGGCCGCGCGCCCGAATGCGTTTGGCTGCTGGAACACCCGCCGCTCTACACCGCCGGCACCTCCGCCAAACCCGCCGATCTCGTCGACGCGCGCTTTCCCGTGCACGCGGCCGGGCGCGGCGGTCAATACACCTATCATGGGCCAGGCCAGCGTGTCGGCTACGTGATGCTGGATCTGCGCCGCCGCCGCCAGGACGTGCGCGCACTGGTCTGCGTGCTGGAGGACTGGATCATCGCCACGCTGGCCGCCTTCAACGTGAAAGGTGAGCGCCGCGAGGCGCGCGTCGGCGTCTGGGTGACGCGGCCCGACAAGCCGCGCGGTCTTTCGGGCGAAATGGCGGAAGACAAGATCGCCGCGCTCGGCATCCGCATGCGCCGCTGGGTGAGCTTCCACGGCGTCTCGCTCAATGTCGAGCCCGACCTCGGTCATTTCAGCGGCATCGTGCCCTGCGGCATCGCGCAAAGCCATCTCGGCGTGACGAGCCTCGTCGACCTCGGCCTGCCTGTGACCCTGCCCGAGGTCGATTCAATCTTGCGCCGCGAATTCGAAACGCTGTTCGGACCGACGGCGCCCTCCTTCACCTGATCGCGCGCGAGCGCGGATCGTCCGCATCCTCCCAGCCGGTGATCATGGCGCGAATGTGCGCGAAGACCGTATGGCCCGTGGTCGTCAGATAGACGTGGATGAAGAAGAAGGCCGTGATCGCGAAGGCGCCGACGACATGCGCGGTCGCCACGAATTCGAGCGACAGGTATTTGTCGATTCCCAGCGCCGCCCACCTGTCATAGAACAGATAGAACAGTCCGGACCCCCAGATCAGCGGCGAGATGAAGGCGAGCAACGCCAGATAAGCCAGGCGCTGCAGGGGATTGTGCTTCTGCTGCACAGTCTTGTGGAACGGATGCGGCGCATCGACGAAAATGCCGTAGGCGTAATATTTCACCATCGCCATCACGTTCTTCAACGACGGCAGATATTGGCGCCATTCGCCGGTCGTGAATTGCCAGAAAATGGTGAAGGCCCACAACGTCAGAAGCGTCCAGGCGGCGATTGTGTGCAACTGAACTGCCTTCTTGAACCCCAGCAGCGAATAGGTTCCGTGAACCTCGAAGCCGGTGATCATCATCGTGATGATGAGAAAGGCCTGAGACCAGTGCCAGAAGCGCTCGTAGCGCTTGTAGATGTAGATGCGCTCTCCGCTCATTGCGCGGCTCCCGGACGGCGGCGGTTGAGGATGCGGATGGCGCCGTGCAGCGCGCCCGCGGCGATGGCGCCGGCGACCGCCAGCCAGCCCAACAGATCGATCCAGCGGTTGTGATCCCGACCCGGCAGATAGATGTCGGTGAGAGACGCGAGACGCCCGGTCGCCTCACGCGTATGGCAATCGGCGCAGGGCACGGCCTTGTCCTTCGGCGCGACCATATGCGTGATGAACCAGTTCATCCGCGTCTCGATGAAGCCGAACTCGCCGCTGTAGGGATAGCCGGCATAATCCATTCCGGCCTTGATCGATTTTTTGTAATCGAAGTTTTCCCAGAACGACGTGTCATCCTTGCCGTAGACGTGATTGACGACGAGCGTCTTGTTCACCTTGTCGTAGGGCTGCTTGCCGTGCATCACCTTGAACGGCCAGATGCGGGCGTTCGGGTCTTTCGCCGACCCTTCGACGGCGTTGAGTTCGAGAATTTTTGAATCGTCGATCTTGTCGGTCATCGTGATTTGCCGCACGACGCCGTTGTACCACTTGTATTCGGGGCGCACGTTCTCGCCGTATTTGAAATCGCCCTTTTCGGCGGAATAGATCAGATGGCCATGGTCGTCCTTGGTGAAGACGGGCTTTCCGGCCGCGTCCTTCTTGCCGGCCGTCGACCAATCCCACAGCATTTTCGTGGCGATGCCTCCGCGCGCGAATTCCGGCACATGGCAGGTTTGGCACGCCACCTTGTTGGCGTGGGTGTTGAGCTTGGCCTCCTTGTGCGGCGTCGCGCCATGGCACGATTCACACGTCGCCCGATTATGGTCGTCCTTCGGCAGGTCGATGCCGTGCGTATCCCTCGCGGTGGCGGCGTAGCGGCTGCCGGACGGCTGATGCGCATTGAACGTGTGGCACGTCGCGCACGACATGTTCAGGCCGTCCCTGGCCATGTGAATGTCGAGCGATTTCGGCGGGTTGTTGAGCGACGTGTCGAGATCGCCGTGCTTCACGGCGTCGCCGCCGCCGCCGTTGTAATGGCAGGCGCCGCAATTGTCGCGCGACGATTTGCCGATGCTCTGCGCGATTTTCGTCAGATCCGGCGGCTGCGCGATCTTGCCGCTGCCCTTCGGCGTTTCGCGCGGCGAATACAATGGATGCCCGGCGTCGGTCGGCACCTTCCTGTATGTTTTCGTCGTGTCGTGACAGGCCAGGCAATCGACATTCTCCTGTTTGGCGAAGTCGAACCCCTTGTCCGTCCATCCGTATCCGGCATGGCAGGACGTGCATCGCGGCTCGTTGGACAGAATCGAGCCGCAGAAATTGTTCGCCGCGTTTTTCTTGCCCAGCGTCTTGCCGGTGGTCGGGCTGACGGCTTCCCATTTCCAGTGGATCGAGTCCATGACCTGATGTCCCGCCTTGTTGTGGCAGGTCAGACAGGCTTTCGTCACTTCCGGACCCTTCGTGAACGGCCCCTTGAGCGCCTCGAATTTGCTGTGGTCGGCGGTGCTGGCAGGAGCCGCGGCCGGCGAAAGCGCCTTCGCCGCGTCCGACTTCGGGGGCTCCGCCAGGGCCGGCGACAGCGACATCAGCGCCAGGCCGATGAATGCCGCTGCGATTCGAAACATGGCTCCCCCCTCCGCGAATGATACGAAGGAGAAATGAGGCATATATATTCAGATATTACGTTGTTTAAAATCAAGCCACGCGCGGATTCCGGCGGAAGCCTCCGCGGTTTCGGCGCGGGCGGGAACATTCGATCGCGCCCGGCCGCCACGACGCGGCATCGCCCGTCCAGGTGGTTCCGCCTCGGGATATATGCGCCGCCGAAGCCGCCGCCGGATGACGCCGGAACAAACGAAGCCTTTGAAACCCCGTCTGACCCGCGCGCGTTGTGTCCTTTCAGGATAACTGAGAGCCTGACGAGATATCTCGCCCTGGAAGCCCATCGTTGCGCGCCTCAAAACTTCCACGTGAAAGAAAACAAATCCGTTCCGGATCGCCGTCGCCGGCGATCATGCCGCGCAACATCTGCGCCGCCATCAGCGAAAACGCGATGCCGTCGCCGCCATAGCCCATCACCGCATAGCAGTTGGGCATCCGCGGCGCGGGGCCGATGGACGGCGCGCCTGTTTTCGACGCGCCGAAATTGCCTGTCCATGCGTAGTCAGCCGTTGGATCGAGCTGCGGCGTCAGACGCGCCAGCATCCTTTCCAGCAAGGCGATTTTGCTGCCCATCAGCGCGTCACGCCGTCGGCAGAATCCGAAATCCGGACCCCTCGTCATCAACTTCGGAGTCGACCTCCAGAATGTCGGTCACCAGCGCCATGGGCGGCCCCTGCCGGCAAGTGGCCAGCATGGCGGCGACCTGCGCCGCGTCGCCGGCGAAAACAGCCTCCACATCGCCGTTGCGGCGGTTGCGCGCCCACCCCGTCAGCCCCAGGCCCCGCGCTGTCCGCTCCGTCCAGGCGCGAAAGCCAACGCCCTGCACCCGGCCCCGGATCGTCACATGCGCGCAGCGCTCGACCATCCGGAGGCCTAAGCCGAAATATTGTCGATGAGCCGCGTCTTGCCGAGTCTCGCGGCGGCGAGAATGCGCACGGGCCCCTCGGCGGCGGAAACGATCGGCGCCAGTGTCACGGCGTGTCGCGCCTCGATGTAATCGACGACGAAGCCGGCCTTCTCCACCTCGGCGATCGCGTGCGCGATGGGCCCTGCGACCGCCTTGCCCTGCGAAATGTCCTCGGCCGCGCCGCACATGGCGCGATAGAGCGCCGGCGCCATGGCGCGCTCCTCCTTCGACAGGTAGACGTTGCGCGACGACAGCGCCAACCCGTCCGCCTCGCGCACGGTCGGGCAGCCGAGAATGCGGGTCGGAATGTCGAGGTCTTCCGCCATGCGCGCGATCACCTTGAGCTGCTGATAGTCCTTCTCGCCGAACAGCGCGACATCCGCTTGCGCCTGATTGAGCAGCTTGGCGACGACGGTGGCGACGCCGGCGAAATGCGTTGGCCGGAATCGATCCTCCAGCCCCGCAGCCGCCGGGCCCTGCAAGGTCACGGTTGTCGCGGCGTGCGCGTGATACATCTCCGAAACGCTCGGCGCGAAAGCGCCATCGGCCTGAACGGCGGCGAGCCTGACGAGATCGGCCTCCAGCGTGCGCGGATAGGCCCCGAAATCCTCCGTCGGCGCGAATTGCGTCGGATTGACGAAGATCGACACGACGACCCGCCGCGCCTGCGCGCGCGCCGCCTCCACGAGCGAAACGTGACCGGCGTGCAGCGCCCCCATCGTCGGCACGAGCGCGACTTTCTCGCCCGCCTTCTTCCACGCAGCGACCTGCGCCCTGAGCGCGGCGACCGTGTGGAATACCGGAACCTGATGCGTCATGCCTCGTCCTTCCGAACGATGAGATCGGGCCGCTTGATGGCGCGGAAACGCCCTTGAGGCGCATCCGGCGGCGCCTCTCCCGTGCGCAGGCTCCGCAGCCGCGCCACATACAGGTCCGGCAGGCCGATGTCACGCGCCGCCTGCTCCACGTCCTCCAGATAGCCGGCGGGGGGCTTTCCGGGCGCGCCGCCCCTGCCCTTGCCGACATAGATCAGCGCCTGAACCGGCCCGCCCCCCTCGCGCAGAACCGCCTGCGCGATCTTGACATAGAGCCCCCTGGCCACATCCTCGTAGCGATCGAGCGCCGGAATGTCCGCCAGCGGCAGATCGTAGAGCGCGCCATGAACGACGGACGCCGGATCGCGCGCGACCGTCAGATAGCCTTCCGCCATCAGCTCCGGCCGATGCCGCGCCAGACGCGCCCGGCCCAGGAATCTGGCGCGCGGACAGCGCGCGGCGAAGGCTCCGGCGCGCATATTGGAGCCATAGGCGAAATAGAGCGGCATTCTCAGGCCCTGGGCGCGATGATCAACTGCGTCTGCGTGATCAGCGCCGCGAGCTTGCCGTCCGGCCGCAGGATGCGCGTCTGCCAGACCTGCGTCGTGCGGCCCAGATGAACCGGCGCGCATTCGGCCCGCGCCGTCTCGCCGGCCTTGATATTGCCGGTGAAGTTGGTCTTGCTCTCGACCGTGGTGGTCATCGCGCCCTTCGGCATGTTGAGCACGGTCGCCAGCGCCCCCACCGAATCCGCGAAGGCCATATAGGCCCCGCCATGCAGGATGGAGCCCGCGGTGCAGAGGTCCGGCCGCGCGTCGAGTTCGGCGACGACGCGCTCCGGGCTCTGTTCGAGCACGCGAATGCCCATGAGTTTGGCGAACGGCATGATGTTGATGTCGAGCATCGGCGTCTCCCCTGGCGTGGAGCTTCGCCATTCCGAAGGCGATTGGCAATCGTCGCGGCGCCTGCGACTGTCGAGTCGACGAGCGGGGCGATTCCATGCGCATGACGATTCTTTTCGGCCTGACCGCCCTGGCGGTGGCGACGATCGCGCTGGTCTTCTGGCTGCAATTGCGACGCATGAAGCGCGCCGAATTCATCCGCTCCTGCGACTGGCCGCCGGGCCTGCTCGTCAGGCTGCAGAAGCGGCGCGCACTCACGCGCAAGGACAGCGCGCTGGTGGCCGAAGGCCTGCGGCAGTTCTTCCTCGCCTATCTCCACGGCGGCAAGCGTTACGTCGCCATGCCGTCGCAGATCGCGGACGACCTCTGGCACGAGTTCATTCTTTACACCCGCGCCTATGACGACTTCTGCAAAAGGGCGTTCGGCGGCTTCCTGCACCACACGCCGGCCGTGGCCCTGTCCGCGAACCGGCTGCAATCGAACGAAGGCTTGCGCCGCGTCTGGTACTGGTGCTGCCGCGAAGAGAACATCAACGTCGCCAGGCCGACGCGATTGCCCCTGCTCTTCGCCCTCGACAGGAAGCTGCGCATCGCCGGCGGCTATATTTACGAACCCGACTGCGCCGCCTTGCGTCGCAACGGCGCCGCCGGAACGCAATGCGGCGGCGATTTCACCTCGTCCTCGATCGACGGCTCGACCAGCGGCATCGACGGCGGATCAGGATCGTCGGATGCGTCGGGCGGCGCGGATTCCGGCGGCGACAGCGGCGGGAGCTGCGGCGGCGGAAGCTGCGGCGGCGGCGGCGGGGATTAAACATTCCGTAATATCCGGTTCCGGCCTTCCGCTTCCCTTTCGACGGTGTATCATCGACACGTTGAAGAACAGGGAGGAACCGAATGCTCCGAAAGACGCTGATTGTTGCTGGCCTCGCCGCATTCGCCTTGTCCGCGGCTCCGATGATCCCGGCGGGCACCGACGCCCTCGGCGCCCGCGCCGAGGCCAGGACCTACAAGAAGAAATACAAGAAATCGGCGACATCCCGCCAGAACAAGGTCACCTACGATTCCCGCACCCGCAGCTACATGACCTCGGGCGACTACAAATATCGCTACGGCCGCTGATCCGGAAAGCCGAAAAGAAAAACGCCGCCGGCATGACGCGGGCGGCGTTGGTTCATGCGGCGCGGCGACCGGACGCCGCCCTCAGTTGAACTCCATGATCACCGCGTCGACGGCGAGCGAGTCGCCCTCTTTCGCGTTGATCTTCTTGATGGTCGCGTCGCGCTCGGCGCGCAGCACGTTCTCCATCTTCATGGCCTCGACCATACAGAGAGGCTCGCCCGCCTTCACCTCCTGCCCAACGGTCACATAAACCGCTTTGACGAGGCCCGGCATCGGGCAGAGCAGCGCCCTGGAGGTGTCCGCCTGTTTCTTCTCCGGCATCAGCGCGGCGAGTTCCGCCTCGCGGCGCGTATAGACGCGCGCGTCGATGGAGACGCCCCGATGCGCCAGCATGTAGCCGTTGAGGATTGGACGCACCTGCACGGCCTTCTCTTCGCCGTCGACCGCGCCATGCCAGACCGGCTGTCCCGGCGTCCAGTCGGAGACGAGTTCATGCGCATGGCCGCTCTCGGAAAAGCGCACCAGCGGCCCCTCGTCGCCCTCGTCGAGCGTCACGTCGAAGCGCTTCTTGCCGAGCAGAACGGAGCGCTCGCGCGTGAAGGCGACCGGATGGCTCGTGTTCATCTGACCGGAAATCTGCCGTTTGCGCTCGTTCATCAGATGATCGACCGCGGCCGCGACGGCCGCCATCACGTGCGCGCTCTCGCCTTCGGCGACCAACGGCGCGAAGCCGTTGGGATATTCCTCGGCGATGAAGCCCGTCGACAAGGCGCCCGAGCGCCAGCGCGGATGCTGCATCAGCGACGACAGGAACGGGATGTTGTGGCGGATGCCGTCGATGACGAACGAATCGAGGGCCACCGCCTGCGCGTCGATCGCCGTCAGGCGGTCGCCGGCGTGGGTCACGAGTTTGGCGATCATCGGATCGTAATAGATCGAGATTTCGCCGCCTTCGTAGACGCCGGTGTCGTTGCGCACGGTGACGCCGTCATGATGGCCTTCCGCCGGCGGGCGATAGGTGACGAGTCGGCCCGTGGACGGCAGGAAGTTGCGCACCGGATCCTCCGCGTAGACGCGGCTCTCGACGGCCCAGCCCTTCAGCTTCACGTCGCTCTGCCTGATCGCGAGCTTCTCGCCCGCGGCGACCCGGATCATCTGCTCGACGAGATCGATGCCGGTGATCAGCTCCGTCACCGGATGCTCGACCTGCAGGCGCGTGTTCATTTCGAGGAAATAGAAGCTCTTGTCCTGCCCGGCGACGAACTCGACCGTGCCGGCGGAATCGTAGTCGACAGCCTTCGCCAGCGCGACGGCCTGCTCGCCCATCTTGCGCCGGGTCTCCTCATCGAGCAGCGGCGACGGAGCCTCCTCGATGACCTTCTGGTTGCGGCGCTGGATCGAGCACTCGCGCTCGCCCAGATAGATCACGTTGCCGTGCTTGTCGCCGAGCACCTGGATCTCGATATGGCGCGGATTGACGATGAACTTTTCCACGAAAACGCGGTCGTCGCCGAAGGACGAGATCGCCTCCGACTTCGCGCGCGCGAAGCCCTCCGCCACCTCGTCGCGCGAATAGGCGATGCGCATGCCCTTGCCGCCGCCGCCGGCCGAGGCCTTGAGCATGACCGGATAGCCGATTTCGTCGGCGATCTGGACGGCGTGCTCCGGGCTCTCGATGACGCCGAGGAAGCCCGGAACGGTCGAGACCTTCGCGGCGTTGGCGAATTTCTTCGATTCGATCTTGTCGCCCATCGCCTCGATGGCGCGGACATTGGGGCCGATGAAGACGAGGCCGTTGGCCTTCAGCGCTTCGGCGAAAGCCGCGCGCTCCGACAGGAAGCCGTAGCCCGGATGCACGGCTTCCGCGCCGGTCGCCTTGCAGGCGGCGATGATCTTGTCGATGACGAGATAGGATTCGGCGGCCGCCGGCGGGCCGATATGCACCGCCTCGTCCGCCATCTCGACATGCAGCGCGTCCTTGTCGGCGTCCGAATAGACCGCGACGGTCTTGATGCCCATCTTGCGCGCGGTCTTGATGACGCGGCAGGCGATCTCGCCGCGGTTGGCGATCAGGATCTTCTTGAACATGCGAGCCCCGGTGATCGTGAGGCGGCGCGGGGTCGAACGGCCGGCGTGGCCGCATGTCCCTCGCGCGCGAAAACCTGCCCGCTTTTAGTGAAGCCGGCGCCCGGCGTCCATACCGCTTATGGGGGGAAATTCCCCGCTTCAGGCCGCATTGGCCCCGGCCTGCGCCGCGGCCTCGTCCACCGCCGCCGCCAGCGCCGCGTCAAGACCGGGCCAGCCCTGCGCCGCCCGCGCCCGCACCGCGGCAAGGAACCAGATCGGGGTGCGATGCGCCTCGGCCAGCACGCTGACGAGCACCGCGAAAGCGGAAATGCTCTTCGCCATATCGGCCCTGTCGATCAGCCATTCAGCCTGCGATTCATTGACGACGCCCGTCGGCCGCGCCTGCCAGATCACATGGTCGAGAATGGCTTCGACGAAAAACGCCGTCCATTCCGGATCACGGTCGCATTTCGACATGTCGAGCGCGAACAGCGCGTCGGCTTCGTCGCGCGTCACACAGCCGTCGGCGAACACCTCGCGCCGCAGCCGTCGCACGTCCTCCCGGCTGACGCGCCCGCCCATGCGCAGCGCCGTCACCGCCGCCCGCCGCGCGTCGAGTTCGCGCGCGCTCGTCTGACGGATCTCCCGCCCGAGCCCGAACGCGGCATTTCCAGAAATCGTCATGTCCGTCGCCTCTGGCCTGTCACGCCGGCGATCCTGCGTCCGGCGCGTTGCGGCGCGGTAAACACCCGAACGTTAATGACGTGAAAGGTTAAGCCGCCCGGAAGCGACGGCCTCGCATTTGAACGACCGAATCGCCGGCGCTTGCCGGCGCGTCGGACCAATGGTCTTATGCCGCGATACGAAAGGCGGGCGGATATGGCCGGCGACAGGCTGCGGAACGAATGCGACGCGCGACGCTGGCTCGCCGCGCTCGCGACGTTCCTGGTGCTCGCGCGGGCGCTGGTGCCGTCGGGCTATATGCCGGATTTGAAGGGGTTCGAAGCCGGCTTCCGCTTTGTTGTCTGCCACGCGGGCGAACCGTTCGAGGCGCCCGTCGCGCCGACAGGCGGCGACGCGCCGGCCGACGCCTGCCCCTTCGCCCCCCTCGCGCATGGCGCCCTGCTGCTCGCCGCGCTGCTCGTCTGGGCGCGTCTGGCGATCGCCCCTCAGTCGCGCCCTTTGGCCCCGGCGCGACCGATCGCCGCACGCCGGATCAATCCAAGGCCGATCGGCGCGCGGGCGCCTCCCGTTCCGTCTCCGTGATCAGGCGCCCACAGGGGGGCGTCGAAATTCATGACACAGGAGACAGAAATGAAGACTTTCAAGCAGATGATTCTCGCCGCCTCGCTCGTCGCCGGCCTCGGAATGGCCGGCGCCGCCCCGGCCATCGCCGGCCCCAACGACCCACTGTTCGTCAACCTGATTTCCGACGAGGGACATCGCGCCGGCATGGCCCTGACCTTCAGCGGCAGGCAGCTCAAGCTCGGTCACCCGCTCACGATCTTCCTGAACGACCGTGCGGTCGCGCTGGCGTCCAGGGCCAACGCCGGAAAATACCCGGAGCAGCAGAAGGCGCTTGCCGAACTGATCGCCACCGGCGCGACGATCATCGTCTGCCCGATGTGCATGAAGCACTACGGCGTCGCGGAAGCCGATCTGCTGCCGGGCCTCAAGCTCAGCAACGCGGAGCTGATCAGCGGACAATTGTTCAGGGACAACACCAGGACGCTGACCTGGTGAGCCACGAAAAAGAGGCGTGAAAAAGCCCGCGCGGACCAGCCGCGCGGGCGTTTCTTTTCAACGGAAGCAGCGTCAGAGCGGAATGTTGTCGTGCTTCTTCCAGGGGTTTTGCAGCTCCTTGTGACGGAGCATGTCGAGCGCGCGGGAGACGCGCTTGCGCGTGGCGTGCGGCTGGATCACATCGTCGATATAGCCGCGCTCGGCCGCCACGAACGGCGACAGGAAGCGGTCCTCGTAGTTCTTCGTCTGCGCCGCGATCTTGTCCGGATCGCCCATGTCGGCGCGGAAAATGATCTCGACCGCGCCCTTGGCGCCCATCACCGCGATCTGCGCCGTTGGCCAGGCGTAGTTCACGTCGCCGCGCAGATGCTTGGAGGCCATGACGTCATAGGCGCCGCCGAAGGCCTTGCGGGTGATGATCGTCACCTTCGGCACCGTCGCCTCGGCATAGGCGAACAGAAGCTTGGCGCCGTGCTTGATCAGGCCGCCATATTCCTGCGCCGTGCCTGGCAGGAAGCCCGGCACGTCGACGAAGGTGACGATCGGGATATTGAACGCGTCGCAAAAGCGCACAAACCGCGCCGCCTTGCGCGAGGCGTCCGAGTCGAGCACGCCGGCCAGCACCATCGGCTGGTTGGCGACGACGCCGACCGTGCGGCCTTCCATGCGGGCGAAGCCGGTGATGATGTTCCTGGCGTGGGCTTCCTGGATTTCGAAGAAATCGCCCTCGTCCACGACCTTCAGGATCAGCTCCTTCATGTCGTAGGGCTTGTTCGGATTGTCGGGCACGATGGTGTCGAGCGACGTGTCGAATCGTGCGCCGTCGTCGAAGCTCGGGATCTCCGGAACCTCGTCCGTGTTGGAGGCGGGCAGGAAGTCGATCAGCCGGCGCATCTGCAACAGGGCCTCGACATCGTTGTCATAGCCCTTGTCGGCGATCGAGCTCCTGGTGGTGTGCACGGAGGCGCCGCCAAGCTCCTCGGCCGTCACCGTCTCGTTGGTGACGGTCTTCACCACGTCCGGGCCGGTGACGAACATGTAGCTCGTGTCCTTCACCATGAAAATGAAGTCCGTCATGGCGGGGGAATAGACGTCGCCGCCGGCGCAGGGGCCCATGATGACGGAAATCTGCGGAATGACGCCCGAGGACAGCACATTGCGCTGGAACACCTCGCCGTAGCCGCCGAGCGCCGCGACGCCCTCCTGGATGCGCGCGCCGCCGGCGTCGAACAGGCCGATGATCGGCGCGCGGTTGCGCAGCGCCATGTCCTGAATCTTGGTGATCTTGGCGGCGTGCGTCTCCGACAGCGAGCCGCCGAGCACGGTGAAGTCCTTGGCGAAGACATAGACGACGCGGCCGTTGATCGTGCCCCAGCCGGTGACGACGCCGTCGCCGGGGATTTTCTCCTCCTTGTCCATGCCGAAATCCGCGCAGCGGTGCTGCACGAACATGTCGAACTCCTCAAAGGAGTGATAATCGAGCAGCAACTCGATGCGCTCGCGCGCTGTCAGCTTGCCGCGCTTGTGCTGCGCGTCGATGCGCTTCTGCCCGCCGCCGGCGCGCGCGCCGGCGCGACGATTGTTGAGGCCTTCGAGGATATGCTTCATGACCTGCCTCGCGAATGCGAAAAGGCGGACAGCGCCCGCCTGGAAACCCTGGCGGCCCGTTTAGCACGCGCCGCGCGCCGGTCAAAACCCCACGGAAGACGGAGAAAGCCCTGCGACGATCAGTCCGTCAGGACGATCTTGCCGTCCTTGCAGAGGTTGACGTCGGCCTCGTCCGCCTCGGTCTGATCGTCAAACTGCCAGCGCACGACGTAGGCGCAGCCTTTGGCGCCCTTGAGCTTGAAGGCCGTTTTTTTGGTCGGCGCCAGCGCCTTGGCCAGCGTGGCGACGACGGTCTCCTTGTCGCCCTCCTTCGCGCCGGGCCGGACGATCTGCATGGCGTTCAGCGTCGCCGTGCGCTTGTTCTCGACCGTGATCGACACCGGCGGCTTTTCAGCCTTCGGTTTCGCCGGCCTGGCTTCGGCGGAGGCAAAGCCGGCCGTGGCGACGGCAAAGCTGGCGAGGACGAGAAGGGCGCGGGTCATATCGATCATCCGTTGCTGAATTTTGCACAGGCTACAGTGACCACGCGCCAAGACAAGCACGGATCGACCCACGGAAGCACGGCCCGGACGCTCGCGCCTTAATCGGCGTCAACGGCCAGCGCGTAAAGGCGCGCCGCCGCCGCCATGTCGCTCCGCCGGCGCTCGCGCCGCGTCGCCGCTTCCTCGTCCCCGCCCCAGGCGCGAATCTGGAAGTCCTCGTCGACATGCGCCGCGCGCCAACCCTCTTCCAGGCTCAGGGCGCCTTTCACGACGGCCAGAGCGATCAGCGCCGAGCCGGTCAGGCTGGTCATCACGCTCAGCGCCGCAAGGCGCAGCGCGCCGGCCGGCCCCGTCGCGATGGCCCGAACTGCCCCGGCGACAGCCGCGACGGCGGCCTCGGGCTGCGTCGCGAACATGACGCCTTCGGCCAGAACGAATCGCGCGCCCAGCGTCTCGCGCGCGAAATCGAGCACGGGAGTCCACGCCCTGGCCTGCTCGACGACCAGCGTCGTTGGTTCCGACGCGCGATAGCAGACGAGATCCGAGCCGGCGAATTTGACGATTTCCGCCGCCGTCTCCTCCATGTGTCGCGCCACGCCGTCGAGCGCGGAATTGACGAGGCGCGTCATCGGCATCGTCGCCGGATCGACCCATTCGCCCTGCGCCGCCCATTCGTCCGCCACCGCCCGCGCGGCGGCCTGAGTCGGCAACGCCAGCAGTCCTCGCGCCGGCGTGCGCGCCGGCCGCCCGTCGAGCGTCAGGACATGAAGGCCGTCGCGGGCCTCGACGGCCGCCGCCGCATAGAAACGTTTCGGCAGCGCCTTGCGCTGATCGCGCCGCGCCATCGCCACCGGATCGATGGCGTCGCCGTGGGTGGGGAGCATGTCTTTCGAGAGGTCATCGCGCATGCGCGGCGTCCTAGCAGATGGCGCCCGGCCTGGTCCACCGCCGGCCCGCCGACGCTGGACGCCGATCATCCAGACATCATAACATCGGAATGTTCAGGGAGGATTTTTCCATGCGTCGCGCCATTCTCGCGGGCCTTGCGCTCGCCCCGCTGCTCATCGCCCCGGCCTTCGCGGAAACCGAGGCCGAACTCAACGCCCGCGTCGCCGCCTCGGCGCAGACGACCGGCGCCTTCGTCGGCCAGCTCGGCGGCGCCTTGCGCACGGCGCTTGAGCAGGGCGGCCCCGAGCGCGCCATCGCCGTCTGCCGCGATCTCGCCCCCGCCATCGCCGGCGATCTCTCCGCCCGCACCGGCTGGAAGGTGACGCGCGTCGGCACGCGCGTGCGCAATCCGATGCTGGGGACGCCCGACGCCTGGGAGCAGGCCGTTCTGGTCGGCTTCGCGCAACGCCTCGCCAGGGGCGAGCATCCCGACCGGCTGGTCCATGCCGAAGTCGTCAACGAGCCGCAGGGGCGCTCCTTCCGCTTCATGAAGGGGCTGCCGACCGGCGAAATGTGCCTCGGCTGCCACGGCGCCGCTCCGGCTGACAACGTGAAGGGCGCTCTCGCCCGGCTCTACCCGCACGACAGGGCGACCGGCTATTCCGCCGGCCAGTTGCGCGGCGCGGTCAGCATCAGGCAACCGATCAACTGACGGGGGCTTGCGGCGCCCTATCCCACCGCGGCCCGCAGTTCGGCGAAATCCGCGCAGACGCGCTCGGCGCCTGCGTCCATCAAATCCGCGGCGGCGTGATAGCCCCAGGCGACGCCCAGCGCCCGCACGCCGGCGGCGCGCGCCATCGCCATGTCGAAACTCGTGTCGCCGACCATCACCGTGTCGGCGCGCCGCGCGCCCGTCTCTTCCATGCAGGCGAGGATCATGTCCGGCGCGGGTTTGGAGGGATGGTCGTCGGCCGTCTGCACGCTGGCGAAATGATTCTGCCAGCAGCGCCGCGCCAGCAAGCGCTCGACGCCGCGCCGCGACTTGCCGGTGGCCATGCCGAGCATCATGTCTGCGCGCCGCGCCAGCAGCGACACGCATTCCGCCGCGCCAGGATAAAGCGGCGTCTCGTAGCCCGGATCGCCGAGCATGTCGGTCCACGCCTCGCGATAGGCCATCGCCAGCATCTCCGACGGCCCCGCTCCGTCGGTCAGCGCGTCGAACGCCTCGATCAGCGACAGGCCGACGACCGACAGCGCCTTCGCGCGTGGACGCGGCTCAAGCCCGAGCGACGCGAACGCGCGCCGCTGCGCCTCGACGATGAAATCCTGGCTGTCGACCAATGTGCCGTCGACGTCGAAAATCACGAGCTTCATGCGAATCCTGTCACTCCGGCAGCCGCGGCAGCTTCTCGCCGTCGGCGGGAACAGCGGTGCGCGCGACATTCATGGTCATCGCCAAAAACGTGTAATAGCCGTTGATCGCCGTCAGATCGATGACGCCCTGCTCGCCGAACCTGTCAAGCGCCCGCGCGTAGGTTGCGTCGCAGACGCGCTTGTTGCGATGCAGTTCGAGCGAGAAATCATAAACGATGGCCTCGTCCCCGCTCAGGCCTTCCGGCCGGCGCGCATCCGCGATGGCGTCCGCGATCTTCTTGCGGACGCCCGCCTTGAGCGCGATCGGATAATGCACGCACCATTCAAAATCCTGCGTCCACTCACGCGCGACGATCAGGATGGCGAGTTCGCTCAGCATGGGTCCGATGGCCGGGCGGTAGCGCAGATATTCGCCGAGCGCGCTTGCGTGAACGAGAACCTCGGGACTGCGCAGCAGCGGCTGGAACGGTCCGAACGGCTCCACGCCCCGCGCGGCGCGGAACGCCGCCGCCGCCCGCCTCTGCGCCTCCGAACAGGCCTCCGGCGCCAGCGGCGGCATGCGGTCCTGAACCATCGCGACTTGCCCCCCGGAAGAGCGGCGAACGCGCCGCGCGGACGAATCGCCGATACGACAGCCGCCCCTGAGCCCTCAGGCTAGCCCATCGCGTCGGCGCCGCAACGTCCGTCAGCCGGCGTCCCGCGACCCCGCCTCGTCCGCCACCATTTGCACCGTGTGGGACGTCAGCGGCTCGCCGCATTCCGAACAGACCGTCGCGGGGGTCGTCACATGCCCGCAACCCGTGTGGCGCAATTGGATGTAATGCGGCTCGCCCTCCCCGCGCAGATGCGCGTCTCCCCAGACGAGCAGCGCCATCAGCACCGGATTGAGCGCCTTGCCCTTCTCGGTCAGCCGATACTCGTGCCGCAGCGGACGTTGCTGATAGGGCTGCTTGTCGAGCACGCCCGCCTCGACCAGCTTGCGCAAGCGCTCGGCCAGCACCGGCCGCGTCACGCCCAGCCGCGTCTGAAACTCCTCGAACCGCCGCACACGGCGAAAAGCCTCGCGCAGCACGAGCAGCGTCCAGCGGTCGCCGACCACCGACAGCGCCCGCGCCACGGGGCAATTCTCTTCGCCAAGCTCGCTCCAGCGCATGCGGCGAGCATACGCTTGACAGGTTTGGATTTCAAACCGATGCTCGCATATAAGTTTTAAAAAAGAACGGACAATCATGACGACGCCGGCTCCCGCCCGTTCCGCGTCTGAAGCGCTCGACCCACGCACGCAGACGCTGCTGCGCGCGCCGGTCGTGCCGCTGCTCCTGCGCATGTCCTGGCCCAATGTCATCGTCATGGTGACGCAGGCCGCCGCCGGCCTGCTGGAGACCTGGCTCATCGGCCGGTTGGGCACCGACGCGCTCGCCGGCATGGCTTTGGTGTTTCCGGGCGTCATGCTCATGCAGATGCTGTCGGCCGGCGCGCTCGGCGGCGCGATTTCCTCGGCGGTCGCCCGCGCGCTGGGCGGCGGCCGGCGCGCCGACGCCAATGCGCTGGTTCTGCACGCGCTGGTGATCGACGCCGTGCTGGCGCTCGCCATCACGGCGGCGATGCTCGTTTTCGGGCGGGAAATCTACGCCGCGCTTGGCGGACGCGGCGCCGCGCTCGAGGCCGCGCTTGCTTATTCGAACGTCGTCTTCCTCGGCAACATCTTTCTCTGGCTGATGAACGGGCTGGCGAGCGTCATTCGCGGCTCGGGCAACATGCTGACGCCGGCGCTGGTCATTCTGGCCGGCGCGGTGTTGCTTGTCCCCGTTTCCGCCGCGCTCATCTTCGGCGTTGGGCCGATCCCGGCGCTCGGCGTCGCCGGCGGCGCGCTGGCCTTCGTTTTGTTCAATCTCGGCGGCATGGTCGCGCTCGGGCTCTACGTGCTCTCGGGCCGCAATGTCGCGCGGTTTGTCTGGACGAAACCGCGTTGGGCCCTGTTCGCCGACATCTTGCGGGTCGGCGCGGTCGGCGTGGTCTCGACCATCCAGACCAATCTCACAATCATCGCCGCCACCGCGCTGGTCGCCTCCTACGCCGGGTCGGCCGCCGTCGCCGGCTATGGAACCGGAGCGCGGCTGGAATATCTGATGGTGCCGCTGGTGTTCGGATTCGGCGCCCCGCTCGTCGCGCTTGTCGGCTCCAATCTCGGGGCCGGTCATCGCGAACGGGCGCTGCACATCGCCTGGGTCGGCGCCGCCTTCTCCTTCGCGATCTGCGAGATCATCGGCGTCGCGGCGGCGCTGGCGCCGGAATTCTGGCTGCGGCTGTTCGATTCCGATCCCACGATGATCGAAACCGGCGCGCTCTATCTGCGCTGCGTCGGGCCGTTCTACGGGTTTTTCGGATTGGGGCTGGCGCTCTATTTCGCCTCGCAGGGCGCGGGCCGGCTGATCTGGCCGCTCGCCGCCGGCTTCGCGCGGATGATCGTCGCGGTTTTCGTCGGCTGGCTCGTGCTGCGCGCGACCGGCTCGCTCGCCCTGTTCTTCCTGACGCTCGGCGGGGCGCTGGCGCTCTACGGCCTGCTCATCGCGCTGGCCGTCTGGCGCGGCGTCTGGTTTCGCGGGCGCTGAGCCACCCTACTCCTCCGGCGCGTCCTCGATCGGATCGCGGCTCTTCACGTCGAACCCGAGCATGTCGAAGCTCGCCTGCATATGCGGCGGCAACGGCGCGGTGACGTCGATCACGCCGCCCTTCGGATGCGGCAGCACCAGGCGGCGCGCCAGCAGATGCAGCTTGCGCTCGACGCCCTCGGGCACGGCGCGCAGCGGATCGGTGCGGCGCGGATCGTTGGCGCGCGTCTGTCCGTATTTCGGATCGCCGATGATCGCATGGCCGATGGCCTCGCAATGGGCGCGAAGCTGATGCGTGCGCCCGGTGATCGGCTTCATTGACAGCCAGGCCAGACGCGGCGCCACTTTGTCGACGATCGAATAATAGGTGACGGAATGCTGGGCGTCCTCGTCGCCGTGTTTGGCGACGCGCATCTTTTCGAGATCGCGCCGCTCGTCCGTGCCGCGCGCGCGGGCGTCGCGCGCCGGGCGAGCCTCGCCCATGCCCTCGCCCCTGGCGAGATAGAGCGAAATGCGCCCCTGCGCCGGCTTCGGCACGCCCTCGACCAGCGCCCAATAAACTTTGCGCGCCTTGCGCGAGCGGAACGCCTCGCCGAGATCGGCCGCCATCTTGCGGTTTTTCGCCACCAGCAGCACGCCGGCCGTGTCGCGATCGAGCCGATGCACCAGCACGGGCCGGTTTCCCTTCGCGTCGGCCAGCGATTCCAGCATGCCGTCGAGATGTTTCTTCATGCCCGAGCCGCCCTGCACGGCAAGGCCATAGGGCTTGTTGAGCACCATCAGATCCTTGTCCTCGAACAGGATCATGTCGCGAATGGCGCGCTGGTCCTCGGCGCTGACCGGTTTGGCGACCCTGGGCTTTTCCGGCGCCGTGAGCGCCAGCGGCGGAATGCGCAGTTTCGCGCCGGTCGTGACGCGCGCGGACGTGTCGACGCGCTTGCCGTCGAGCCGCACTTCGCCCTTGCGGCAAATCTTGGCGAGATGGGACAGCGCCAGAGTCGGAAAATGCCGCTTGAACCAGCGGTCTATGCGCATCCCCTCGTCATCGGCGTCGATGACGATGATCTGGACGCCGGTCTTTTCTTCGCTCACGTTAACGCCCTCATGATCGACAATCCGGCGGCGAGCCCCACCAGCGCCAGCGCCACCGACGCCCCGACATACAGCGCCGCGTTGGCCATCTGCCCGCGCTCCCACAACAGCGCCGCGTCGAGCGAGAAGGCCGAGAAGGTGGTGTAGCCGCCAAGCACGCCGGTCATGACGAACAGCCGCGCGCTTTGCGTCCAGTGCTGCCCGCCCTTGAAGGCCAGCCACCCCGCGATCAGCCCCATGGCGAACGAACCGGTGGCGTTGACGATCAGCGTGCCCCACGGAAAATCGAGGCCGCACCAGCGCCCGCAGCCGACATTGACCGCATGGCGCAGCGAGCCGCCCAGCCCGGCGCCGAGAAAAACAAGCAGATAAGCCTTCATGCCGCCTTGCTACAGCAAAGGCGGCAGCGAGTCATGGCGCTTTTCCCCTGCGCCGCTATGATCCCGACATGGGCGCGCGAGAGGGAGAACAGCCGTGTCGCGGGCGATGACGTTTTTCCTGATCGCCTGCGCCGGCCTCGCGCTGATCGCCCTTCCCGGCTTTTTCTGGCCGGCCTACGCGGAGTCGCCTGTCGCGCTGTTGGCGACTGTTCCATACTTGTCGGGCTTGCTGCTGCATCGGCTCGGCGTGCCCGGCCTCCTCGTCAACAACGGCGCCTGCGGCTGGGGTTGGTGCCCGCTGACGACATTCGGCTGGACGCTTGTCGCCCTCCTCTGGCTGGGGGCGCTCTATGGCCTTTGCGCCCTGGTCGCGCGCGCGACGAGGCCATCGCAATAAAAGACCAAACGGCTTGCCGGAACGCCCCCGTCGCATGCTAGCCTTGCGGCCGATCTTTCGAACATGGAGCGCCCATGCGAGTCATCCCGTCCATTCTCGCCCTCGCCCTTCTCGCCGCCACGCCGCTGCACGCCATGCATCGCGGCATGACGCAGGAAGACCTCGCCTATCCCGGCACGATCGCCATCGCGACAGGGCATGGTGATGTTGACGTGCGCATCATCTATCAGGCGCAGGAGGATTGCTGGCGGATCAGGGCCGCGCGCGAGGGCGTGCCGAACAAAATGACCGATTTGCCGACGGAACGTCACCTCTATGTCACCGTCGACATCGAAAAGACCGCTGAAACCTGCCAGCAGAAACACAACGAGTTGACCGCCCGCCTGACCATCCCCGACAAGCCCGGCCGCATCAGCCTCGACGTGTTTTTCGTCGATCAGCGCGGCGTCTATCAGCGCTCGCAGCGCCACCGCATCCAGCGCGATTGAGGCGGGGCCTTATTCTCCCCGCTCCTTCCTGAGCTTGGCCCAATAGTCGAGCCGTTTGCGCAGCTCGCGTTCAAACCCGCGCTCGACGGGTTCGTAGAGACGCCGGCGGCCGAGCGCCTCGGGCCAGTAGTTCTGGCCGGAGAACGCGTCAGGCTCGTCGTGATCGTAGCGATAGCCCTCGCCGTAGCCTTCCTCGCGCATCAGCGTCGTCGGCGCGTTGAGGATGGTCCTGGGCGGCATGAGCGACCCATGTTGTTTGGCCAGCCGCGTCGCGCTCTTGTAAGCCATGTAGGCAGCGTTCGATTTCGGCGCCGTCGCGACATAGACCACCGCCTGCGCGATGGCGAGTTCGCCCTCGGGGCTGCCGAGAAAATCGAAAGCCTCCTTCGCCGCATTGGCGACGACGAGGGCTTGCGGATCGGCGAGGCCGATGTCCTCCACCGCCATGCGCACCACGCGCCGCGCGATGAACAGGGGATCCTCGCCCGCGTCGAACATGCGCGCGAGATAATAGAGCGCCGCGTCGGGATCGGAGCCGCGCACCGTCTTGTGCAGCGCGCTGATGAGATTGTAATGCCCCTCCTGCCCCTTGTCGTAGATCGGCGCGCGCCGCTGCACGATGTCCGACAGGCCGGCCTGATCGAAGATCTCGCCCTCGCCCGCCGCGCGCCAGATTTCCTCCGCCAGCGTCAGCGCCGCGCGCCCGTCGCCATCGGCCATCGCCACGAGGCTCTCGCGCGCTTGCGGCGTCAGCGGCAACGGCTTGCCTTCGAGCGCCTCGGCCCGCGCCAGCAATTTCTCCAGAGCCTCGGCGTCAAGCGATCTGAAGGTCATCACCCGCGCGCGCGACAGCAAGGCGGCGTTGAGTTCGAACGAGGGATTTTCGGTCGTGGCGCCGATCAGCGTGACCGTGCCGTCCTCCATGACGGGCAGAAACGAGTCCTGCTGACCACGATTGAAGCGGTGAATCTCGTCGACAAAGAGCAGCGTGCCCTGCCCCATGCGACGCCGCGCGCGCGCCTCCTCGAACACTTTTTTCAAGTCGGCGACGCCGGTGAAGATCGCCGAAATCTGCACGAAGGCGAGGTTCGTCGCGTCGCTGAGCAGACGCGCCACCGTGGTCTTGCCGGTGCCCGGAGGCCCCCAGAAAACAAGGCTTCCCAGCGAGCCCGCGCGAATGAGCCGCGTCAGCGCGCCATCGGGCCCGAGCAGATGATCCTGCCCCGCGACATCCGACAGGGCGTGCGGCCGCATGCGATCGGCGAGCGGTCGCGGCGCCTCGTTCTCAAAGCCGGCGGAGGAAAAAAGATCGCTCATTTCGGGCCTTTGTCGCGCCGCACCATCCGCATCGTGGCCAATCGCCTGATTCTCAACGCCTTACGACAAACAGGCGCGTGTCAGAATCGCGCGACTCAGTTACCTTCGAACGCGCACTTTCGGCGCAACCGCGGCGGTCGCGGGATATGAGCCGATCCATCTCCGGGGGGAGGAAGGTTCAATATCATGCGCACCATTTCTTTTGTGACTCAGAAAGGCGGCTCGGGAAAGAGCACGCTCGCCGCATGCATTGCCGTCGCCGCGCAGGAAGCCGGCGAAAAGGTTTTTCTCATCGATCTCGATCCGCAGAAGTCGCTGACCAGATGGGCGCAGACGCGTGACGACAAGACCTTGCCGGTGACGTCGATGACCGCCGGCAAACTGCCCGCCGCCCTCGCCGCGCTTGAGGCGAGCAAGATCAGCCTCGTCGTCATCGACACGCCGGCGACGGATTCGCCGCTGACCGAGGCCGCCATCAAGGCCGCCGACCTCTGCGTCATCCCCGCGCGCCCGACCGTCTTCGACATCTGGTCGAGCGAGATCACGCGCGGCCGCATCAAGGCGCTGCGCAAGGAATTCGTCTTCCTGCTCAACCAGTGCCCGACCTTCTCCGACAGCGCCCGCGTGCAGGAAGGCGCCGAGGCGCTCGAAGCCATGGGCGGCCTCGTCACCCCGCCCATCGTCTCCCGCGTCGACTATCAGGAAGCCGCCCGCGAAGGCATGGGCGTCACCGAACTCGCCCCCGACGGCAAGGCCGCCGATGAAATCCGCAAACTGTGGTCCTCGCTCAAACGGCGGATGAAGGCGAAAGCAGCCAGGGGCAGCAAGGCGGCGTGAGCTGCGAATGACGGGATAGGAAAGCGCGAGGCCTGCCCTCCGCTTGGTTTGTTGACAAAGCCCCGACCGTCGGCCTCGTCCTTCGAGACGCCGCCTCCCGGCGGCTCCTCAGGATGAGGCCTCGGCAGTCGCAAATGATCCCCTCATACTGAGGAGCGGCCGAGAGGCCGCGTCTCGAAGCACAAGGGGATCGAGACGCGGACGACCCGCCGTCTGAATAGGCCGGGTGAGGAGTTCCGCCTGTTTTACTGACCAACGGCGAAGCATCACCGCGCACGTTCGTCGTATCGCGTGGCGCCAAATGCCTGCGCCAATAAAGCGGTTGAAATTACGTCGAGAAACCGGTGCAAAAATCTTGAAGTTTGAACCAGCGACCCACCTGCTTTATGGGCAATCTGCGCAATCCGGCAGGAAGCCCACTACGGCGTCAGGTTTTGTCAACGAAGGGACAAGCCGATTGGGTCTTGTTATGTCACGGAAGACCAATAACAAATGCTCCTGTTCTTCGTCCTGTTTGATCATTTAACACTGGTCTCCAAACATGAATTCTAGGGCCCAATCCTGTATGATGATACAGCACGTCGGCCTTTATCATTGGATCGTACCTAACTTCCCACTGTCCAATATTGGCGTTATAGTCTCCTCGGGGGTTGGCATGTGTTCGAAAATTGAACGAGGCCGTCGGACGCGCAAAAGATCCTTTGCCATCGGAGTAATGAACGTGGAGGTACGGGTCGATTCCGGGAGTTTGCAGCACGATGTGGACAAGATCGGTGACACCATCTCCATCAAAATCGCCTGCAAACCAACGACCAACGTCCGCCCGATAATCCGGGACGTCCAAAGGCACGATTGTCGAACTTCCTATTCCGAAGTTAACCACCGCCACGGTGCCAGCGATACGATAGCCGTCACCGCATTTATTTCCGTAGAAGTCATATGAACCAGTTCTCTCGCAAGGTGTAGGAGTTGGTCGCGGTAGGGTATCGGGTCCAGCAAAGGGGATTACGCTAATCTTGCAAGATTTACTTACCCCGTCGGAAACGTCCATATAGAAATTTATTATCTTCTTTTCGTCGACTCGCCTTGTGATGATTCGTTGAGTGCCAAATTCAACCTGCGTCCCTGGCGCGATTGAGGACGCCGGCGAGAGCAATCTTGCTCCGTCTGATAGGTAGCTGCGTGTGATCCTGTGAGTTCGTGGATCACTTAGGCGTGTGCGAACAGCGATATTCTCACCCGACGCTTCTGCCCAACAGTTGAACACCACCTCGTTCGCTTTGCAGCGGTCCCAACTCTCAAGCGCCCGGCCACTATACTTACCCATATAGTATCTAAAACTGCTTTCGTGTTCTTCCCTATTTCCAATCGTGCAGAGCTCGCTCTGCCTAACCTTATAAGAATTCTCATTATATGCACCGCTTCCTGCGATTGCTCCATATCGACCATCAGCCTTGGCTCCCCACGCTCTGCGGGTATCGTTGAACGTATGGGAACAGAAGTAGTTAAAATCTGCACGTCGCCGATCTGCCGACTGGGTTTCTTCCGTGTTATCGGTAGCAGCGAGCGCGGCGTCACAATCGCTTTGCGCTGTCGCCACGGAAGCGGATGAAGTAAGGAGCGCGAGGGCTAACGCAATCTTCGTTCTCATGCCACGAGCCCCCTACGAAGGTAGCACATCGTTGCAATTCATTCGCACATCGTCAAGCTGCACTTCCTATATGAAGCATCGGGTGATCACAAAGCCGCAACAGTTTGTCTTCGCACTGCATGGCCGGAGCTTTTTGCATTGCGTTTGAAAAGTCACCCCTCAAGAGGCGTCAACCGATATCCGGTAATTGCACGTCAATTTGATTTGGTTCGGATGCACGTCCGATAAGTCCCGATTATCGGACGTGGAGAGCGTTGCGGAATTCTTGATTTATGCACCGCCCTCATGCCGGCCCCCCTCACCCTCCCACCACCGTCGTCAGGACTTGGCCCGCGCGCTCGATGGTGATTTTCCAGAAGTAACGGCCTTTGGCGGTGGCTTGCTCCAGATCGCGGGTCGAGCCGATCTTGGAATCGTTGACGCCGAGCACCACGTCGCCTTTCTGGAAGTTCATGGCGGCGGCGTTGGAGCCGTCCTCCAGCTCGGCGATGGCGACGCCGGCGCGCGCGTTCTCGACGCCCAGTTCCTCGACCACGGCCGGCGACAGGTTCACCACCGTCGCGCCGCGCAAGGGCGAGGCCGTCTTCAGCTTGACGGCCTCGCGCGCCGGCAGTTCCGGCGCGACGACGAGCCTGATCGGCGCGACGATCGATTTGCCGCCGCGCAGCACGTTCAGCGTCGCCGTGCCGCCCAGCGCCCTGGTGGCGAGGCGGAAGCCGAGCGCCTCCGGGTCGCCCACCGCCTGCCCGTCGATGGCGACGATGATGTCGCCGCGCTTGAGGCCTGCCTCGACCGCCGGGCTGCGTTCGGCGAGATCGGTGATGAGCGCGCCGATCGGCCGGTCGAGCCCGAGGCTGTCGGCGATCTCCTTCGACACGTTCTGCATGGTCGCGCCGAGCCACGGCCGGCGCACCGCCTTGCCGCCCGATTTCGCGGCAGCGACGACCGTTCTGACCATATTGACCGGAATGGCGAAGCCGATGCCGACCGAGCCGCCGGATTTCGAATAGATCGCCGAATTGACGCCGATCAGCCGCGCCTGCATGTCGACGAGCGCGCCGCCGGAATTGCCGGGGTTGATCGCCGCGTCGGTCTGGATGAAGAAGCCGTAGTCCGAAATGCCGACCTGCGTGCGCGCCAGCCCCGAGACGATGCCCTGCGTCACCGTCTGCCCCACGCCGAACGGATTGCCCAGCGCCAGCACCAGATCGCCGACCTCCAGCGCGTCGGAATCGCCGAGTTCGAGATAGGGAAAGCCGCTCGCGCCCTTGATTTTCAGCACCGCGAGATCGGTGCGCGGATCGCGCAGCACGATGTCGGCCTCGAACTCGCGGCGATCCGCCAGCGCCACCTTCACCTCGGTCATGCCGTCGATGACATGGTTGTTGGTGACGACGAAGCCGCTGGCGTCGACGATGACGCCCGAGCCGAGCGATCGCGACGTCGGCCCGCCCGGCTGCTGGCCGCGATGGCCGAAGAAGCGCTCGAAGATCGGGTCGTCGAACAAGGGATTGCGCGGCCGCGCGTCGACCCGCGAGGCGTAGACATTGGCCACCGCCGGCTGCGCCGCCTTGACCACGGGTGAGAAGGACAGCACCGCGTCGGCGCGCGATTGCGGCGTCACCCGCAAGGCCGGCGCCTGCGCGGCGGCGGGAAGGGCGGCGAGCGCGCTGGCGAGAACGAAGGCGGCGGCGAGGACGCGGCGCATGGCGCGACTCCATGAGGGTTGCGGGTTCGCCCTGATATAGGCGCGCGCCCCGCCCCGCGCCAAGTCCGCTCTACGCCGGCGCCGCCCGCGGCTTGCGCACGTCGCGCATCAGCACGATCAGCCCCGCCGCGATCAGGCAGGCCGCGCCCGCCAGCGCGAAGGCCGGCAGATAGCTGAGATAGGCCGCGCGCGAGGCGCCGCCGCCGAACGCCGCGATGGCCGCGCCGATCTGATGGCCGGCGAAGATCCATCCGAAGATGATCGGCGCCTTTTCCGGCCCGAAGCGCGCGCCCGCCAGCCGCGCCGTCGGCGGCACCGTGGCGATCCAGTCGAGCCCGTAGAACATGGCGAAGATCGACAGCCCGAACACAGAGAAGCCCGAGAACGGCAGCCAGAGCAGCGACAGACCGCGCAGGCCGTAATACCAGAACAGCAGCCAGCGATTGTCATAGCGGTCGGACAGCCAGCCCGACCCCACCGTGCCGACGACGTCGAACAGACCCATGATCGCCAGCGTCGAGGCCGCCTGCACCGGGCCGATGCCGTAATCGGCGCAGAGCGGAATGAAATGCGTCTGGATGAGTCCGTTGGTCGACAGGCCGCAGACGAAGAACGTCGCGAACAGGATCCAGAACGTCGGCGAGTGCGACGCCTCGCCGAGCAGGCCGAAAGCGCGCGCCGCCGCGGCCGCCGGACTGCCCGCAACCGCCGGCGCCGGCTCGATCTGCGTCGCGCCATAGGCCGGCAGGCCGAGATCGACCGGCCGCTCGCGCATGAACAGCGCGACGAGCGCCGCCACGACGCCGAACGCGATCATCGACGGGATGAGCGCCGCGCGCCAGCCGTAGTTTTCGATCAGCAGCGCCGCCAGCGGCAGAAACACGAGTTGTCCCGTCGCCGTCGCCGCCGCCATCAGCCCCAGCACCAGGCCGCGCCGTTCGGCGAACCAGCGATTGGTCATCGTCGCGCCCAGCACCAGCGCCGTCAGGCCGGTGCCGACGCCGATCGCAACACCCCACAAGGCAATGAAATGCCAGAGTTCGGTCATCGCCGCCGCGCCGGCGAAGCTGACGGCCACAAGCGTCAGCGCCAGCAGCATCATGCGCCGCATGCCGTAGCGCGCGATCAGCGCCGCCGCGAACGGCGCCATCAGTCCGAACAGCGCGAAGCGGATGGCCAGCGCGCCCGAAATCTGCGCCGCGTCCCAACCGAACTCCTTCGACAACGGCAGGATGAAAGCGCCGGGCAGCCCCACGGCCCCCGCCGTCGTCAGGCTGGTCAGGAAGGTCACGCCCGCGACCACCCAGCCGTAATGCACGCCGCGCGCGGCGAGAAAGGATGCGAGACGATCCGAAATCATGACGGCGCGCTCCCTGACGGTCTATGATCGAAGATAATGATGATTGTCGTCATCATTTTATGATGATATATATCATCATTGTCAATCGAGGACGGCGCGATGCGCATCACCCGCCAGCAGGCCGAGCAGAACCGCCGCAAGGTTGTGGAAGCCGCCGACACGCTGTTTCGGGAAAAAGGGTTTGAAGCAGTCACCGTCGCCGATCTGATGCGCGCCGCCGGCCTGTCGCACGGCGGCTTCTACAATCATTTCGACTCGAAGGCGGCGCTTGAAGCCGCGGTCGTCGGTCAGGCTTGCGCCGGCGCAGCCGAGCGCCTTGCGGCGCGAACGCAGGGTGGCGCACCGTCGGCCCGCCGCGACGCGCTCGCGCGCTATATTGAATCCTATGTCTCGTCCGCCATGCGCGACGCGCCGGCTCCCTTCTGCGCCATGCTCGCCTATGGCGCCGACATTCCGCGCAGCGCGCCGCCCACGCGTGCGGCCTTCGCCGCCGGTCTCGGCGCCTATCTCGACCGCTTCGCCGCCGCGCTCGCTCCGGAAGACCCTGAAAGCGCCCACGCGCGCGCCGCCCGTGCTTTTTCAACCATGATCGGCGCGCTGATTCTGGCCCGCGCCACGGCGAGCGCCGACCCGACCCTCTCGGACGAAATTCTCGCCGCCGCGCGCGACGGGCTCGACGAAACAGGGGCGGGCGAAGGCTAAACGTTCGTATGCGAACAGTTTATGCCTATCGCATTCTTCGTCTCGAAAATGCTATCTTGCCATGGTTCACTGACGTCAGGCCGATGCGAGACCCCGCGATGTCCCTGCCCGATAACCACCCCCGCCTGCTCAAGCGCCCCTATTCCCAGGGCGAGTTGATCGCCGACGGTTTCGTCCACGCCGCCGCGATCATCGCCGGCGCCATCGCCTTTTCGGTTCTGTTCGTGCGCATCGCGCTCAACGGCGCCGTCAGCGACGGCATCGCCATGGCGATCTACGCCGCCAGTTTCTTCCTGCTGTTCGGCTTTTCCTGCGCCTACAACATGACGCCGCCCTCGCCTCTGAAATGGCTGCTGCGACGCTTTGATCATTCCTCGATCTATCTGATGATCGCGGGCACCTATACCGCCGCCCTGTCGCAGATGGCCGATCGGGTCTGGGCCTGGACCCTGATCGGAATCGTCTGGGCCGTCTCGCTCTTCGGCATCGGCCTGAAACTGTTCCTGCCCGGCCGTTTCGACCGCGCCTCCGTCGCGCTTTATCTGGCGCTCGGCTGGCTCGCCGTCGTCGCCATCAAGCCGCTTGTCGCCGCGTTGCCCACGCCGACGCTGGTGTTGATGGCCGCCGGCGGGCTGCTCTATTCTCTCGGCGTCGTTTTCTACAAATGGCACAGCCTGAAATTCCAGAACGCCATCTGGCACGCGTTTGTCGCCGCCGCCGCCGGGCTGCACTACGCCGGCATTTCGCTCGCCGTCGGCCGCGCCACCTGATTGGCGCGATTTCGTAACCATGCGCGCAGGAATACCGCCTGTCCGCCGCCTTTGCGTGCGCGGGCAACCGGTTGTTGACGCCACTTCGCATCTATTGTGCGAGGCGGAGGCTGACATGGCGTTTCTCGATAAATTGTTGCGGCGCAAGCCCCAGGGGACGGCGAAACAGAACGCGGTTCCGGCGGAGCTTTGGAACACGCCCCGTTCCGGTGATTTTCTGCGCAAGCTCGGCGTATCGTCCGAAGGGCCGAAAGGCGCCGCGCCCGCGCCTCGAACCATCGCGTCCGACATCGAGAAGGCCCGCCAAGCGTTTGAACGCGAATGTGCCGACATCAACCGCGACATCGCAAGAAAGTTTGGGCAGGAACACGTCCTTTTCCCGTTCTTTCTCGCGCCCTCGTCGTGCTGGAACGGCCCCCACAGCGACCTTCTCAGCGTGACATTGGCTCTCAACCCGTATGACGACTGGAATATCGAACTCTGCGCCGACAACGAAGCGACAGCCCGAATCCTCGAAGCGCCGTTGCTGCCCTATCGGGAGGTCGAGATCTACGCCGAGATCATCGAAGAGACCGTGGCCGCGCTGAGCGCCCGGCTCGGCCCGAAACCCGACGCCGCCGCCCGCGACGCGGCGGCGCGTGAAATCAAGGCGGTCGTCGCCGGTTTGCGCGGCCATTGGGTGGCGCACTGCCGGGCCTTGCTCGTGGGCAAGTCCGCCGCCTGACAAAAAGGGCGACCCCTCAGGGCCGCCCTTCGAAATCCAAAATGCGCGGCAAACTTATGCCGCCGCCTCTTCACCGCCCTGCGCCGGGCCCGAATCCTGCCCGCGCGCGTTGACGTCGCGGTCAACGAACTCGATCACCGCCATCGGCGCGTTATCGCCATAACGGAAACCCGCCTTCAGCACGCGGGTATAGCCGCCGTTGCGCGCCTTGTAGCGCGGGCCGAGCACGTCGAACAGCTTCTTGACGAGATCGACGTCCTTGATCTGGGCAATGGCCTGACGGCGGGCGTGCAGATCGCCGCGCTTGCCGAGCGTCACCAGCTTCTCGACGACGGGACGCAAATCCTTCGCCTTCGGCAGCGTGGTGATGATCTGCTCGTGCTTGATCAGCGCGCAGGACATATTGGCGAACATCGCCTTGCGATGCTCGGCGGTGCGGTTGAAGCGGCGCTTGCTGCGACCGTGATACATGATGGCTCTCCGGTTTGTTGCGGCCGCCGTGCCAAGGAACGGCCGGTGTTTTGCTCCCCCCCGCCGTCGCCGGCGAGGGGGAAGCGGCGATCAGTAATGCTCCTCGAAGCGCTTGGCCAGCTCTTCGATGTTTTCCGGCGGCCAGCCGGTGACTTCCATGCCGAGGTGCAGGCCCATCTGCGCCAGCACTTCCTTGATCTCGTTGAGCGACTTGCGGCCGAAATTCGGCGTGCGCAGCATCTCGGCTTCCGTCTTCTGGATCAGGTCGCCGATATAGACGATGTTGTCGTTCTTCAGGCAATTGGCCGAACGCACCGACAGCTCCAGCTCGTCCACCTTCTTGAGCAGCGCCGGGTTGAAGGCGAGTTCGGGGATCGACGGCGTCGCTTCCTCGCGGCGCGGCTCCTCGAAATTGACGAAGACGTTGAGCTGATCCTGCAGGATGCGCGCGGCGTAGGCCACCGCATCCTCCGGCGACACGCCGCCGTTGGTCTCGAGCTGCATGGTCAGCTTGTCATAGTCAAGATTCTGGCCTTCACGCGTGCTTTCAACGCGATAGGACACCTTCTTGACAGGCGAATAGAGGCTGTCGACCGGGATCAGGCCGATCGGCGCGTCCTCGGCGCGGTTGCGGTCGGCCGCGACATAGCCCTTGCCGGTTTCGACCGTGAATTCCATACGGATTTCCGCGCCCTCGTCGAGCGTGCAGATGACGAGATGCGGATTGAGGATCTGCACGTCGCCGACCGTGCCGATGTCGCCGGCGGTCACCTTGCCGGGGCCGGTCTTCTTCAGCACCATCCGCTTGGGGCCGTCACCATGCATCTTGATGGCGATGTCCTTGATGTTGAGGACGATGTCGGTCACGTCCTCGCGCACGCCGGGAATCGACGAAAATTCATGCAGCACGCCGTCGATATGAACGGAGGTAATGGCGGCGCCCTGCAACGACGACAGCAGGATGCGGCGCAGCGCATTGCCCAGCGTCAGGCCGAAGCCGCGCTCGAGCGGCCCGGCGATCACCGTCGCCATGCGCTTGGGATCGTCGCCCGCGCTCACTTCGAGCTTGTTGGGCTTGATCAGTTCTTGCCAGTTCTTCTGAATCACGTCTGGAACCTTTCGGCGTCGGCATATCGGTCCGTCGACCCTGGCCGCCGCTTGGGAGGGGTAGCGCAACGCGCGGAGCCGCCCGTCGGCGATCCCCGCGCGCAAGTCGCAAAAATCAGACGCGGCGGCGCTTGCGCGGCCGGCAGCCGTTGTGCGGAATCGGCGTCACGTCGCGGATCGAGGTGACGGTGAAGCCCGCCGCCTGCAGCGCGCGCAGCGCCGATTCGCGGCCCGAGCCGGGACCCGAGACTTCCACCTCGATCGTGCGCATGCCGTGCTCTGCCGCTTTGCGCGCCGCGTCCTCGGCCGCCATCTGCGCGGCGTAGGGCGTCGACTTGCGCGAACCCTTGAAGCCCATCGTGCCCGAGGAGGACCACGAGATCGTGTTGCCCTGCGCGTCGGTGATGGTGATCATCGTGTTGTTGAACGACGAATGGACGTGCGCGACGCCCGAGGCGATATTCTTGCGTTCGCGGCGACGAACGCGGGTAGCTTCCTTGGCCATGTTTTGATCCTTCTGGCGCGCCCGTCATGCCAGGCGCTGGGGATGAAAGGTGATCCGGGAAGGGCGAGCCGCCCTCCCCGCTCATCCGCTTGCGGCGGATTACTTCTTCTTGCCGGCGATCGGCTTCGCCTTGCCCTTGCGGGTGCGGGCGTTGGTGTGCGTGCGCTGGCCGCGAACCGGCAACTGGCGGCGATGACGCAGGCCGCGATAGCAGCCAAGGTCCATGAGGCGCTTGATGTTCATCGCCACTTCGCGGCGCAGGTCGCCCTCGACCATATAGTCGCGGTCGATCGTCTCACGGATCTGGAGGACTTCCGCGTCGGTCAACTGGGCCACGCGGCGCTCGGCCGGGATGTTGACCTTCTGGCAAATTTCCTCGGCCTTCCTGGGGCCGATGCCGTGGATGTATTGAAGCGCGATGAGCACGCGCTTGTTGGTCGGAATGTTGACGCCAGCAATACGGGCCATGGCCTGTATCTCCATGTCGGCCGGAGCGAGATCCGGCGGGTGAAAAGCCCCGCGTCCGGTGGAGTCCGGCCCTTGCGAGGATCAGAACGACAAACACCCGCGTCCTCTCGCGAGGCCGGGGCTCATCATCGTGTGATGGGCGGCTTCTAGGGGATGGCGGCGCAAGCGTCAAACGCTTTTATCGATCGCCCTGCTACAGCGCAGCGCGCGTGGCGTCGCGACGACGACGAAGCTCCGCAATGGCGTTCCAGTTGTGGAACCGTGAGAAAATGCTCAACTTTCCTCGCTCGCCCATTTGGACAAGCCTATCAACCCAGTAGGCGATTAAGGCGCGGCGCACTCCATCAAGCTCCAAAAAAACAAGCGCTTCGTCAAAGCTACCGAAAAAATCTAGCCGCGTTGAACGCCCCCAACCACTGGAAAAATAATCATCCCGCATCACGCTCTTGCGACTGGCCACCCAACGCCGGACTTCATCGAAATCGTAAATTAATCGATCCACGAAAAGGACTTGCCTGATTCTTGGCTCTTGTCGCGTTCCGAGCGTCGTATAGGCGACTTCGTGCGAATCGATGTTCAGCGTGAAATATCGACCTCCTGACGTCGATGGAAACAATGCGAACGTCCAAGCGCCCTGCAAATCGAGCCAATTCAACATTCCCGAGAAGGCGAACAGGCGTTGGATATAACCAGCGAAGGCCGCATCGTTGAACATGCGATCAATCTTGGGGTGCCCGACAAGTATGTGCGCCTCAAGACGCCCAAGCTGCTCTGCCGCCTCATGCGGCGACAGCCGGAAGAGTTCCCGTTGGCCAGATATGTCGAGCGCCAATTTTGAACGATAGCGATAGTGCAAATCGTACTCGACTCTGCGCCAGTTCTTGACCTGTCGAAAATCGAACAACGTCCATGGGCCAAGCTCTCGGTAAGGCGCACATGCGTTGATCTCGCGGATTCGCTTCATCGGCGGAAAATCGGTCCCGCCAATTTTGATGAACTCACTGTTGGGCGACGTCAAAATATAGACATGACCAACATGGTTCGGCCCGCATACGTTCTCATTTTGCATAGTGCATGTTACCCGATGGGCATCGGGCCTCGCGTGACCGCCTCACAATAAAGAACCGCCCACGCTTTCACGCAGGCGGTTCGGTTTTCCAATGAATTAGCGCTTTACGCGCCCAGCGCCGCGTCCAGCGCCTTGGTCACGGCGTCGATGGGCGCCATGCCGTCGACCATCTTGAGCTGGCCCTTGTTGGCGTAATAGGCCGAGACGGGCGCGGTCTGCTCACGATATTGATCGAGGCGCACCTTGAAGGCTTCCGGGTTGTCGTCGGCGCGCACCGTGCCGCCGGCCGCCACCGTCTCGCGCGCGCGATTCTCGATGCGGGCGAGCAGCGCCTTCTCGTCGACCTTGAGTTCGACGACGGCGTCGAGCTTCAGCTTCTTCTCGGCCAGCATCACGTCAAGCGCCTTGGCCTGCGCCACGGTGCGCGGGAAGCCGTCGAGAATGAAGCCTTTTTTCGCGTCGGCCTCTTCAATGCGATCATTGATGATGCCGACGACGATGTCGTCCGACACCAGCCCGCCCGCGTCCATCACCGCCTTGGCCTTGAGGCCAACCGGCGTGCCCGCCTTGACGGCGGCGCGCAGCATGTCGCCGGTCGACAATTGCGGAATTCCGAACTTCTCGACCAGACGGGTCGACTGCGTGCCTTTGCCTGCGCCCGGCGGGCCCAGCAGAATCAGCCTCATCTTTTCTTCCCCCGAAGTTTGGCTTTCTTCACGAGCCCTTCATACTGATGCGCCTGCAGATGGCCGTGGATTTGCGCCACGGTGTCCATCGTCACGCTCACCACAATCAGCAGCGACGTTCCACCGAAATAGAACGGAAGCGCCGCGTAGGAAATCAGCATTTCGGGTAGGAGGCAGATGACCGCCAGATAGGCCGCGCCGATGACCGTGATCTTCATCAGCACATTGTCGATGAATTGCGCGGTGCGTTCGCCGGGCCGGATGCCGGGGATGAAGCCGCCGTGCTTCTTCAGATTGTCCGCCGTCTCGGTCGGGTTGAAAACAATGGCCGTATAGAAAAAGGCGAAGAACACGATCAGCGCCACATAGGCCAGCATGTACAGCGGCCGGCCATGGCCGAAATAGGTGGCGAACATCGCCAGAAAGCCCGTGCCGGACTGATCCTGCGAGAAATTGGCGATGGTTGTCGGCAGCAGCAGCAGCGACGAGGCGAAGATCGGCGGGATGACGCCGGCCGTATTGAGCTTCAGCGGCAGGAACGAGGTCTGGCCCTCGTAGACCTTGTTGCCTTGCTGGCGCTTCGGGTAGGTGATGATGAGGCGGCGCTGCGCCCTCTCCATGAACACGATGAAGGCGACGACGAACACCGACATCACGATGACGGTGAGGATCAGGCCGGTCGAGATCGCGCCCTGACGGCCGAGTTCGAGCGTTGAGGCGACCGCCGACGGGAACGCCGCGACAATGCCGGCGAAAATGATCAGCGACGAGCCGTTGCCGATGCCGCGCGAGGTGATTTGCTCGCCAAGCCACATCAGGAACATCGTGCCGCCGAGCAGCGACAGCACCGTCGACAGCCGGAAGAACCAGCCGGGCTCGGACACGACGCCCCCCTGCCCTTCGAGGCCGATGGCGATGCCATAGGCCTGGAACACGGCGAGCACCACCGTCAGATAGCGCGTGTACTGGTTGATGACCTTGCGGCCTGCCTCGCCCTCTTTCTTCAGCGCCTCCAGCGACGGGAACACCGAGGTCAGAAGCTGGATGATGATGGACGCCGAGATATAGGGCATGATGTTCAGCGCGAAGATCGCCATGCGCTGCACCGCGCCGCCGGCGAACATGTTGAACAGTTCCAGCACGCCCTGCTTGTTGCTGGTGAAATTCTGCTCGAAGGCGAGCGGGTCGATCCCCGGCAGCGGGATATAGGTGCCGAGGCGATAAATGATCAGCGCGCCGAGCGTGAACCAGATTCGCTTCTTGAGTTCCTCGGCCTTGGAGAAGGCCCCCCAGTTAACGTTCGCTGCAAGCTGTTCTGCTGCCGATGCCATGTGTCGCCGCTCCGGGGGGACGCCGCGCGGGCGCCCGATGCGAGGTCGTTCTGTCGCGCCGTCGAATCTGTCCGACGATTCGCGCGGCACGCTTTAGACGAAAACGGGGCGAAGGGGGATGTGACCCCTCGCCCCGCTCATATGGGTTGCCGGCCGGCGCTGCGAAACCCCTTGGCGAGGCGCGCCGGCGGCGCGGGACGCTCAGGCTTGCGCGGCGGCTTCGGCCTTGACCGCGAGCAACTTGACGGAGCCGCCGGCCTTCTCGATCGCCGCAACGGCCGATTTCGACGCGGCCGCGACTTCGAAGGCGAGCTTCGCCTTGAGTTCGCCGACGCCGAGGATCTTCACGCCGTCGCGCGCCCTGGCGCAGACGCCCGCCGCGACCAGCGCGTCGATCGTCACGGCCTTGCCGGCGTCGAGCTTGCCGGCGTCGACCGCCTGCTGCACCCGGCCGATGTTGACCTCGTTGTAATCGGTGGCGAAGGGGTTCCAGAAGCCGCGCTTCGGCAGACGCCGATGCAGAGGCATCTGGCCGCCCTCGAAGCCCTTGATCGCGACGCCGGAACGGGCCTTCTGACCCTTGACGCCGCGCCCGCCCGTCTTGCCCTTGCCCGAGCCGATGCCGCGACCAACGCGCATGCGTTCCTTGCTGGCGCCGGCGTTGTCGGAAATGCCATTGAGTTTCATGTCGCGCTCCTCACTGGCCTTCGACGACGCGGACCAGGTGCGCCACTCTGGCGACCATGCCCCGCACTGCCGGCGTGTCTTCGAGGGTCGAACGGCGACCGATCTTGTTGAGGCCGAGGCCGATCAGCGTCTGGCGCTGCTCGGAAGGACGGCCGATCGGGCTTTTCGTCTGCTCGACGGTGATTGTCTTGGAAGAAGCCATGGGTCCGCCTCCTCTCACGCGTCGGCCGCGTCGGCTTCCGCGCCGGGACGGCGCGACTGCAACGTGGACACCTTGAGGCTGCGGCGCGCGGCCACCGAACGCGGCGAATCCTCACGGCCCAGCGCGTCGAACGTCGCGCGGACCATGTTGTAGGGATTCGACGAGCCCTGCGACTTCGCCACCACGTCGGACATGCCGAGCGTCTCGAACACGGCGCGCATCGGACCGCCGGCGATGATGCCGGTGCCGGCCGGGGCGGCGCGCAGAACGACACGGCCCGCGCCATGACGGCCGGCGACGTCGTGATGCAGCGTGCGGCCTTCGCGCAGCGGCACGCGGATCAGGCCGCGCTTGGCGGCTTCCGTGGCCTTGCGGATCGCTTCGGGAACTTCACGGGCTTTGCCGTGGCCGAAGCCGACGCGGCCCTTCTGGTCGCCGACAACGACGAGCGCGGCGAAACCGAAACGACGGCCGCCCTTCACAACCTTGGCGACGCGGTTGATGTGGACCAGACGATCCACAAACTCGCTGTCGCGTTCTTCGCGCTGCTCGCGCGGGCGGCCGCGGCCGCCTTCTTCTCTGGCCATTTTTTCTTTCCGTCACTTGCGCGGGCTTGCTTGCGCCAACCCGCTCGCTTCGAACATCAGAACGCCTCGGGCAAAGCGGAAACCGCTTCGCGTCGGGGCGCATCGATACAGGAACCGAAGCGGCGAATCCATCCCGAAGAAGGCTTCGCCGCGTCGAAAAATCAGAACGCCAGGCCGCCTTCGCGAGCCCCATCGGCCAGCGCCTTGACGCGGCCGTGATACATGTAGGAGCCGCGATCGAACACGACTTCCTTGATGCCCTTTTCCGTCGCGCGCGCGGCCAGCAGCTTGCCGATGACGGCCGCCGCCTCGACGGTCGCGCCGGTCTTGAGCGATGAACGCTGATCCTTCTCCAGCGACGACGCCGAAACCAGCGTCACGCCCTTCTCGTCGTCGATGATCTGGGCATAGATCTGCTTCGACGAACGGAACACCGAAAGCCGCGGCTTGCCATAGGCGCGCGCGCGGATCGAACGCCGGACGCGCGCCTTGCGGCGGGCCTGGGCCGAATTGTCCTTTGCCATTGCCGCGCTCCTTACTTCTTCTTGCCTTCCTTGCGGAAGATGAATTCGCCCTCGTACTTGACGCCCTTGCCCTTGTAGGGCTCGGGGCCGCGGAACTCGCGGATTTCCGCGGCGACCTGACCGACCTGACGCTTGTCGTTGCCGGCGATGGTGATGCGGGTCGGAGCCGGCGTCACGATCGTCACGCCTTCCGGGATCGGGTAGATCACGTCGTGGCTGTAGCCCAGCGACAGTTGCAGGTTCTTGCCCGCGACCGCCGCCTTGTAGCCGACGCCGGTGATTTCGAGCTTCTTCTCGAAGCCCTGCGTCACGCCCACGACGATATTGTTGACCATGGAGCGCGACATGCCCCACATGGCGCGGGCGCGCTTGGTCTGCGAACGCGGATTGACCGAGATCGCGTTGTCTTCGAACTTGACGTCGACATCGTCGGGAACGACGAAGGACAACTCGCCCTTCGCGCCCTTGACTGCGACCTTCTGGCCATCGACCCTGGCGGTGACGCCGGCCGGAATGGCGACGGGCTTCTTACCGATACGAGACATGGTTTTCTTCCTCGTCTTTCCGGTCAGAAGACCTTGCAGAGCACTTCACCGCCGACATTCGCCTCGCGGGCGGAATGATCGGCCATGACGCCCTTCGGGGTCGACACGATGGTGATGCCCAGGCCATTGGCGACGCGCGGCATGGCGTCGACGGCGGCATAGACGCGGCGGCCCGGCTTGGAGACGCGCGAGATTTCGCGGATCACCGGCTGGCCGTCGAAATACTTGAGCTCGATTTCGAACTCGGTGCGGCCATTGCCGTATTCCGTGGTCGAATAACCGCGGATGTAGCCTTCGGCCTGCAACACGTCGAGCACATGCGCGCGCAGCCTGGAGCCGGGCGTCTGCACCTTGGTCTTGCGACGCATCTGCGCATTGCGGATGCGGGTGAGCATATCGCCCAACGGATCGTTCATCGCCATGAGCCCGCTCTCCTTACCAGCTCGACTTCACGAGGCCGGGAACCAGGCCCTGCGAGCCCAGTTCACGCAACGCGATGCGCGACATCTTCAGCTTGCGATTATAGGCGCGCGGGCGGCCCGTGACTTCGCAGCGGTTACGAATGCGGATAGCGGCCGAATTGCGCGGCACTTCCGCCAGCTTGAGTCGCGCCTCGAAGCGCTCCTCCATGCTCAGCGTCTCGTTGTTCGCGATGGCCTTCAGGCGCTCGCGGCGGCCGGCGAATTTCTTCACCAGCGCCATGCGACGCTTGTTCTTTTCGATCGAGCTTTTCTTAGCCATTTAGCTACCTCTGGTTTCCGCGTTTGAGGCGGCTGGCCTCACTGCCGGAACGGGAAGTTGAACGCCCGCAGCAACGCGCGCGCCTCGTCGTCGGACTTGGCCGTGGTGCAGACGATGATGTCCATACCCAGAATGCTTTCGGCCTTGTCGTAGTCGATCTCGGGAAACACGAGGTGCTCCTTGATGCCCATGGCGTAATTGCCGCGGCCATCGAAGCTCTTCGGGTTCAGGCCGCGGAAGTCGCGGACGCGCGGCAGCGCGATCGTGACAAGGCGGTCCAGAAATTCATACATGCGGGTCTTGCGCAGCGTCACCTTGGCGCCGATCGGCATGTTCTCGCGCACCTTGAAGGTCGCGATCGCCTTGCGGGCCCGGGTGATGACCGGCTTCTGGCCGGCGATCAGCGCCAGGTCGGCCGCCGCCGTCGTCACCTTTTTGGTGTCGTTGACGGCGTCGCCCACGCCCATGTTGAGCACGATCTTTTCGATGACCGGCACTTCCATGGGATTCTTGTAGCCGAACTCCTCGATGAGCTTGGCGCGGATCTGCTCGTCATAGAGCTTCTTCATGCGCGGCGCGTAAGCCGCGTTTTCGGCAGCCTTAGCCATCGATCAGGTCTCCGGAACGCTTTGCGACGCGGACCTTGCGGCCGTCGTCGAGAGTCTTGAAGCCGACGCGCGTCGCCTTGCCGTCCTTGGGGTCGGCGATGGCGAGGTTCGACAGATGGATCGGCGCTTCCTTGGAGATGATGCCGCCCTCCGAGGTCGCGCTCTGGCGCTGGTGACGCTTCACCATGTTGACGCCGCGCACGAGCGCCCGGTCTTCCTTCGGCATGACCTGAACGACTTCGCCGGAACGGCCCTTGTCGCGGCCGGTCAGGACGACGACCTTGTCGCCCTTCTTGATCTTCGCGGCCATTACAACACCTCCGGCGCGAGCGAGATGATCTTCATATGGTTCTTTGCGCGCAGCTCGCGCGGCACCGGTCCGAAGATGCGGGTGCCGATCGGCTCGGACTGATTGTTGATCAGCACGGCCGCGTTGCTGTCGAAACGGATCACCGATCCGTCGACGCGCTTGATGTCCTTGGCGGTTCGCACGACGACCGCCTTCATGACGTCGCCCTTCTTCACGCGTCCGCGCGGAATGGCTTCCTTGATCGAGACGACGATGATGTCGCCAACGCCGGCGTATTTCCTCTTGGAACCGCCCAGCACCTTGATGCACATCACGCGCCGCGCGCCGGAATTGTCGGCGACGTCGAGATTGGTCTGCATCTGAATCATGGCTTCGCGCCTTTCTTCTCAGATCGGTTTCCGGCGGGTCTGGCCCTGACCGGACTTCGCCTGAAGGAACACTCCTGCCGGAGGGCCCTCCTATTGTGAATCGACGGGGTTCTTTAGGCCTTTGCGGCCGTTTCGACAACCACCCAGCGCTTCAATTTCGAGATCGGCCGGGTCTCCTCGATCGACACCGTGTCGCCGACCTTGAACGCCTTGTTCTCGTCATGCGCATGGTAGTTTTTCGAGCGGCGCACCGTCTTTTTCAGCAGCGGGTGCGTGAAGCGACGCTCCACCTTCACCACGACCGTCTTGTCCTGTTTGTCGCTGACGACGACGCCCTGGAGAATTCGCTTCGGCATGGGTCTCTACCTTACTTCTTGGCGCCGTCGCGCTTCTGCGCGGCGATGGTCTTGGCCCGGGCGATGTCGCGGCGCACGACGCGCACGCGCGCGGTGTTCTCAAGCTGCCCCGTCGCCTTCTGGAAGCGCAGGTTGAACTGCTCTTTCTTCAGCTTCAGGACTTCTTCGTTGAGCTGATCGTCCGACATGACCTTAAGGTCGGAGACGCGTTCCCTGGACTTCATGGTCTCCCTCCTCACTCGGCGATGCGTTCGATGAAGCGCGTCTTGATCGGCAGCTTGGCCGCCGCAAGAGTCAGCGCCTCGCGCGCGAGAGTCGACGGCACGCCGTCGATCTCGAACATGATGCGGCCGGGAGCGACGCGGCACACCCACAATTCCGGCGCGCCCTTGCCCTTGCCCATACGCACTTCGGTCGGCTTTTTCGACACCGGCACGTCCGGGAAGATACGGATCCACACGCGGCCGGCGCGCTTCATGTGACGGGTCATCGCGCGGCGGGCCGCCTCGATCTGACGCGCCGAGATGCGCTCGGGCTCCATGGCCTTGAGGCCGAACTGACCGAAGTTCAGTTCGAAGCCGCCCTTCGAGGCGCCGCTGATGCGGCCCTTGAAGGCCTTTCTGAACTTTGTGCGCTTGGGTTGCAGCATGACTTAATCTCTGATTTCTCGAGTTCCGGATCAGGCCGCGTCGCGGTCGCGATCACGCCGCCGGCGCTCGCCGCCGCCGCCCGAATGATCCTGCTCGGCCATCTTCTTGTCCTGGGCCATCGGATCGTGCTCGAGGATTTCGCCCTTGAAGATCCACACCTTGATGCCACAGGTGCCGTAAGCCGTATGCGCTGTCGCGATGCCGTAGTCGACATCCGCGCGCAGCGTGTGCAGCGGCACGCGGCCCTCGCGATACCATTCCTGGCGCGCGATTTCCGCGCCGCCGAGACGGCCGGCGCAGTTGATGCGGATGCCTTCGGCGCCAAGACGGATCGCCGACTGCACGGCGCGCTTCATGGCGCGGCGGAAAGCCACGCGGCGCTCGAGCTGTTGCGCGATCGAATCGGCCACCAGCGTCGCGTCGATTTCGGGCTTGCGCACTTCGACGATGTTGATGACGACTTCCGAGTCCGTCAGCTTCGACACCATCTTGCGGATCTTGTCGATGTCGGCGCCCTTCTTGCCGATCACCACGCCCGGACGCGCCGAATGCAGGGTGACGCGGCATTTCCTGTGCGGACGCTCGATGACGATTTTCGACACCGCCGCCTGCTTCAACGCCTTCATGAGAACCTCGCGGATCTTCATGTCCTCGTGCAGCAGCTTGCCGTATTCGCCCTTGTTGGCGAACCAGCGCGAGTCCCAGGTCCGGTTGATGCCGAGACGAAGGCCGATCGGATTGACTTTCTGACCCATCGTTTTCTCCTCAGGCCTTCGCGGCTTCGACTTCTCGAACGACGATCGTCAGGTTCGAGAACGGCTTCTCGATGCGACCGGCGCGGCCGCGCGCCCGCGGGCTGAACCGCTTCATCACCATGGCCTTGCCGACATGGGCCTCGGCGACGACGAGATCGTCGACGTCGAGCGAATGATTGTTCTCGGCGTTGGCGATGGCGCTTTCCAGCGCCTTCTTCACTTCGACCGCGCTGCGCTTGCGCGAGAACTGGAGATCGGCGAGCGCCCGATCCACCTTCTTGCCGCGGATGAGCTGGGCCAGCAGGTTCAGCTTCTGCGGGCTGACGCGCAGCATGCGCGCCACGGCCTTGGCTTCGTTGTCCTTGAGCGCCCGGGGGGTCTTCTGCTTCGACATGATCAGCCCCTCTTCGCCTTCTTGTCGGCCGCGTGGCCGTGGAAGGTGCGCGTCGGCGCGAATTCGCCGAACTTGTGACCGATCATGTCCTCGGTGACCGACACCGGCACATGCTTGTGCCCGTTGTAGACGCCGAAGGTGAGACCGACAAACTGCGGCAGGATCGTGGAGCGACGGCTCCAGATCTTGATGACTTCGGAGCGCGTCGCGGCGCGAGCGGCTTCTGCCTTCTTCAGCAGATAGCCATCGACGAACGGCCCTTTCCAGATCGAGCGTGACATGGATCAGCCCTTCTTCTTGCTCTTGTGACGCGAGGTCACGATGAATTTCGTGGTCGACTTGTTTTTGCGCGTCTTTGCGCCCTTCGTCGGCTTGCCCCACGGCGTGACCGGATGACGGCCGCCGGAGGTGCGGCCTTCGCCGCCGCCGTGCGGATGGTCGACCGGGTTCATGACGACGCCGCGGTTATGCGGGCGACGGCCGAGCCAACGCTGGCGACCGGCCTTGCCGATCGACGTGTTCATGTGGTCGGGGTTCGAAACCGCGCCCACCGTGCCAAAGCACTGGCCATGGATCAGACGCTGCTCGCCCGAGTTCAGGCGGACAATGACATAGCCCTGGTCGCGACCGACGATCTGCGCGTAGGTGCCCGCCGACCGCGCGATCGAACCACCCTTGCCGATCTTCATTTCGACATTGTGAACGATCGTGCCGACCGGAATGGCCGACAGCGGCATGGCGTTGCCCGGCTTCACGTCGACCTGGGCGCCCGAAATCACCTCGTCGCCGACGTTGAGACGCTGCGGCGCGATGATGTAGGCCTGCTCGCCATCGGCGTAATCGATCAGAGCAATGAACGACGTGCGGTTCGGATCATATTCGAGCCGCGCGACCTTGCCCACGACATCCAGCTTGCGACGCTTGAAGTCGATGATGCGATAGGCCTGCTTGTGCCCGCCGCCGCGGAAGCGGACGGTGATGCGGCCCGTGTTGTTGCGTCCGCCGGCGGAGGACTGCCCCTCCGTCAGCTTCTTCACCGGCTTGCCCTTGTAGAGCTCGCTGCGGTCGACGATCACGAGCTGGCGAAGGCTCGGCGTGATCGGCTTGAAAGTCTTGAGCGCCATGGTTCTGTCCTGCCTTCGCTCAGAGCCCGGTGGTAATGTCGATTTTGTGACCCTCGGCGAGGGTCACGACCGCATTCTTCACGTCGGACCTGGTTCCCTTGACGCCGCGGAACACGCGCTTCTTGCCCTTGCGGAGCAGCGTGTTGACGCTGTCCACCTTGACGTCGAAGAGCCGCTCGACGGCTTCCTTGATCTGCGGCTTCGACGCATCCCTGCGGACGCGGAAAACCACTTTGTTCTGCTCCGACGCGATGGTCGCCTTTTCGGTGATGACCGGCGCGACGATCACGTCGTAATGGCGCGGATCCTTGCTCATTTGAAGCGTGCCTCCAGCGCGTCGATGGCCGCCTTCGTCAGAACGAGCTTTTCGCGGCGCAGAATGTCGTAAACGTTGATGCCCTGAACCGGCAACACGTCGATGTTGGGGATGTTGCGGGCGGCAAGAGCGAAATTGTCCTGCAGCTCGGCGCCATCGATGATCAGCGCGTTGGTCAGCCCGGCTTTGGCGAAATTCGCCTTCAGCGCCTTGGTCTTGGCTTCCGCCATATTGGCGTCGGCCCAAACCACGATGCCGCCGTCCCTGGCCTTGGCCGAAAGCGCGTGGCGCAGCGCCAGGGCGCGCACCTTCTTGGGCAGGTCATGCGCGTGGCTGCGAACGACCGGACCGAAGGCGCGACCGCCGCCGCGGAACTGCGGCGCGCGCGCCGAGCCGTGACGGGCCGAACCCGTGCCCTTTTGCTTGAACATCTTCTTGCCGGTGCGCCAGATGTCCGCGCGGTTCTTGACCGCATGGGTGCCGGCGCGGCGCCTGGCGAGCTGATAGCGCACCATACGGGCGATCAGATCCTCGCGCGGATCGAGACCGAAGATCTCGTCGTTGAGGTCGATCGAACCGGCGGCGGCGCCGTCGATGGAGGTGATGTCGATCTTCACGGCTCAGCCCTCCGTCTTTTCGTCATTGGCCGGAGCGGCTTCGGCGGTCTCGCCGAGGCGGAACTTGCCGGGCTTCGGCGCATCGGCCGGAAGCGCCTTCTTCACCGCGTCGCGGATGAAGATCCAGCCGCCGGCCGTGCCGGGCACCGCGCCCTCGACCAGCACCAGGCCGCGCTCCACATCGGTCTGCACGACGCGCAGGTTTTGCGTCGTCACGCGGTCCGTGCCCATGTGGCCGGCCATTTTCTTGTTTTTGAAGGTCTTGCCGGGATCCTGACGGCCGCCGGTCGAACCATGCGAACGATGCGACACCGACACGCCGTGCGAGGCGCGCAGACCGCCGAAGTTCCAGCGCTTCATCGGGCCGGCGAAACCTTTGCCCGTGGTGATGCCGGTCACGTCGACGAACTGGCCGACGACGAAATGATCGGCGGTGATCTCCGCGCCCACCGGCAGGAAGGACTCCTCCGGCACGCGGAATTCCGCGATCTTCATCTTCGGCTCGACCTTGGCGACGGCGAAACGGCCGCGCTCGGCCTTCGACACGTTCTTCACCTTCGCCCGGCCAATGCCGAGTTGCAGCGCCGTGTAGCCGTTCTGCTCCCTGGTCCGCTGCGCGACGACCTGACAGCCGTCGAGTTTGAGGACCGTGACCGGAACATGCTCACCGGCGTCCGTGAAGACGCGGGTCATGCCGACCTTCTGTGCGATGACACCTGACCGCATGGATTTCTATCCTTCAGGGCACTTGCTGCGAGAGGTGCCCGGTTACTTGAAACTTAGAGCTTGATCTCGACGTCGACGCCGGCGGCGAGGTCCAGCTTCATCAGCGCATCGACCGTCTGCGGGGTCGGATCGACGATGTCGAGAACGCGCTTGTGGGTGCGGATCTCGAACTGCTCGCGCGACTTCTTGTCGACGTGGGGCGAGCGGTTCACCGTGAACTTCTCGATCTTCGTCGGCAGCGGGATCGGACCCCGCACCTGAGCGCCCGTCCGCTTGGCGGTCGAGACGATCTCCTTCGTCGAGGTATCGAGAATCCGGTGATCGAACGCCTTGAGGCGGATGCGGATGTTCTGGCCGTTCATGATTTCATCCCTTGTTGACCGACGCCCGGTTTGGGGCCGGGCGTCCGTTCAACGAAGCCCCGACTTACTCGATGATGCTTGCGACGACGCCGGCGCCGACGGTGCGACCGCCTTCGCGGATGGCGAAGCGCAGCTTCTCTTCCATCGCGATCGGCACGATCAGGTTCACCGTCATCGTCACGTTGTCGCCCGGCATCACCATTTCCGTGCCTTCCGGCAGCGTCACGATGCCCGTCACGTCCGTCGTCCGGAAATAGAACTGCGGACGATAGTTCGTGAAGAACGGCGTATGACGACCGCCCTCGTCCTTCGTCAGGATGTAGGCCTCAGCCTTGAACTTCGTGTGCGGCTTCACCGAACCCGGCTTGCAAAGCACCTGGCCGCGCTCCACGTCCTCGCGCTTCGTGCCGCGCAGCAGACAGCCGACGTTGTCGCCCGCCTGCCCCTGATCCAGCAGCTTGCGGAACATCTCGACGCCCGTCACCGTCGTCTTCACCGTCGCCTTCAGGCCGACGATCTCGATTTCCTCGCCCACCTTCACAACGCCGCGCTCGACGCGACCCGTCACAACCGTGCCGCGGCCCGAAATCGAGAACACGTCTTCCACCGGCATCAGGAACGGCTGGTCAATCGGACGCTCCGGCTGCGGAATGTAGTCGTCAACCGTCTCCATCAGCGCCAGAACCGCGTCGCGGCCGATCTCCGGCGTCACGTTGTCGAGCGCCGCCTTCGCCGAACCCTTCGTGATCGGAATGTCGTCGCCCGGGAACTCGTATTTCGACAGAAGCTCGCGAACCTCCATCTCCACCAGCTCGAGCAGCTCCGGATCGTCGACAAGGTCCACCTTGTTCATGAACACGACCAGAGCCGGAACGCCGACCTGGCGCGCCAGAAGAATGTGCTCGCGCGTCTGCGGCATCGGGCCGTCCGCCGCCGAAACAACAAGAATCGCGCCGTCCATCTGCGCCGCGCCCGTGATCATGTTCTTCACATAATCCGCGTGGCCGGGGCAGTCGACATGCGCGTAATGGCGCTTCTTCGTCTCGTATTCGACATGCGCCGTCGAGATCGTGATGCCGCGCGCCTTCTCTTCCGGCGCCTTGTCGATCTGGTCATACGCCGTGAACGTCGCCCCGCCCGACTCCGCCAGAACCTTCGTGATCGCCGCCGTCAAAGACGTCTTGCCATGGTCAACGTGACCAATCGTCCCGATGTTGCAATGCGGCTTCGTCCGTTCGAATTTTTCCTTGCCCATAGCCAGGCTCCTTCAAACTCTGTGTTGCTGTTGACGATCAGGCGTACTTGGCCTGCACCTTGGCGGCTTCGTTCGCGGGCACCTGCTCGTAATGGTCGAACTGCATCGTGAAATTGGCGCGGCCCTGCGAGAAGGAGCGCAACTGGTTCACATAGCCGAACATGTTGGCCAGCGGCACCATCGCATTGATGACCACCGCGTTGCCGCGCATGTCCTGTCCCTGGATCTGGCCGCGGCGGGAGTTGAGGTCGCCGATGACCGAACCGGTATATTCTTCGGGCGTCACAACCTCGACCTTCATGATCGGCTCGAGCAGAACGGAACCGCCCTTCTGCAGCGCGTCGCGGAAGGCCGCGCGCGAAGCGATTTCGAAGGCCAGGACCGAGGAGTCGACGTCGTGGAACGCGCCGTCGATCAGTTCCGCCTTGACGTCGACCACCGGGAAGCCGGCGAGAACGCCCGACCCCATGACGCTGTCGATGCCCTTCTGGACGCCGGGGATATATTCCTTCGGAACAGCGCCGCCGACGATCTTCGACTCGAACGAATTGCCCTTCCCGGCCTCGTTCGGCTCGAACACGATCTTGACGCGGGCGAACTGCCCCGTGCCGCCGGTCTGCTTCTTGTGCGTGTAGTCGATCTCGACGCGCTTGGTCAGCCGCTCCCGATAGGCGACCTGCGGCGCGCCGATATTGGCGTCGACCTTGTAGGTGCGCCTGAGAATGTCGACCTTGATGTCGAGATGCAGCTCGCCCATGCCCTTCAGGATGGTCTGGCCGGATTCCTGATCGGTCGACACGCGGAAGGACGGATCCTCTGCGGCGAGCTTGGACAGCGCGATGCCGAGCTTTTCCTGGTCGGCCTTGGATTTCGGCTCGATCGCGATCTCGATGACCGGATCCGGGAATTCCATGCGCTCCAGAATAACCGGCTTCAACATGTCGCACAGCGTGTCGCCGGTGCGGGTGTCCTTGAGGCCGGCCAGCGCGACGATGTCGCCGGCATAGGCTTCCTTGACGTCCTCGCGGTTGTTGGCGTGCATGAGCAACATGCGGCCGACGCGCTCTTTCTTGTCCTTCGTCGAATTCAGCACGGTCGAACCGGATTCGACATGGCCCGAATAGACGCGGCAGAAGGTGATCGTGCCGACGAACGGATCGTCCATGATCTTGAAGGCGAGCATCGAGAACGGATCGGAATCGCGCGGATTGCGGACCGTCTCGGCTTCCGTGTTGAAGTCGATACCCTTGATCGCCTCGCGATCGACCGGCGACGGCAGATAGTCGACGACGGCGTCGAGCAGCGGCTGCACGCCCTTGTTCTTGAACGCCGTGCCGCAGAGCACCGGAACGAAGGCGATCGTGCGAACAGCCTTGCGCAGCAGGCCCTTCAGCGTTTCCTCGGACGGCTCGTTGCCTTCGAGATAGGCGGCCATCGCGTCGTCATCGAGTTCGACGGCGGCCTCGATCATGGCCAGGCGATATTCCTCGGCGCGATCCTTGAGGTCGGCCGGAATTTCTTCGTCATGGAACTTCGCGCCGAGACCCTCGTCTTCCCAGACGACCGCCTTCATGCGCACCAGATCGATGATTCCCTTGAAGTCGGACTCGGCGCCAATCGGCAACTGGATGCAGACGGGGCGGCCAGCGACGCGCGTCTTGATGTCGTCGACGCATTTGTAGAAATCGGCGCCGATCTTGTCCATCTTGTTGACGAACACGATGCGCGGAACATTGTATTTGTCGGCCTGGCGCCAGACGGTCTCCGTCTGCGGCTCCACGCCCTGGTTGCCGTCGAGAACGCAAACCGCGCCGTCGAGCACGCGCAGGCTGCGCTCGACCTCGATGGTGAAATCGACGTGGCCGGGAGTGTCGATGATGTTCAGGCGCTTGCCGTTCCAGAACGTCGTCGTCGCGGCGGACGTGATCGTGATGCCGCGCTCCTGCTCCTGCTCCATCCAGTCCATCGTCGCGGCGCCGTCATGGACTTCGCCGATCTTATGCGACTTGCCGGAGTAGTACAGGATACGCTCGGTCGTCGTCGTCTTGCCGGCGTCGATATGCGCCATGATACCGAAATTTCGGTAGTCTTCGATCGAATGAGAGCGGGCCATAGTCGTGTTCCTTGCGGCGCCCGGGGCGCCTGGGCTTACCAGCGGTAGTGCGAGAAGGCGCGGTTGGCTTCCGCCATCCGGTGCGTGTCTTCGCGCTTCTTGACCGCGTTGCCGCGATTGTTCGAGGCGTCGATCAACTCGGCCGACAGCCGGTCGATCATGGTCTTGTCGTTGCGGTCGCGCGCGGCGTTGATGATCCAGCGGATCGCCAGGGCCTGACGGCGCTCGGCGCGCACCTCGACGGGAACCTGATAGGTGGCGCCGCCGACGCGGCGGGAGCGGACCTCGATCGCCGGCGCGACATTCTCGAGCGCCTGCTTGAAGATCGGCAGCGGCTCGTTCTTGAGCTTCTGCTCGATGATATCGAACGCGCCATAGACAATGGCTTCGGCGGCGGACTTCTTGCCGTCGTACATGATGGAGTTCATGAACTTGGCGAGAATGACGTCACCGTACTTGGCGTCCGGGATGACTTCACGCTTTTCGGCGCTGTGACGACGCGACATCGTGATCGTTCCTTCTTACTTCGGACGCTTGGCGCCGTATTTCGAACGGCGCTGCTTGCGGTCCTTGACGCCCTGGGTGTCAAGGACGCCGCGCAGGATGTGATAGCGCACGCCGGGAAGATCCTTGACGCGGCCGCCGCGGATCATGACCACCGAGTGCTCCTGAAGGTTGTGCCCTTCGCCCGGGATGTAGCCGATGACCTCGAAGCCGTTCGTCAGGCGCACCTTGGCGACCTTGCGCATGGCGGAGTTCGGCTTCTTCGGCGTCGTCGTATAGACGCGCGTGCATACGCCGCGCTTCTGCGGGCAGGCGCCGAGATGGCGGGACTTCTCGCGGTAGGTCTTCTCTTGCCGCGGCTTGCGGATCAACTGGCTGATCGTCGGCATTCTTCGCCCTTCTGGAAGCGAAAGTGGAAACTGGGACTTCGGAAAGACCCCCGGAAGCCGGCGCCCTTTCCTCGCGCTTCGTTCCGGCGAAGGCCAGAACGCAGAACGAATCAGCGCCACGGGCCCTTTGGGCCTTTGGCGCCTGGTCATGCAGAGGATCACGAACCTTTCGGCGCGCGATCTTGCCTCTCGTGCGGCCGCGCGAAAAATTTCGCGCAATCACTTGGACTTGTCAGTCACAGATGAGGCCGACAGCGTTTAGAAGCCTCTTGGTCCAGCGCGTGGCGCACCGGAACGAAGGCGTCTACGGCCTGTCGAAAGTGGGCGGAACTTATGCCGGGGCGCCGCCCCCGTCAACCCCTTTCGCACTGCAAAAACGGCTGAAATGACTCACGTTTTGCGCAAAATGGCAAAAACGGAATCGACTCAAGGCGCTGGCGACGCAATCAGACGGCCGATTCGATCACGATCAGCGCGCGAAGCAATTGATAGACGTCGCTTTCGCCCGAGAGAATCGGCCGGATTGTCAGGACCAGTCCCGACTCGGCCAGAACGACTCGGCGCGGGGCGGCGTCATCGCCGCCGACCGCCTCGGCGACGGCGAGTTGCAGCGCGCGATTGGCCTGTGTCTCGGCGGCGATCAGCGTATGGGCGGTCAGCGACAGCCCCTTGCCCGCCGCCGCTCCGACAAACGCCGCCGCGTGAGAACTGGCGTGGAGCGCCATGCCGGCGCGGTCGAGCATGATCGCGGCGACGCCGAGCGCCTCGAGCGCGTCGGCCATTCCGCGCGCGCGGGCGCCGGCGATAACAGGCTTCAGACGATCCGCGTCCGCGACCCGGACCGGCTCTCCAACCGGCGCGCGCGCACGCTGATCTTTCCTGACAACGTCCTGCATTCCGACCCGGTTCGTCATACGCTCGTCCTCGGGCACGCCTACGGAATTTGAGCTACGCACATCCGCCGCGTGTTGTGAATAGGAATTCTGCCCGAGGATGAACGGCGATCACGCGAATTTGTTCCATTGCGCGACGCGCCTTTCATCAACGGTTAACCAAGGTTCACGCCGCATTGCAGCAAAGGTATGAGGCGCCCGCGGCGTTCTCGTGCTCTTCCGATGACGAAAAAAGGGCCGCTCCGGGGAGCGGCCCTCTGGATTCGCGGCGTCGCCGATTATTCGGCCGCCGGCAGCCGCGGCGCGGGAGCCTGCGAGGCCTCCGCCTTCTGGGCCAGAATCATCTCGTCGCGCGACGTGGCGATGCGGCGCAGCTTTGACATGGCCGCGCCGGTGCCCGCCGGGATCAACCGGCCGACGATGACGTTTTCCTTCAGGCCCTCCAGCGTGTCGATCTTGCCGTTGACCGCCGCCTCGGTGAGCACGCGAGTGGTCTCCTGGAACGACGCCGCCGAGATGAAGGAGCGCGTCTGCAGGCTGGCCTTGGTGATGCCGAGCAGCACGGGCGTTCCCGAGGCCGGCTTGCCGCCCTCTTCGATCACCCGGGCGTTGGCCTCCTCCAGCTCCGACTGGTCGACCTGTTCGCCCGACAGGAACGGCGTGTCGCCCGGATCGGTGATGTCGACCTTCTGCAGCATCTGTCGGACAATCACCTCGATGTGCTTGTCGTTGATGTTGACGCCCTGCAGCCGGTAGACCTCCTGGATTTCGTTGACGAGGTAGGCGGCAAGCTCCTCCACGCCCTTGATCGCCAGAATGTCGTGCGGCGCCGGATTGCCGTCGACGATGTAGTCGCCCTTCTCCACGACGTCGCCGTCCTGCAGATGGATGTGCTTGCCCTTCGGGATCAGATACTCGACGGGCTCCGCGTCCTCCTCGTGCGGGACGATGGAGATGCGCGTCTTGTTCTTGTAGTCGCGGCCGAACTGCACCGTGCCGGAGACCTCCGCGATGATCGCGTGGTCTTTCGGGCGACGCGCCTCGAACAGTTCCGCGACGCGCGGCAGACCGCCGGTGATGTCGCGGGTCTTGGCCGATTCCATCGAGATGCGGGCGATGATGTCGCCCGCCTTGATGGTGGCGTTCGGATCGACGGCGATGATCGAATCCACCGGCAGGGTGTAACGGGCGTCGCCGCCGCGCATCAGCTTGCCGATCTTGCCGTCCTTGCCCTTGATGATGATGCAGGGCTTGAGGCTGGCCGAACGCTGGTTCATGCGCCAGTCGATGACCATGCGCTTGGCGATGCCGGTCGACTCGTCGACCGTCTCGGTCATCGAGGCGCCTTCCACCAGATCCTCGAAGCCGACGACGCCGTCGATCTCGGTCATGATCGGCCGGGTGTAGGGATCCCACTCGGCCAGGCGCTGGCCGCGCTTCACCTTGTCGCCCTCATCCACCTTGAGCCGCGCGCCATACTGGACGCGATGCACCGCGCGGTCGGTTCCGTCGGCGCCGACAATCACCACCGCGACGTTGCGGGCCATGACCATCAGGTCGCCGTCGGAGTTGCGCGCCAGATGGCGGTTGCGGATCTTGACCATGCCGTCGAAGTTCGACTCGATGAACGACTGATCCGCGATCTGCGCCGCGCCGCCGATATGGAACGTGCGCATGGTGAGCTGGGTGCCCGGCTCGCCGATCGACTGCGCCGCGATAACGCCGACCGCCTCGCCCATGTTGACCGGAGTGCCGCGCGCCAGATCGCGCCCGTAGCATTTGCCGCAGACGCCGTTCTTGGCCTCGCAGGTCAGCACGGAGCGGATCTTGACCTCCTGAATCCCGGCGGCGTTCAGGGGATCGATATGCCATTCCTGAATCATCTCGCCGGCCGGCACGATGATTCCGCCGTCGAGATCCTTCAGATCCTCCGCCGCGGTGCGGCCGAGGATGCGCGTCGCCAGCGAGGCGACGACCTGGCCGGCGTCGATGATCGCCCGCATGCGGATGCCGCCCGTCGAGCCGCAATCCTGCGTGGTGATGATCGAATCCTGCGCCACGTCGACGAGACGGCGGGTGAGATAACCCGAGTTCGCCGTCTTCAACGCCGTATCGGCGAGACCCTTGCGCGCGCCGTGCGTCGAGTTGAAATACTCGAGAACGGTGAGGCCTTCCTTGAAGTTCGAGATGATCGGGCTCTCGATGATTTCGCCCGACGGCTTGGCCATCAGGCCGCGCATCGCCGCGAGCTGCTTCATCTGCGCCGGCGAGCCGCGCGCGCCCGAATGCGACATCATGTAGATCGAATTGATCGGCAGGTCGCGGCCGTGCTCGTCCTTCCGCACCGCCGAGATGCGCGCCATCATCTCTTCGGCGAGCTTGTCGGTGCACTTCGCCCAGGCGTCGACGACCTTGTTGTATTTTTCGCCCTGGGTGATCAGGCCGTCATTGTATTGCTGCTCGTATTCCTTGGCGAGCGCGCGCGTCTCGTCGACGATCTTCTCCTTCGTCTCCGGCACGACCATGTCGTCCTTGCCGAACGAGATGCCCGCCTTGAACGCCTCGCGGAAGCCCAGCGCCATGATCCGGTCGCAGAAGATGACCGTCTCCTTCTGACCGCAATTGCGGTAGACGGTGTCGATCATGTTCGAGATTTCCTTCTTGGTCATCAGCTTGTTGACGACGTCAAAGGGGATCTTGGTGTGCTTCGGCAGGAGCTGACCGAGGATGAGGCGGCCGGGCGTCGTCTCGAAGATTTTCTCGACGCGCTTGCCATCCTCGTCATAGGTCCAGGCGCGGCCCTTGATCCTGGTGTGCAGCGTCACCGCCCTGGCGTGCAACGCGTGATCGACCTCGCCCATGTTGGCGAAAGCCATGCCCTGCCCCGGCTCGCCGTCGCGCATCAGCGAAACGTAATAGAGCCCGAGCACGATGTCCTGCGACGGCACGATGATCGGCTGACCATTCGCCGGATGCAGGATGTTGTTGGTCGACATCATCAGCACGCGCGCTTCGAGCTGCGCTTCCAGCGACAGCGGCACGTGCACGGCCATCTGGTCGCCGTCGAAGTCGGCGTTGAAGGCGGCGCAGACCAGCGGATGCAACTGGATCGCTTTGCCCTCGATCAGCACCGGCTCGAACGCCTGGATGCCCAGGCGATGCAGCGTCGGAGCGCGGTTCAGCATCACCGGATGCTCGCGGATGACCTCGTCGAGAATATCCCAGACCTCGGGCTTCTCCTTCTCGACGAGTTTTTTCGCCTGCTTCACGGTCGCCGACAGGCCCTTCGCGTCAAGACGCGAATAGATGAACGGCTTGAACAGCTCCAGCGCCATCTTCTTCGGCAGGCCACACTGATGCAGCTTCAGTTCCGGACCGACGACGATGACCGAGCGGCCGGAATAGTCGACGCGCTTGCCAAGCAGGTTCTGGCGGAAGCGGCCCTGCTTGCCCTTGAGCATGTCGGCGAGCGACTTCAGCGGACGCTTGTTTGCGCCGGTGATGACGCGGCCGCGGCGTCCGTTGTCGAACAGCGCGTCAACCGCCTCCTGAAGCATGCGCTTCTCGTTGCGGATGATGATGTCCGGCGCGCGCAGCTCGATGAGGCGCTTGAGGCGGTTGTTGCGGTTGATGACGCGGCGGTAGAGATCGTTCAGATCCGACGTCGCGAAACGGCCGCCGTCGAGCGGCACCAGCGGGCGCAGGTCCGGCGGGATGACCGGCACTTCGGTCAGAATCATCCACTCCGGCTTGTTGCCGGAATGCATGAAGGCCTCGATGATCTTCAGCCGCTTGGCGAGCTTCTTCGGCTTCAGCTCCGTCGTCGCCTCGGCGATCTCGACCTTGAGGTCGGCCGCGATCCTCTCGAGATCCATCGAGCGCAGGATTTCGCGGATCGCCTCGGCGCCAATCATCGCCGTGAACGAATCCTGGCCGTATTCGTCCTGCGCGCGGAGGTATTCCTCCTCGTTCAGCAACTGCCGGTCCTTGAGCGGCGTCAGGCCCGGATCAAGGACGATATAGGACTCGAAATACAGGATGCGCTCAAGATCCTTGAGCGTCATGTCGAGCAGGAGGCCGATGCGCGAGGGCAGCGACTTGAGGAACCAGATATGCGCGACAGGGGCGGCGAGCGAGATGTGGCCCATGCGCTCGCGACGCACGCGGCTCAGCGTCACTTCCACGCCGCACTTCTCGCAGATGACGCCCTTGTATTTCATGCGCTTGTACTTGCCGCACAGGCACTCGTAGTCCTTGATCGGACCGAAGATGCGCGCGCAGAACAGGCCGTCGCGCTCGGGCTTGAACGTGCGGTAGTTGATCGTCTCGGGCTTCTTGATCTCGCCGAACGACCACGACAGGATTTTCTCGGGGCTCGCGATCGCGATCTGGATCTGGTCGAACGCCTGCGGCTGCACGACCGGGTTGAAGAGATTCATCACCTCTTGATTCATCACCGTCTCCTGGGCCTGCCGGGCTCTCGCCGCCCCGACTCCTGCCGGAAAGTGTTTTCGTCAAACTGCGAGGGAGACGCGCGCGACGCGCGTCTCCGAACTGATTCAGTTATTCGGCGGCTTCCGCCGTCGGCTCCCCGGTCGTCGGCTTGACGACCGAATTGAGCTCGACGTTGAGGCCCAGCGACCGCATTTCCTTGACGAGCACGTTGAAGCTCTCGGGAATGCCGGATTCGAAGGCGTCGTCGCCGCGCACGATCGATTCGTAGACCTTGGTGCGGCCAGCCACGTCGTCCGACTTCACCGTCAGCATCTCCTGCAGCGTGTAGGCGGCGCCATAGGCTTCCAGCGCCCACACCTCCATTTCGCCGAAGCGCTGGCCGCCGAATTGCGCCTTGCCGCCGAGCGGCTGCTGCGTGACCAGCGAATAGGGCCCGATGGAGCGCGCATGGATCTTGTCGTCGACAAGATGATGCAGCTTCAGGATGTAGATATAGCCGACCGTGACCTTGCGGTCGAAGGGCTCGCCCGTGCGTCCGTCATAAAGCGTCGACTGGCCCGACTTGTCGAGCCCGGCGCGCTCCAGCATCTCGACGATGTCCTTCTCGCGCGCGCCGTCGAAGACGGGCGTCGCGATCGGCACGCCGCGGCGCAGGTTCTCGCCCACTTCGAGCAGCGTCGGCTCGTCGAGCCTGGCCAGCTCCTTGTCGGCGCCGGCGCCATACATCTCGGAGAGCTTCGAGCGCAGCGGCTTCGCGTCCTTCGAGCGCAGATAGCTGTCGACCGCCTGACCGACCTGCTTGCCGAGACCGGCGCAGGCCCAACCCAGATGCGTCTCCAGAATCTGGCCGACGTTCATGCGGCTCGGCACGCCGAGCGGATTGAGCACGACGTCCACCGGCGTTCCGTCGGCGAGGAACGGCATATCCTCCTGCGGCACGATGCGCGAGACCACGCCCTTGTTGCCATGGCGTCCGGCCATCTTGTCGCCGGGCTGGATCTTGCGCTTCACCGCGACGAAGACCTTCACCATTTTCATCACGCCGGGCGGCAGTTCGTCGCCGCGCTGCAGCTTCTCGACCTTGTCGAGGAAGCGGCTCTCAAGCCCCTTCTTCGCCTCGTCGTACTGCTTGCGCATCGCCTCGATCTCGCCCATCTGGGCGTCGTCGGCGACGGCGAAATGCCACCATTGCGAACGCGGATAATCGTCGAGCAGCGCTTTGGTGAGCTGCGTCTCCTTCTTGAAGCCCTTCGGCCCGGCGATCGCGACCTTGCCGTCGAGCACGTCGGCCAGACGCGCGTAGACGTTGCGGTCGAGAATCGCCTGCTCGTCGTCGCGGTCCTTGGCGAGACGCTCGATCTCCTCGCGCTCGATCGCCTGGGCGCGCTCATCCTTGTCGACGCCGTGGCGGTTGAACACGCGCACTTCGACGATGGTGCCCTGAACGCCCGGCGGCACGCGCAAGCTGGTGTCGCGCACATCGGAGGCCTTCTCGCCGAAAATGGCGCGCAGAAGCTTCTCTTCCGGCGTCATCGGGCTTTCGCCCTTCGGCGTGATCTTGCCGACGAGAATGTCGCCCGCCTGCACTTCCGCGCCGATATAGACGATGCCCGCCTCGTCGAGATTCTTCAGCGCCTCTTCCGAGACGTTCGGAATGTCGCGCGTGATTTCCTCGGGACCGAGCTTCGTGTCGCGCGCCATCACCTCGAACTCGTCGATGTGGATGGAGGTGAACACGTCGTCCTTGACGATCCGCTCGTTGAGCAGGATCGAGTCCTCGAAGTTGTAGCCGTTCCAAGGCATGAAGGCGACGAGCACGTTGCGGCCGAGCGCCAGATCGCCGAGGTCGGTCGAGGGACCGTCGGCGATGATGTCGCCCTTGCGCACGAGATCGCCGACGCGCACCAGAGGCTTCTGGTTGATGCAGGTCGACTGGTTCGAACGCTGGAACTTCATCAGCCGGTAGATGTCGACGCCGGGCTTGGCCGGATCGAGTTCCTCCGTCGCGCGCACGACGATGCGCGTCGCGTCGATCTGGTCGACGACGCCCGTGCGCCGCGCCCCGATCGCCGCGCCGGAATCGCGCGCCACCACAGATTCCATGCCGGTGCCGACCAGCGGCGCGTCGGCCTTGACCAGCGGCACCGCCTGGCGCTGCATGTTCGAGCCCATCAGCGCGCGGTTGGCGTCGTCATTCTCAAGGAACGGAATGAGCGCGGCCGCGACCGAAACGAGCTGTTTTGGCGACACGTCCATGAAGTCGACGCGCTCGCGCGGCGACATCATCACGTCGCCGGCGTGGCGGCACACGACGAGATCTTCGGCCAGCGCGCCCTTGGCGTCGACAGCCACGTTCGCCTGCGCGACCGTGTATTTCTGCTCCTCCATCGCCGACAGATAGACGACGTCGTCAGTCACCTTGCCGTCCTTGACGCGGCGATACGGCGCTTCGATGAAGCCGTATTTGTTGACGCGCGCAAAAGTGGCGAGCGAGTTGATGAGGCCGATGTTCGGGCCTTCCGGCGTCTCGATCGGGCAGATGCGGCCGTAATGCGTCGGATGCACGTCGCGCACCTCGAAACCGGCGCGCTCGCGGGTCAGACCGCCCGGGCCCAGCGCCGAGAGACGACGCTTGTGCGTGATCTCGGACAGCGGATTGGTCTGGTCCATGAACTGCGAGAGCTGCGAGGAGCCGAAAAACTCGCGCACCGCGGCGGCGGCGGGCTTGGCGTTGATCAGATCCTGCGGCATGACCGTGTCGATATCGACCGAGGACATGCGCTCCTTGATGGCGCGCTCCATGCGCAACAGGCCGAGGCGATACTGATTTTCCATCAGTTCGCCGACCGAGCGCACGCGGCGGTTGCCAAGATGATCGATGTCGTCGATTTCGCCGCGGCCGTCGCGCAGATCGACCAGCGCACGCACGACGGCGACGATGTCGTCCTTGCGCAGCACGCGCATCGTGTCCGGCGCGTCGAGGTCCATGCGCATGTTCATCTTGACGCGGCCGACGGCCGAAAGGTCGTAGCGTTCGGCGTCGAAGAACAGCGAATGGAACATCGCTTCCGCCGTGTCGATGGTCGGCGGCTCGCCCGGACGCATCACGCGATAGATGTCGAACAGCGCGTCCTCGCGCGAGGAGTTCTTGTCGACGGCCAGCGTGTTGCGGATATAGGGGCCGATGTTGACATGGTCGATGTCAAGCACCGGCAGTTCCGCAAAGCCGGCGTCGATCAGCGTCGCCAGCGATTTCGCCGAAATTTCCTCGCCCGCCTCGGCGAAGATCTCGCCAGTCGAGGGATTGTAGAGATCCTGCGCGATATATTGCCCGTGCAGATCTTCGTCCTGCGCCTTGAGGAACTTGAGGCCCTTCTCGGCGAGCTGACGCGCCGACCGGGCGGTCAGCTTCTTGCCCGCCTCGATCACGACCTCGCCGGTGTCGGCGTCAAGCATGTCGACAGCGGCCTTCACGCCCTTGAAGCGCTCGGCGTCATAGGGCACGCGCCAGCCTTCGCCGTCGCGCTTGTATTCGATCGACTTGTAGAAGGTCGAGAGGATTCCCTCGCCGTCCATTCCGAGCGCGAACAGGAGCGACGTCACCGGCAGCTTGCGGCGGCGATCGATGCGCGCATAGACAATGTCCTTGGCGTCGAATTCGATGTCGAGCCACGAGCCGCGATAGGGAATGATGCGCGCGGCGAACAGCAGCTTGCCCGACGAATGCGACTTGCCCTTGTCGTGATCGAAGAACACGCCCGGAGAACGGTGCATCTGCGAGACGATGACGCGCTCGGTGCCGTTGACGATGAAAGTGCCGTTCATGGTCATGAACGGCATGTCGCCCATGTAGACGTCCTGCTCCTTGATGTCCTTGACGGACTTGGCGCCGGTGTCGGGATCGACGTCGAACACGATCAGCCGCAGCGTCACCTTCAGCGGCGCAGCGAAGGTCATACCGCGCTGGCGGCATTCGTCCACGTCGTATTTCGGCTGTTCGAATTCGTATTTGACGAATTCCAGAAGCGAGGCGCCGGAGAAGTCCGAGATCGGAAAAACGGACTTGAAGACCGACTGCAGACCCTCGTCCGGGCGACCGCCCTTCGGCTCGTCGACCAGCAGAAACTGGTCGTAGGAGGCCTTCTGCACTTCGATCAGATTCGGCATCACCGCGACCTCGCGGATATGACCGAAGAATTTGCGGACACGCTTACGGCCGGTGAACGTCTGCGCCATGTCGCTCCTCGCACCTCGTCAGTTGGGCGGGCTCCGATGGAGCCTCTCGCCACGCCGTGAAACCCCGGCCTTGGGACTTCACCGGCTGGAGCCCTTCGGCTCCGAAATTCGCGCCGCGGCGGATCCGCGGACTTGGAGTCGTTCCGGCGACATCGAGCCGCGTCGGGAACGGGTGAACGGCCCCGGGGATTGCCCCGGGACCGCCTTTACGCTGATGCGGGAGCCGCGCGACGGCTCCGACGCAATTACTTGAGCTCGACCTTGGCGCCGACCTTCTCGAGGGCGGCCTTGATCTTCTCGGCTTCGTCCTTGGTCGCGCCTTCCTTGACGGGCTTCGGCGCGCCTTCGACGAGATCCTTGGCTTCCTTGAGGCCCAGGCCGGTGATGGCGCGGACTTCCTTGATGACCTCGATCTTCTTGTCGCCGGCGGCGGCGAGAACGACCGTGAATTCGGTCTGCTCTTCCGCCGGAGCGGCGGCGGCGGCGCCCGGCGCGGCGGCGACAGCCACGGCGGCGGCGGCGGAGACGCCCCACTTCTCTTCGAGCATCTTGGCGAGCTCGGCGGCTTCGAGAACGGTCAGGGCCGACAGTTCCTCGACGATCTTTTCCAGATTGGCCATTGTCTTCTTCCTGTACGAATTTCGGTTCGAACCGATGGGATTGGGTTTCGGCCTCGATCAGGCCGCGTCTCGATTGGCGTAAGCCCCGAAAACACGCGCAAGCTTGGCGGCGGGCGCGGTCGACAGCTGGGCCAGCTTGGTGGCGGGCGCATTGATGAGCCCGATAAGCTTGGCGCGCAGTTCGTCGAGGGACGGCAGCGTCGCGAGCGACTTCACGCCATCCACGTTCAGGGCGGTCTTGCCCATGGCGCCGCCGAGGATCACGAGCTTGTCGTGATCCTTCGCGAAAGCCACGGCGACCTTGGGCGCAGCCACCGGATCGTCCGAATAGGCGATCAGGGTCGGCCCCTTCATCAGGGAGCCGACGGAGGCTACGTCCGTGCCTTCGAGAGCGATCTTGGCGAGGCGGTTCTTCGCGACCTGAACGCTGGCGCCGGCTGCACGCATCTGCTTGCGCAGATTCTGCATCTGGGCCACCGTGAGGCCGGAGTAGTGCGCGACGACGACGACCGACGTCTTGGTGAAGACGCCGTTCAGCGATGCGACGAGCTCTTTTTTCTCCGCTCTGTCCACAGTGCTCTCTCCTGGTGCGGGCCTCGACAAAGCGAAACCCGCCGGTTGCAAAAGCCGCCTCCTCCGGGACTGGCCCGAAAGCGGCGACACTGGGCGCCTGTCCCCGGGCGGGTCTCGCGACGCGCGCCGGACAGAGGGTTCGAACGAAATTCCTTGCGGTCGGAACGCTTGCGCGCCGCGACCGAAAAAATCCGGTTTCACCCGTCTATGCTGGCCCCTGCCCGGACAGGCGCGGGAACCGCGCCCTCCTTCGGGAATTAAGCCGGACGCCTTCCCTTGACGGGAAGCCGACCGGCGCCGGCAGTCTCGGACAGGACATGGCCGGACGGGACACGAGGCTGAAACCCCGGGTCCGCCGGCCTATCCACCGCTCACGACAAGGTCTTGGGTCTCATCACCAGCGGAAGCTGAATTGGGTAAGAGACCGGCCGCATACCGATCCTCACCCTTCCTTAAACTGTTTGCGCGGCCGCGCCAAGAGGCCCGGCCTCACTTTTTTGTGTTTGTCAAGCGGAAGATTTTTCGCTTCAGGCGGAAGCGCCGCCCGACACCGTCGCCGGATCGACCTTGACGCCAGGGCCCATGGTCGAGGACAGCGCCACGCGCTGCAGGTAGGTGCCCTTGGCGCCCGCCGGCTTGGCCTTGACCACGGCGTCGACGAACGCCTTGATGTTCTCGATCAGCTTGTCGTCCGCGAACGACGTCTTTCCGACCGAACCCTGAATGATGCCGGCCTTCTCGACGCGGAACTCGACGGCGCCGCCCTTCGAGGCCTTGACGGCGGCGGCGACGTCCATGGTCACCGTGCCGACCTTCGGGTTCGGCATCAGGCCGCGCGGGCCGAGCACCTTGCCGAGGCGGCCGACGAGCGGCATCATGTCCGGCGTGGCGATGCAGCGATCGAAATCGATCGTGCCGCCCTGCACCGTCGTCACCAGATCCTCCGCGCCGATCACGTCGGCGCCGGCGGCCTTGGCTTCGTCAGCCTTGGCGCCTCGCGCGAACACAGCGACGCGCAGCGTCCGGCCGGTGCCGTTCGGCAGATTGACGACGCCGCGCACCATCTGGTCCGCGTGCTTGGGATCGACGCCGAGGTTCATGGCGATTTCGACCGTCTCGTCGAACTTCGCGTTCGCGCGGTCCTTGACGAGCTTCAAAGCCTGATCGACGGGATAGAGCTTCGTGCGCTCGATGCCCTCGCGCGCCTTGGCGATGCGTTTTCCGATATGCGCCATGGTCTTACTCCACCACCTGCAAGCCCATCGAGCGGGCGGAGCCTTCGATCATCGCGATCGCCGATTCGACCTTGTCGCAATTCAGATCGACCATCTTCTTCTCGGCGATCTCGCGCAGTTGGTCGCGCTTGATCTTGCCGACGAAGCCGCGGCCGGTCGTCTTCGAGCCGGACGTGACGCCGGCCGCCTTCTTGAGGAAGTAGCTCACCGGCGGCTGCTTCATCTCAAAGGTGAAGGAGCGGTCCTGATAGGCCGTGATGATGACGGGGATCGGCGTCCCCTTTTCCATCTGCTGGGTCTTCGCGTTGAAGGCCTTGCAGAATTCCATGATGTTCAGGCCGCGCTGACCGAGCGCGGGACCGATCGGCGGCGAGGGATTCGCCGAGCCGGCCGGCACCTGAAGCTTCACGTAGCCCGTGATCTTCTTTGCCATAGCTCTTCATCCAAAATGCGCGAAAAACCGGCTATGCGCCGGATGTTCCGAGCGGTTTTCAGGATTGTGGTCGGGCTTTCGTCCTGTCGGGGCGAGCGTGACGCCCGGCGGAACCGCCTCCCACACGAACCATCGCGCCGGAAGCCCCGACGCGAAGGATGCGGCCTCTTACACGCTGCGGCGCGAAAAGAAAAGACGATTCGGACCTGAAACGACGATTTCGGCCTCATACCCCGTCCGGTCGGCGCGGGCGGCCGCGCGTGACAAACGCCGCCGCCTGCGCGAAAATGCAGGAACGGAATACCTTGAGACCATCACGCGACCAACGCGGATTCGAGCCCTTGCCCCACTTCACCATCTATCTCATCAAGCCGACCCGCTATGACGACGAGGGCTACCCGCTGCAATGGCGCCGTTCGATGGTGCCATCCAATGCGCTCGCCTGCCTCGTCGGCATTGTCCGCGACGCGCTGGACCGGGGCGTTTTCAAGCCCGAGGTCGACGTCGAACTCGTCGCCATGGACGAAATTCATTCCATTGTCGAGCCGGAGGCCATCGCCGACCACATCGCCGCGAGGGGCGGCAAGGGGTTCATCGGCCTCGTCGGCGTCCAGTCGAACCAGTTTCCCCGCGCCGTCGACCTCGCCCGCCGCTTCCGCGCCCGCGGTCTGCCGGTCTGCATCGGCGGCTTTCATGTCTCCGGCTGTCTGGCCATGCTCAAGACCATGCCGCCCGACATGGTCGAGGCGCAGGCCCTGGGCGTCAGCTTCTTCGCCGGCGAGGCCGAGGACAACCGTATCGACGACGTGTTGCGGGACGCTTACGCCGGCGCGCTGAAACCGATCTACAACCATCTCGCCCGCACCCCGAACCTCGCCGGCGCGCCGATTCCGCAACTGCCGTTGACCGAGCTGGACAAGATGTACAGCTCGCACGCCTGTTTCGACCTTGGCCGGGGCTGCCCGTTTGAATGCTCCTTCTGCACCATCATCAATGTGCAGGGCCGCAAAAGCCGTTTCCGCACGCCCGACGATCTGGAGAAGATCATCCGCGCCAACGCCGCTATCGGCATCGACCGGTTTTTTCTCACCGACGACAATTTCGCCCGCAACGCGCAATGGGAGGCCTTCTGCGACCGGCTGATCGCCCTGCGCGACCAGGGCTTTCCCGTGCGCCTCGCCATTCAGGTCGACACGCTCGCCCACAAGATCAGGAACTTCATCGCCAAATGCGTCGCCGCCGGCGCCGATCAGATTTTCATCGGGCTGGAAAACATCAATTCCGACAGCCTCGAAGCGGTGAAGAAGCGGCAGAACCGCATCGAGGACTACCGCGCCATGTTCCTGGCGTGGAAGGCCTATCCCGTGGTCATCACCTGCGGCTACATCCTCGGCTTCCCCAACGACACGAAAGAATCGATCCTGCGCGACGTCGAGACAATCAAGCGCGAATTGCCGATCGACACCGTTTATCTGAACTATCTGACGCCCCTGCCCGGCTCGGAAGACCACAAGCGCATGGTCGAGGCGGGAGAGTGGATCGAGCCCGATCTCAACAAATACGACCTCAGCCATCGCGTCACCCATCATCCGCGCATGAGCGACGCGGAATGGGAGGAGGCCTATGTCGCGGCGCACCGGTCGTTTTATACGTTCGAGCATATGGAGCGCGTGCTGCGCCGCATGATCGCCTTCGGCTCCAACAAGAAGCTGACGACGCTGCACCGCCTGCTGGTCTACCGCGAAGCCGTGCGGCTCGAAGGCGTCGCCATGCTCGAATCGGGTTTTGGCCGCATCCGCCGCCGGCGCGAGCGCCGCAGCGGCCTGCCGCTCGAGAACCCGCTGATCTTCTATCCGCGCAATCTTGTCCGCACCGCGGTCGTCTGGAGCCGGGCGGCCGTCACCTACGCCCGCATGCGGCTGATGCTGCGCCGGCTGCTGCGCGATCCGAAGCGGATGGACTATCGCGACAGCGCCATGATGGCCGAAGGCGAAACCGTCTCGCTCGCCGCCGAGACGCGCACCACCGACTACGCCCTGCGCCGCGGCGAGCGGGTCAAGGCCTCGACCGCGCAGGGCTGATCGGCCCCCGCCAAAACAAAAGGCCGGCGCAAAGGCCGGCCTTTCCCTGATGACGCGCGGCGCCGTTCAGACCTTCTCGACCTGCCCGTATTCGAGTTCGACCGGCGTGGCGCGGCCGAAGATCGACACGGCGACCTTGAGGCGCGAACGACCTTCGTCGACTTCCTCGACGACGCCATTGAACGAGGCGAAAGGCCCGTCCGACACCCGCACCGTTTCGCCGATCTCGAACGAAATCGACGGCTTGGGATGCTCGACGCCGTCGGCCACCTGCCCCTTGATCCGCTCGGCCTCATGGTCGGGAATCGGCATCGGCTTCTTGTCGGCGCCGAGGAAGCCCGTCACCTTCGGCGTGTTCTTGATGAGGTGATAGACCTCATCGGTCAGGTCGCAGCGCACCAGCACATAGCCGGGGAAGAACTTGCGCTCGGAATTCACCTTCCGCCCGCGCCTCACCTCGACGACATGCTCGGTCGGAACCAGCACTTCCTCGAATTTCTCCACGAGGCCGCGTTGCGCGGCCTGTTCGCGGATCGATTCCGCCACCTTCTTCTCGAAATTGGAATAGGCGTGGACGATATACCAGCGCATGCTCATGGCGGCGGAAAACCTTCAGAAAATCAGTGGGCGAGGCCGATGATGAAGCGCACGATCAGGCGCAGGCTCTGATCGACGGCGACGAAAAAGATGGAGGCGACCAGCACCATCAGGATGACGAGGCCGGTGGTGATCAGCGTCTCGCGCCGCGATGGCCAGGTGACCTTGTTCGCCTCGCTGCGGACGGATTGCAGAAACTCCAACGGGTTCGCCATGTTACGCCTTTCTCTCGCCGGTGACGATTCGTGCGGTCGACAATGAGCACGGCCGTCGGCTGCGACGGCCCGGCCAAAAAGAGGAGCGGCGCGGGACCGGGAGGTCGCGCGCCACAAACGTCTCTTAACCGATCGTCGCGCGCGCGCCAAGCGAAATCAGCGCGGCTCCTCCCGACGGCAGGCGAGGAGCCCGAGGCCCGACCCGCCATAGTCCCGGCACGTCCATCCCGGCGTTTGCGCGATGCGCGGCGGATGCGCGATCGCCTGCGTCAGCGGCACGGAGAGGTCATACATCCACAGAATGGCGCTCCGCGGCCGATCGGCGAGCGCCAGCAGCGCCGCGTTGGGATCCTGCCCCGCCTTCGGAATCAGCGGCGACACCTCCACGGGGGCGCCCGCGCGCCGGAAGAAGAAGCCGCCAAGGCGCGCCAGCGGTTCCGCATCCGCCTTCCGCGTCGTCGGATGATCGAAGAAGAACGCCAGATGGCCGCTGCCCGCCGCCATGAGATCGGACGAGGCCGTCTCGATCGAATAGGCCCGCGCCTTCATCCACGGCCGCTGCGGCAACTCCGCAGCCTCGACCAGGGCGACGGCGAAAAGCGCGGCGGGCAGCGCCGCCAGCCGCCCCCTGAACCGCGTCGCGGCCAGCGCCAGTCCCAGCAACAGGCCCGGCATGTAGGGAAAGAGATAGCGCGGAAAGAAAATCTGCCGCCACGCCGCCAACGCCATGAATGCCGCCAGCGCCAACGCGCTCGCCGCGACCGCCAGCCCCGGCCCGCGCGGCGCCGGCGCCGCCGGCCGCGTCGCGTCGGGAACGAACAGCGCGGCGGCGAGCATGGCGATGAGAATCAGCCCTCCCGCCAGGACGAGCCACGGCGAGCCGAACACGAAGACCGCGGCGCGGGCGATTTCGATCCATCCGACCTGCGGATGCCAGGCGACGCCGCCATCGGTGAACATCGCCAGTCGGCTGAAATGGAAGGCGACCCAGGCGAGGCCGGGAACGGCGGCCAGCAGCGCGGGCCAGGTCCGCAACGCCTGTCCGCGATGGCGCGCGAGATAGACGGCCCCCTGAACCGCGACCAGGATCACGGCGAAATAATGCGTCAGCACGGCCGCCGAGGCGAGCGCCGTCCACATCGCCCCCCGCCGCAGGGTCGGCCTGTCGATGAGCCAGAGAAAGGCGGTCGTCTGGGCGACGCACAGGCACAGCAGCATCGTGTAGCAGCGGGCCTCGAGCGAATATTGCAGCGCCGGCAGCCACAGCGCGACCAGCGCGCTCCAGGCGAACCGGACGGCGCGATCGAGCCCTGGCGCCGGAACGAGACACAGCAGCGGCGCCAGAAAGCCGAAGATCAGCGAGGGCGCCCGCAACGCCGCGTCGGACAGGCCGAAGACTTTGGCGAAGGCGAACGAAACCACATGATAGAGCGGCGCGTTGACGTCGCTCAGAACGTCGCGCAGCACGCCGCCGAGATCGGCGTTCATCGCAAAAAAGCCGGTGTAGGTCTCGTCCAGCCACAGCGGCGATCCGGCCTGATAGACGCTGCGCGCATAGCCGCCGACGGCCATCGCGGCGAGGGCGGCGATCATCCACAGACGTTGCGCGGGCCAGCCGGCGAACCTGCCGCCCGCATGGGCGCCTTCGATGGTCGGCAAGGCCTGAACGCTCATGGAAAGAAGCTCGCGAAAACAATGTCGGCCGCGGCGAGCCGCGGACGCCCCCCGATCGACGAAATCTAGGCCGAAACACTTAACAACATCGGTTGCGCCGCCCGTGGACGGCCAGGCCGCCGCCCGCGCCTTCGCCGCCTGTTAACCATCCCGGCCGCATAGAGAAACAACGCCGCCGGAACAGCGCCTGTGCTCGTCGAACTTGCCCTTGTCATGGTCGCTCTCATCGTCCTGGCCGCCCTCGTCACGGCGGCGGGCGCCTTTTTCGCGCGCGCGCTGGGCTTTCCCGGCTTCGCGCAAGCCGAGGGCCTGGAGCGCGTCGGCCTCGCGTTGCTCGTCGGTCTCGCCGCCCTGCCCGTCGTGCTCGACCTCGCCGGCCGTTTCGGCCCGACCGCCATGGCGGCTAGCGCCCTCGCGCTGGCGCTGGCCGGCCTGCCGTCTCTGGCGCCGGCGCTGCGCGCGCCCCTGCCCGCCGGCGCGCGCTTCGGTCTCGCCTGGGGCGCGGTCTGGATCGTCGCGTCGACGGCTTTCCTCCTGCCATGGCCGGACGGCGCCGGCGGCCTCGTCAATTCCGTCTTCGCGCTCGATTACGTCAAGCATGCCGAAGCGACCGCCGCCGTCGCCGGCGCCGGGACGCCGCCCTGGAACCCGACGTTCTTCACGCCGGGCGCCCATGCGGCCTATTACTATTTCTTCTATGCGCTGACGGCGTCGGCGACGCTTCTCGCCGCGCCGCCTGGCGTCGAGCCGCGCCATGCCGCCTATGCGGCGGCGGGCCTCGCGGCCTTTGCCCTCTATGCGCTGGCTGAACAGCTTTGGCGCCGCGCGGACGCGGACGGAGCAATGGGCGTCGCGCCGCCGCGCCGCCCCGTCGTCGGCTGGCTGATCGCGCTGCTGCTCGTCACCGGGCTCGACATTCTGCCGCTCGCCCGCTTCGCGCTGAACGGCGGGCTCGGCGCCTTGCCGCACGATCCGGAAGTCTGGAACGAGCAGGTCACCGCCTGGACGCTGTCCGCCCTCTGGACGCCCCATCATATCGCGGGCCTCGTCGCCGCCTTTGTCGGCCTTCTGGCGTTGGCCGGCCCGGCGCCCGCCGACGCCCGGCGCGTCGCGCTCGCGGGCCTGGCTTTCGCCTCCATGGCGGGCCTTTCCGTCTATGTGGCGCTGACGGCGGCGGTTCTCGCCGCCCTCTGGCTGGCCGCGCTGCTCGTCTGGCGGCGCCCCGCCGACGCGTTGCGCCTCGTCGCGGCGGGTCTTCTGGCGCTTCTTCTCGCCGCGCCCTGGCTGAAAACGCTGCTCGGCGCCTATGGCGGCGCGGGCGGCGAGGCGCCGATCGCCTTCGCCATTCGCGGCGGCGCGCTGATGCCGCAGGGCGTCGACAATCCGCTGCTGCGCATTCCGTTGCAGCTCGTCATGGCGGTCGCGGCCTACGCCGTAGAATTCGGCGTTTTCCTCGTCGGCGCCTGGGCTTTCTGGACAAGGGCGGGACGCGCCGGCGGCGGCAACGACGTCGCGCGCCTGCTCGTCATCGGCGCCCTCGCTTCGTTCCTGGTCGGCACGTTTCTGCGCTCGACCGTCCTCTACAACGATCTCGGCTGGCGGGCGATGCTGTTCGCGCAGATGGCGGCGCTGGTCTGGACGCTCTCCGCCATCCGCGCCGGCCTGCTGCGCGACCGCGCGGGACCGTGGATGGCGGCCTGGGCCTGCCTGATCCTCGGCTATGCGCCGCTGGTCTACGCCCTCGTCCAGGCCCGGCGCTTCCCGGAACAGGACGCGCAAACCCGGCTGGTCAACCGCGACGAGCGCGCAGCGTGGACCTGGGCCAACGCGCATCTGCCGCGCGGCGGCGTCGCGCAGGCCCACGCCAACACCGAGCGCGCCTATAATTTCGGCCTCTACAGCCGCAATCCGGCGTGGATCGCTGACCACCATGTCGGCCGCCTGTTCGGCGCGAGCGAGCAGGCCGTGCTCGCCCGCATCGGCGAGACGATCCCGCTGTTCGAAACGCCGCAAACGTCGCTCGCGGCGGTGCGGGCCTTCGCCGCGCGCAACGGCGTTTCGGCCATCGTGGTGACCGCCGCCGACCCCGTCTTCGCCGCGCCCGGCGCCTGGCCGGCGCAAGCCCGCCCCGCCTTTTCCGCGCCGCACGCGCGCGTCTATCTGATGCAGGACATCTCTGATGCCAAACCCTGATCGCGCCAAGGCGTCGCACGCCGCACAGTCCGTCGCGATCGCGGCCTTTCATGGCCTCGCCGTCATCCTCGGCGCGGCCATCCTCGTCGCGCTGCTGGCGACGGGCGTCCTCGCCGGCATGACCATCCTGTTCTACCGGGCGTTGGCGCTGCTGGCGATCACCCTGCCCGTGCTGGCGCTGCTCATGGCCGTCGTCGCCCGCATGGCGCCGCGTCGGCTGGCGCTGGCGCCGCGCGACGCCGTGAGCGCCTCCATCGTCGCAGCGTCCATGCTTGTCGCCTTCTTCGTCGTTGGGCCCGTCACCGTGGACCGCTCGATCTCGGTCTTCATGCTGTCGCGCTTCGAGACCGCGCCCGGCGGCGCCATGACCGAGAAAGCCGCGCGCGACGCCTTCGTCCAGACCTATGTCGACGATTGGCGCCAGATCGCGCGGCGCCTCGAGGAGCAGGAAACCTCGGGCAATCTGCGACGCGACGCCGACGGCTGGCGCCTGACGCCGCAGGGCCAATCCTTCATGGACAAGGCGCGCCTGCTGTCGCGGCTGTTCGGCGGCGACCCGCGCTTCGTCAACCGATGATCAAGGGAGGATGGCAGGCCGCAACCGATAGCGATGAGCGCCATCGCTGCGCGATAGCGCGCCACGGCGCGCTGTCGCATTTCCGATGATGCTGAACACAGTCGATACAAGGCGAACGCGATCAAATCCTGAACGCTTTTAGAGCGGCAAATTTCTGATCGTCGCTCACTTCGGCAACCAGATGCTCGATCCATTGATCGGAATAAGTGTAGTCCTTATGGGCAGCGTGATACACGCAAAAATCCCGCTTCGTGTTTTCTGGCTGAGCCGCGCCCTGTTGCGGGCGCGCGCCAAATTTGCGCCAAGCCTGGGTATGATTGTGCAATGTGAAGGCTCTGCCGGTTCTCTTATGAACGAGGGAAACGATATTGCCCGGCTTGTGCGGATAAAGATGGTCGGCCAGCCGGTGCTGGACAAGGACGTTGCGAATATCCTTCCCCTCCGCTGAGTCCGGTTGCACGAACTGGAAATGCGCCCGCGGCTTGGTAACGGCGTCCAACGTGTAAACCACTCGGAACTGATATTCGAGGTCTGCGGTCTGCGCGTCCGTCATGCCTTCGGTCAGGCGGGCGTCGATCGCATCGATATGGGCTGGGACTTCATAGCGATTTAGAGTGGCAAGCTGCTCAAGGTTCATCTTGGTGAACTGGATCGCAAAGGAGAGGTCGTGCGAGAGAGTCAACCTGCTGCCGAACAACTCGCAAATCGCCTTGTCGAAATTGAGACAACATGCTTGAAACAAACCAAGCCATTTAGCGTCAGCCCGACCAAGAAGCTTATGCTCAACTTCGTCGCGGAGGAGTTTCATGGAGTGAATGTTATCTTTCACGCCCTTCGTTAGCGGGCAGTCCTGTCGCGCAATCATCTGGCTCAAAAGCAATGAACGTCCATCGTTGCCGATGATTTTGACTTTCTTTCGTTCGTAATGTTCGTGCAAAAGATACGTCCATGCCACGTTCACCAGTATGGTGAACACCTCGGTCTTGAAGCGTAGGGCCGGACTGTTGAACACCTGAACCGCAAGCATCATCGCCTCGCGGGCACGGATCAGACGCTCATGATCAAATAGGTTGAGACCGGTCTTGGGATCGTATGAGCTTTTCCTGATCTTGAAAAACGTAACTTCTTCGTCACTAGCAGTCTCAATTCCGTTATCATTCTTGGCTTCCGTGATCCGGCCGCTGTTGATGGTCGCTTCACGGCCGATGTTCACAAGCGCCTGAATGTCCTGATTACGCCAACCCTTTGCCAAAAGCGCCTTGACGATGGGCTTTTCTGCATTCGTCAGCGCCCCATGCCTGTTCCGTGCAACCATGACCTCTCCCCTCTGAAGCGCGCTCTTGAATTGCTAGTCTTTCATACGAAAGTTTCGTCATGCGATTTGGCGACCTGCACACACGGGCCCATGTATCGTGCAGTAACGTAAAATCAGCCGGCTTGGCGGGTCGTCGTCAGATGGCGGCGGGAAGCGGATCCGTGCCCTCGCTCAGGATCGCGACATACCCCCGGTAGCTGAAAACGCGTCCGCGCTTGCGGCCCGTGACCTCCTCGACGATGCCGAACCGCTCCAGATCGGCGAGTGCTGCATTGACCGTGGGGGCGGAGAGGCCCGTCTGTCGAACGAGTTGGCTGGCCGTCAGATAGGGATTCTGCTGAAAAAAATCGTGGATGCGCAACGCCGAGCCCGCCCGATCACTGTCCACCATGATGCGTTCGCGATCTTCCCTGAAAAGCTCAACGATCCGGGTGGCCGCGTCGAACGCCCGATTGGCGGTGTCCGCGACGCCCTTGAGAAAGAAGTCGAGCCAGGCCTCCCACGCGCCATGCTCGCGCACCTCCTGAAGCAGGCGATAATAGTCGGCGCGATGGGTTTTGAGATAAAGGCTCAAATAGAGCAGCGGCTTGCGCAGCACGCCGTTCGCACAGAGATATAACGTGACCAGCAAGCGGCCGATTCTGCCATTGCCGTCGAGAAACGGGTGAATGGTCTCGAACTGAACGTGCAGCAGACCGGCCTTGATGAGAGCAGGCAATCGCGAGCCCTCCTCGTGCATAAAGCGCTCAAGCGCATCGAGGCAGCCATCCATCTCGGGGGGCGGCGGTGGCACGAAGAGAGCATTGCCGGGGCGTGTGCCGCCGATCCAGTTCTGCGAACGTCGGAACTCGCCCGGGCTTTTCGCGCCGCCCCGCCCGCTTTGCAGCAGCCGGGCATGCATCTCGCGGATCAGGCGCAGCGACAGCGGTAAAGCCTCCAGCCGTTCCAGCCCATACATCATGGCGTCGACATAGTTCGAAACTTCGCGGATGTCGTCGATCGGCTGGCCGGCCCGCGCCTCCGTCTCGAAGCGGAGCAGGTCCGAAAGAGTGGATTGTGTGCCCTCGATCTGCGACGAGAGGACCGCTTCCTTTCTGACATACATGTAGAGGAACAGGTCCTGACGGGGCAGCAGCATGGTGATGCCGTCCAGACGCCCCAGGGCGCGCTCCGCCAGGCTCAAGCGTTCCAGAAGGGCAAGCACGTCGATCGATGGTTCCGGCGGTAAGGGTGGCGGCACGAATGCGCGCACCATTTCGCCAGCAACAGGAGTTTCGACAAAGCGGCCAAGCCTGAGATTGGGAGCAGATTGAGGCATGAATCCAATATGATGTCACGACCTTATTTAAGCAACACGCTTTTGGCTTAAATAGCAGCCGTGCTAAGGTAAGCGTCCTTGAATAAGGATCGACGCCACCAATGGCTCAGCAAAGCCCGAAAATATCGGCCGAGCCACGTCATCGATTTTTGGACCGGAGAATTTTCGGCAAGGCACAATTGGCAGAACGATCGCGCAGCCCTCTGCGGCGTGACGGCAATCGGCGGCTATTGTGCAGAAATCTCGCAGAATACAGCGCCAAGGCGGAGAACCGGCGGAAATGGCAGGGGCTGAGGGATTCGAACTCTCGACCTGTGGTTTTGGAGACCACCGCTCTAACCAACTGAGCTAAGCCCCTGCACGCCGGGCGAGGCCCGACGGCGACTGAATGCCAAAAGACGGCCGGCAATGCAAGCGGCTTTCGTCGTCGCGGCGCCCGCTCACGGATGGCCGAAGAAAACGGCCTGCCGCAGAAACCGCGTCGCGCCGAGGTGTTCGACGACGAACCACGCCACTTCCTCTCGCCGGACGTGCCGCAGGACCGTGTCCGGCCTCACCTCGACCAGCGCCTGCAGCGGACTGTCCTCCTGCCGCTCGTTGAACGGCGCCGGACGCACGATCGTCCAGTCGAGATCGCTGGCGCGGATCAACGCCTCCTGCCGATCCTTGTCGACATACATGCGTCGCGTGAACAACGGAAAGATGATGCGGTCATACAGAAAGCCGCCATGTCCGCGCGTCTCGCCGGCCCCGACGCCGGTGATCGCGACCAGCCGCCGCACGCCGGCAGCCCGCATGGCGGGAATCAGCGCCCGCGTCACGTCCGAAAACACGGTCGTCGGCCCCAGCGTGCCGGCGCCGAGCGCGAAGACGACCGCCTCCTGCCCCGCCGCGATGTCCGTCAGAAACGCCGGATCTGTCGGATCGCCCACCGCGACGCGCACGCCCTCGGGCGCGCGGGCGAGCCGGCCGGGCGCGCGGCCTTGCGCCGTCACCTCATGGCCGCGCGCCAGCGCCTCGTTGACGATGCGGCTGCCGACGCCGCCGCTGGCGCCGAGAATGAGAACCTTCATCCCTGCGCCCCGACCGGTTCGACCCACACCGCTGTGCCATAGGCCAGAACCTCGGTGATGCCGTCCATGATCTCGTTGGCGTCGTAGCGCATGCCGATGACGGCGTTGGCCCCGCCCTGCTGTGCGTGCTCGACCATATGGTCGAACGCCTCCTGCCGCGCCGCCTCGGCGAGGCTGACATAGGCGCCGATCTTGCCGCCGAAAATCGACTGGATGCCGCCGACGAAATTGCCGACGACGGAGCGCGACCGGACCGTGACCCCGCGCACGACGCCCAGATGGCGCACGACGCGATAGCCGGCGATGTCGAATGTGGTGGAGACAATCATGGCTTATCACTTTTGGTTGGAGTAACGGCGAGTTTGCTCCGCTCTCGCGGAGCGAGCGCGCATTCGCGATTGGCGCCGGTTCCCGGCGCATTTTCAAATGAGCAGCGGGCGGCAGGCGGAACGCCGCAAATCTTGTCGATGGTCCGAAAGCCGACACATCTCTTGTCGGGGCCTCGGTAACCGGGACCGCCCTTGCAACCACAGCCTTCACAAGGAGGGCGCTTTGGACAGCCCTCCCCTTGCGCCTTCGGCACGGCGACCATTGCGCTTGCCGCAATCGCCAGAATAACCGCCCATCGCCTTCTCATGCCGCGAGGTTGCAATAAAAAACGCGGGCCCGAAAGCCCGCGTCCGGATTGCGATAAGACCTGCGAGCCCGACTTACTCGATGATGCTTGCGACGACGCCGGCGCCGACGGTGCGACCGCCTTCGCGGATGGCGAAGCGCAGCTTCTCTTCCATCGCGATCGGCACGATCAGGTTCACCGTCATCGTCACGTTGTCGCCCGGCATCACCATTTCCGTGCCTTCCGGCAGCGTCACGATGCCCGTCACGTCCGTCGTCCGGAAATAGAACTGCGGACGATAGTTCGTGAAGAACGGCGTATGACGACCGCCCTCGTCCTTCGTCAGGATGTAGGCCTCAGCCTTGAACTTCGTGTGCGGCTTCACCGAACCCGGCTTGCAAAGCACCTGGCCGCGCTCCACGTCCTCGCGCTTCGTGCCGCGCAGCAGACAGCCGACGTTGTCGCCCGCCTGCCCCTGATCCAGCAGCTTGCGGAACATCTCGACGCCCGTCACCGTCGTCTTCACCGTCGCCTTCAGGCCGACGATCTCGATTTCCTCGCCCACCTTCACAACGCCGCGCTCGACGCGACCCGTCACAACCGTGCCGCGGCCCGAAATCGAGAACACGTCTTCCACCGGCATCAGGAACGGCTGGTCAATCGGACGCTCCGGCTGCGGAATGTAGTCGTCAACCGTCTCCATCAGCGCCAGAACCGCGTCGCGGCCGATCTCCGGCGTCACGTTGTCGAGCGCCGCCTTCGCCGAACCCTTCGTGATCGGAATGTCGTCGCCCGGGAACTCGTATTTCGACAGAAGCTCGCGAACCTCCATCTCCACCAGCTCGAGCAGCTCCGGATCGTCGACAAGGTCCACCTTGTTCATGAACACGACCAGAGCCGGAACGCCGACCTGGCGCGCCAGAAGAATGTGCTCGCGCGTCTGCGGCATCGGGCCGTCCGCCGCCGAAACAACAAGAATCGCGCCGTCCATCTGCGCCGCGCCCGTGATCATGTTCTTCACATAATCCGCGTGGCCGGGGCAGTCGACATGCGCGTAATGGCGCTTCTTCGTCTCGTATTCGACATGCGCCGTCGAGATCGTGATGCCGCGCGCCTTCTCTTCCGGCGCCTTGTCGATCTGGTCATACGCCGTGAACGTCGCCCCGCCCGACTCCGCCAGAACCTTCGTGATCGCCGCCGTCAAAGACGTCTTGCCATGGTCAACGTGACCAATCGTCCCGATGTTGCAATGCGGCTTCGTCCGTTCGAATTTTTCCTTGCCCATGGCCCTCGTCCCAAAAGCGGCTGGGTCGTCCAGCGATTTGCGAGCGCGTGGAATACGGCCCTTTCAATCCTTCTTCAAGAGCCAATTCGCGTATTCGCCGGCGAGGCTTTCGGCCAGCCGATCGTAGGGTTCGCGCACCGCGCCGGACGATTCCATAGCCCCCTGCACCAGCCCGCCGATCGGGCCGCCTGCCCGCGACGCGCCGACCGTCTTGTCGGGCATCGTCGCCACGACCTGGCCAGTCGACAGATTCGTCAATGAAATTCGGGCTTTGAGAAAAGCCGGCCCGCCAAGAAGAATCGTGCGCGCCATGCCCGGCACATCGATATTGAGCACCGCGACTTCGACACGCGCGGGAACCGGGCCCCGCAACAGCGGCGTCACCCTGGTCTGGAACGCCGCCTGCATTTTATGCGTCGCCTCCTGTCGGATGAAGGCTTGCCCCTCGGATGAAGCGATCAGCGCGTCCAGCTCGGCCGCGCCCGGCGCCAGCCCTCTCTGTTGCGCCAGGAGATTTTCAGCGGGGGTGTAGTTCAGCTTCGCCTCGGGCGGGAAGACAACCGCGACATCCCTGACGTGAAAGCTGGCGACCGTTTCGGCGGAAAGACTGTGCGGCGCGGTCGTCGCGCAGCCGGCAAGCGCCGTCATCAACGCGAGGGCGCAAAAAATTCAGGAAAGCATGATGAAATGTCCTGGCGTCCAAAATCGCCGCTGATGCGGCGGCGCAAACTATGCCGCCGTCGCGCCGCGAGTCCATGCGCCTCCGGCCCCTGATTTTTGAGAGGGCCAGATGGCGGCCGGGTCGCGGCGAGCGCGAGCAGACCGCTGCGGAACGCCCATCGAACGGCTTCCCGAAACTGAAAATTAACTCCGTTTTCTTCAATCCTGCCAAAGAGATGATCATCAGTGTTATTTTTGCGTTACAGCCGACGTCGAGATGTGACGGAAACGCCGCCATGCCCATGTGCCTCTGCCCGGATTGCCGACAGCCGATTTCCTCCAAAGCCAGCGTCTGCATTTTCTGCGGCGCGGAGGCGGGCGTCTACGCGGCGCGCTCACTGAAGATCACGGCCGTCGCCAGCGTCGTCGCGGGGCTTGTCTCGCTCGTCGGCCTCTATGGCCTCGTCGGCGCCGCCGGGCTCGCCGCGCCGCCCCCGGCCCTGGCCGACCGCCCGTCCATCGGTCAGGAGTTCTTCGCGCTCGCCGGCATGGAAAAAATGCCACTTGAGGCCGCCGACGCCGCGTCCCGCCGCGATCAACGGCGTGACCAATGGATTGTCATCGCCCCGACGCCGGCGGCGCACGAAACGCCGGATGCGCGCGAGCCGCGATGAAGGCCCGATCCGGGGCGCGCCTGTCCGGCGCGTCACAAAGCGTCGAGCGGCACTTTGAGAAAGCGCCGGCCGCGCGCGTCCGGATCGGGCAACCGTCCGGCCTTCATATTGATCTGCAATGAGGGAATGATCAGCTTCGGCTGCCGCAGGGTCTCATCCCGCGCCTCGCGCAAGGCGACGAAATCATCCTCGGAAACGCCGGCGCGGACATGGATGTTGCGCGCGCGCTGCTCGGCCACGGTGGTTTGCCAGGCAAGCTCGCGCCCGTCGGGCTGATAGTCATGGCAGACGAACACGCGCGTTTCGGGCGCAAGCGCGAGAATCCTGCGAATGGAGCGGTAGAGCGCGCGCGCGTCGCCGCCGGGAAAATCGGCGCGCGCCGTTCCTCCGTCAGGCATGAACAACGTGTCGCCAACAAAGGCCGCGTCGCCGATCACATGCGTCATGCAGGCCGGCGTGTGTCCTGGGGTCGACAGCACCCGCGCCTCCAGATCGCCGATGCGGTAGGTCTCGCCGTCCTGGAACAGGTGATCGAATTGTCGCCCGTCGCGGGAAAACTCGGGGCCCTCCGCGAAAATGTCGCCAAAGATGTTTTGCACCAGAGAAATCCCGCCGCCGATCGCGATGCGTCCGCCGAGTTTCCCTTTCAGATAGGGCGCGGCGGAGAGGTGGTCGGCATGGACATGCGTTTCGATCAGCCATTCGACCGCGAGCCCGTCGCCGCGCACGCGGTCGACGATCCGGTCCGCGGACTCATGGCTCACGCGGCCTGACGCATAGTCGAAATCCAGGACAGGATCGATGATCGCGCACGATTTCGATCCCGGTTCGCGCACGAGATACGACAATGAGCTTGTCGCCTTGTCAAAAAAGGCGATGACTTCGGGCGTGACGGACACGGACTTCCCTTTCCGGCGAAACGACGGTCCGGTTTACATAGGCTTCGATGCGAACGCGCCAAGAGGGACCGGCGGGCCGGCGCACGAGAAGGCGATTGGTGCGCGTGAACGGAATCAAACCCGAAGCCCGCCCCCGGGCCGGGCGTCGATCCGGAAAACAGAGGGTCGATTCAGGTGGGGGAGCGATTGGAGCGGGTGAAGGGAATCGAACCCTCGTATTCAGCTTGGAAGGCTGCTGCTCTACCATTGAGCTACACCCGCGCGGCGACACATATGCAATGGCCCGCGCGCCTTGGCAAGGCGGCGCACGCCGTCACAAACATTCCTTCAGCGGGCGGGCGATGCGATAGACAGGCGCCTCCATGCCAAAAAACGCGCTCCAGTAGGATTGCGAGGCCAACGCGCCGCGAATCGCCACGGCGCGGTCGAACATGACGCAGCGCAACGCGTCATTGGCGCGGTAGAGCATATCGAGCCGACGATAGGAGGCGTCAACGAGCGCCTTGCGCGCCACGCCTTCGAGCGTCTTCGCGCCGGGCGAGGGCTCGATCAGCGGCTCGATCGCCGCCTTCAGCCGCTGCTGGCAATGGTTGACCAGCTCGAGCGCCGCGCGCGCCGCGCGCGCGTCCGCCAGCGTCACCGCGAGCGGCGCGCCGCAATCCGCCGCCCAGATCGTTTTCAGATCGGCCGCGCCATCGACGCCGAACGGCGCATCGACGTAGAACTCCACGTCGCGCGCCGCATTGGCGTATTGTAGCGCCCACTGCCGGTCGGCCGCCTGAAAATCGTCGAGCGCCGCCTTCCACGCCGCGCCCTCCTCCTCGCGCTCGAGCGCGCGCACCATGCGATAGGCCGCATGCCAACGCACATTCAAAAGTTCCGACGCGGACTTGTAGGTCGCGACGACATTGTTCACGTCCTTCTCGATCGTCGTGACGCGATTCTGCCACGCCCAGCCGCGTTGCTGGATCCATGTCGTCAACATGCCGCCGACGACGCCCGTCAGCATGAAGCCGATCAGCGTCAACACCAGCTTCTCGCGCAGGCTGTCGGGCTCGCGCGCACGGTTTTTGGCTGTTGTCCTGTCCGGCTCGGTCATGGCGCCCCGCATCCCATCGAATCCGCGCCCGAGGCGCCCCGATCGCCCTGCCGTCTCCGACGCAGGCTTGACGATAACTTGGCTGCGAACCCGCCGGATCCGCCTTATGCCCAAACCTGCCGCGACCAGAGCCCTCGCCAGGCGCTGGCAAATTGTTATTGCTGACGGTTTTCTGGCGGAAAATCGGAATGGTGGGAGAGGTAGGACTCGAACCTACGAAGGCGTAGCCAGCGGATTTACAGTCCGCCCCCTTTGCCGCTCGGGACACTCTCCCACTTCGGCTTGCGCCGGAACGAAAAAGCCCCGCATCGACGGGGCGCTTCCGTGAGCGCGCTTATGGGAGACAGCCCCCGCCCTGTCAACCCGAAAAACAAGATCGGGCCGACTTCGCGGCGCGCCCGTCGCTGTTGCGCGAAGGCCGACATTCCGCGGCGAGACGCCCCGGACAACAGGAGAAGACAAACAGAAATCTGGTGCCGGCGGAGAGGATCGAACTCCCGACCTTCGGTTTACAAAACCGCTGCACTACCGCTGTGCTACGCCGGCCCGGGCGCCGGGCTGCGGCGCGTCGGCGCCTGAGCTAGCAGCGCGCGCGGGGTCTGGCAAGAGTCCGATGCGGCGCGGACGACGCCATGCGAAAAAGGCCGGAGCAACGCCCCGGCCTTCAAACGCGTCAGGCCTCCGCGCAGGCGCCAGGCGCCCGCGCGTCGGAGCGTCCTCACTCGATCGAGTAGATGTCGCGATCCTTCGTCTCCGGCACGAAGATCAGGCCGATGATGAAGGTGCCGAGCGCGACGACGATCGGATACCAGAGGCCGTAATAGATGTCGCCGGTCGAGGCCACCATGGCGAAGGCGGTCGGGGGCAGGAAGCCGCCGAACCAGCCGTTGCCGATGTGATAGGGCAGCGACATGGCGGTGTAGCGGATGCGGGTCGGGAAGAACTCGACCAGCGCCGCCGCGATCGGCCCGTAGACCATCGTCACATAGATGACGAGCAGCGTCAGGATGCCGATCAGCGTCAGCGAGCGGCTGTTGGTCACCGCCTCGAAGAAGCCGTTCAGCTTGAGGATCTGCGCGTCGCCCGGCTTGGGATAGCCGGCCGCCTGCGAGGCGGCGACGATGTTCTTCGCGAAGTCCTTGTCGACGGCAACCTCGTTCTTGTTGACCGTGACCTTGAGCGGCGCTCCGGCCGCCGCCGGAACGAGATCGTATTTGATCGCGGCGCGGGCCAGCGCCACGCGCGACGTGTCGCACGGCGCGGTGAACTGACGAATGCCGACGGGGTCGAACACCGAGCCGCAGGTCGCCGGATCAGCCAAGACCTGCACTTTCACCGTATCGAGCGCGTTGGCGAGACCCGGGTTGGCGACTTTCGTCATCATTCCGAACAGGGGGAAATAGGTCAGCGCCGCGATCAGGCAGCCGGCCAGGATGATCGGCTTGCGGCCGATCCTGTCGGACAGCGAGCCGAACACGATGAAGCCGCCGGTGCCGAGAATGAGCGACCAGGCGATCAGGATGTTGGCGGTGAACAGGTCGACCTTGAGAATCGCCTGCAGGAAGAACAGGGCGTAGAACTGGCCCGTATACCAGACCACCGCCTGGCCGGCGACGAGGCCGAGCAGCGCGAAGATCACGACCTTGAGATTCTTCCACTGGCCGAAGGCTTCCGACAGCGGCGCCTTGGAGCCCTTGCCCTCTTCCTTCATGCGGCGGAAGGCCGGCGATTCGTTCATCTGCAGACGAATCCAGACGGAGATCGCCAGCAGGAAGACCGACAGAAGGAACGGAATGCGCCAGCCGTAATCGGCGAAGTCCTTCTCGCCGAGCCACAGCCGGATGGTGAGAATGATCATCAGCGACAGCAGAAGGCCGAGCGTGGCGGTGGTCTGAATCCAGCTCGTGTAGAAGCCGCGACGCCCCACCGGCGCGTGTTCGGCCACATAGACCGCCGCGCCGCCATATTCGCCGCCGAGCGCCAGCCCCTGCAGCATGCGCAGCACGATCAGGATGATCGGAGCGGCGGCGCCGATGGTGGCGTAGCTGGGAAGCAGGCCGACAAGGAAGGTCGACAGACCCATAATCAGGATGGTGATCAGGAAGGTGTATTTGCGGCCGATGAGGTCGCCCAGCCGGCCGAAGAACAGCGCGCCGAACGGACGCACCAGGAAGCCCGCGGCGAAAGCGAGCAGCGCGAAGATATTGCGGGTGTTGACGTCGAAGGCGCTGAAGAACTGCGCGCCGATCATCACGGCGAGCGAGCCGTAAAGATAGAAGTCATACCATTCGAAAACGGTGCCGAGGGATGAGGCGAGAATGACCCGCTTCTCCTCCGAGGTCATCGGCCGGATCTCTCGGGCCGATTGCGATGCTGCCATGCTCATATGCGTTTCTCTCCCGCTATGCCGGCCTGGCCGGACCTGGTCTTTCGCGCGGCTTGCGAGCCGCTTGGATCGCTGCGTCCGGCTTCGTCCGTTCCAATATGAACAGGCTTCCACGAACGCGATCGGCGCCATACTATTCAACAGGAGGCCAACTCGTCGATGGAGGCGATATGAAACCTTTGTCTAGCATGTTGGCTCTCGCCATCGGCCTGTCGGCCTTCGCCGGTTCCGCCGGCGCCGGGCCCTCGCAGGCCGGATTTGCGCCGCAAGGCCATGGGCATTCCGCAGCGGCCGCCGTTCACGGCCCGCGCCATGGACGCCCTCACGGCCATCACAGGGGCCATCGCGGCCTCTATTTCGCCGGCCCGTTCGTGATGCCGCAGGCCATGCAGCAAGCGCCGCTGGCCGCGGCGCCCGAGCCCGCGCAGGCTCCGCCCGTCATCGTCGTGGCGGCGCAGGAGCGGCCGCGTTGTTTCGAGCCGCGAATCATCGTGCTCAAGCCGGTCCGGCCCAAACAGCCGGCGCCTCGGGTGCATTACGGCCGGCCGAAAGGCTGCTGAGCCCGGCTCTCAGGCGGTCGCGAACTTGAGCCGAAGAATGGTCAGCGCGACGGCGCAGGCGTTGGAGACATTGAGACTGCGCACCGCGCCCGGCATGTCGAGCCGGGCGAGGATGTCGCAGTTCTCCCGGCTGAGGCGTCGCAGCCCCTTGCCTTCCGCTCCCAGCACCAGCGCCACCGGGCGCGCCAGCGGCGCGTCGTCGAGCGCCGCCGGACCGTCGGAATCGAGACCGACGCGCAGGTAGCCCATCTCGCCCAGCTCTTCCAGAGCGCGGGCGAGATTGACGACGCTGGCGACCGGCACATGCTCCAGTCCGCCGGACGCCGCCTTGGCCAGCGCGCCGGCCAGCTCCGGCGCATGGCGCTCGGTCGTCACCAGCGCGTCGACGGCGAAGGCTGCCGCCGTGCGCAGGATCGCTCCGAAATTATGCGGGTCTGTCACCTGATCGAGAACCAGAACGACGCCGCTGTTCGTCTCGATCTCCGAAAGATCGATCGGCGCAATCGGCCGCGCCTCGAGCATCACGCCCTGATGCACCGCCTCAGCCCCGAGCCGGCGCGCCAGATCGTCGTTGGAGACCGGCCGCGCCGTCAATCCCGCGGCCGCAATTTCCGCCGCCAGCTTTTCGGCCGCGGGCGGCGTCGCCCACAAGTCAAGCAGCTTTCGCCGACCGGCCGTCAACGCTGCCCGCACGGCGTGAAAGCCGTAGAGCGCCACAACATCGGCGGAGGGACGGCGAAAGCCGGGAGCGCCGCGCCCACCCTCTGCCCGGCGCGCGCCCTCGCGGGCGCGTGGCGGCTTCCCCTGCCCCCGCCACGGCGTGATCTCGTGCGGCGCGGCCTCTCCCGGCCTGGCCTGCGCCTCCGGACGGCCCGGGCCACGCGATGATTTCCTGCTCATGAGCATAGGCCTTGCTGCAAAGCGCGACGCCGCGCGAAGCGGCACGTTAAAGCAGATGCCGGGCCGGATGAACACCCGGCGCGCGTCATGCGCCCAGCCGCGCCGAAATCCGGATCTTCAGGCCATCGATGTCGTAACGGCGCTCGACGGCGCCCTTGAGTTCGCTGGAGACCAGCGCGTCGATCAGCTTCGAGCCGAACCCGGCCCCGCCGGGCGGCGCGACGGGCGTCGCCGACTGCTCGACCCAGTCGAGCACTGTCACGCCGTTTTCCGATCGCCAGTTGACCCTGATCACCCCGCCCGAATGCGCTGCGCCGTATTTCGCCGCATTGGTCGTCAATTCGTGAAAGATGAGGCCGAAAGCCTGCGCCTGCCGCTCATTGAGAGCGATGTCCGGCCCTTCGCAGGCCGCTCGTGAGGAATCGCCGAAAACCTGGACGATCTCGTTCGTCAGAATGTCGCCAAGCCGGGCCGTCTCCCACCGCGAGCGCGTCAGCGTATCCTGCGCCGCCGCCATGGCGTCGAGCCGGCCGCTGAAGGATTTCATGAAACTCGCGACGCTGTCGGCGTGGCGGGCGCTGCCGCGCGCGATGCTCGAAACGCGCGCGATCGCGTTCTTCAATCGATGATTCATCTCCTGCATCAGCAGTTCGCGATCCTCGAGCATGCGGGCGCGCTCCTGCGCCAGTTGTCGCGCCGCGGCTTCAGAGCGCTGCTGCTCGCGATACCCGGCGGCGAAGGCCGCGCCAAGCAACAGCGTGGCCGCCGCGATCAACGAGGGCGCGGCAAGGCTGCCGTCAAGCGCGCCGTCCGCGTCGGAGGAGGAGACGACAACGCGCCATTTCCGCCCCGCCACGTCGAACACGCTCCTCGCCACGCCCTCCCCGGCGGGATCGCCGCGCTGGAAGAGCGTCGTGTTCGACAGCGCGTCCTCGACGCGCAACTCGACATCTCTCAAACTTTCGCGCCCGACCGCCGCGCGAACGAGATCCTCCGCCCGGAACGGCGCGTAGACATAGCCGGTCACCGCGCCGCCGCTGTTGCGAACGGCGAGGAAGACGAGAAACCCGACCTGCTTGTCCTCGGTGATCTCCTGCACCAGCGTCACGGGCGCGGAGCTGACCGGCTGCTGTGTCCGCCCGGCCGCTTCGAGCGCGGCCCGGCGCGCCGGCTCGGCGTACATGTCGTAACCGATCGCGGCGTCGTTGCGCGCGTTGCGCGGCGCGAGGAAGACGATCGGCGTGCGCACGGCTTCGACCGTCGCCGGGCGGATTCGCGCCGGGAGCCTGTAGCGCGCTTCCGCGGCCGCCTCCTCCCCGGCGGCGATCAACATCGCGTAACCGACCCCCTGGATGCCCCTGTAGACGCCTTCGAGATCGAGCTTGCCCGTGAATTCCGCCAGTTTTCCGGCGATTGCGCCTGAGTCCGAGGTCTCGACCAGCGCCCGCGTCGCGCGAAGCAAAGTGGTGTATTGCGCCATGCGCTGCTCGATTTCCGAGGCGATGTTGCTCGCCTCGGCCGCCAGCCGCGCGCCCTCGCGTGCGCGCGCCGCCGAATGGATCATCCAGGAAAGCGTCAAGCCCAACGCCGCGATCGCCACGAAAGCGATCGCCGGAAGACGTCTGCTCAGGAAATTCTGTCCGCTGGCCATGAAACGACGCCTTGCTTCCGGGGCGCTCGCCGCGAAGTCCTTTCAAACAGAAACGAACCCGGCTGACACATTGAAAATCCGACGCCCCGGAGCTGCGCCCTTCGCCATGAATAGCATCGTCAGGTTTTTCGCGCCACCGCCGGAAGTCGAAACGCCGCCCTCCGCGGCGCGATAACAACACGGTAAGCACGTTTGAAATCGAAACAACCACGGGCCGGCAAATGCGGCCTCGCGGCTCAGACATAACGCGTTTTTAAGCTCCATGTCTGAAATTCCCTTCACGAGGAGCCGTGATGCGAACCTGCGGATTGGAATGGACGCCGGCGACGGGGCTGGCGGTATGCGGACCGCCGGTCGACGCAGGGCTGACGCTGTTTTTCGGGCCGCGCAGCCTTCTGGAAAGACCCGAAGCTTTCGCCGCCCTGCGCGCCGCGCAGCCCGAAGCGATTCTGCTGGGATGCTCGACCGGCGGCCAGATTGTCGACGGCGACGTCGGCGACGATCGGATCTGCGGCGTCAACCTGGCGTTTGACGGAACCCGGATCAGGCTGGCGCGCGCCTGCCGCAAGGAGCATCCGGGCGCCCGCGCCGTTGGCGAAGCGCTCGGCGCGCAACTCGCCGCCGATGATCTTGCCGGCGCCTTCATACTTGCCGACGGGCTTTCCTTCGACGGCGCCGCGCTGGTCGGAGGTCTCGCGTCAAAGGTCGGCGCCCATGTGCCGCTCACCGGCGGTCTGGCCGGCGACGGCGCGGACTTTGTCTCGACGCTTGTCGCGGCCGACGCGCCGCCGGCGTCAGGCGTCGCCTGCGCAGTCGGCTTTTATGGCGAATCCGTGCGAATCGGTCATGGCTGCGCCGGCGGCTGGGATGTTTTCGGGCCGCGCCGCCGCATCACGCGTTCGAGAGAGAACGTCGTCTACGAATTCGATGGCAAGCCGGCGCTTGACCTTTACGAACGGTATCTCGGTGAGGAGGCCGCCGGCCTGCCTGGAACCGGATTGCTGTTTCCGCTGCGCATCTTCGATCCGGCGCGGCCGGGACACGATATTGTCCGGACCATTCTCGCCATCGACCGTAACGAAAGATCCATCACTTTCGCCGGCTCCATGCCGCAGGGCTGGGTGTCGCAATTGATGCGCGGCTCGCTGGACAGATTGACAAAAATCGCCGGCCAGGCCGCTGAAAGCGCGAAATTCCCGAATCCGCCAAACCGGGAGAATGTCCTCGCGGTGCTGGTCAGTTGCATCGGCCGCAGGCTGCTCATGGGCCAACGCGCGCCCGAAGAGGCGGAGGCCGTGCGCGCCGCGTTTGGCGACAACGTGCCGACCATCGGCTTCTATTCTTATGGCGAGATTTCCCCGCACGGCCTGTCGGGCCTGTCCGAATTGCATAACCAGACGATGACAGTCATGACGATTATGGAAGACGCCGCCTGATGTCGCGTCACACGCTTCTGCAGGCCCAGATTCGCAAGAGCGCGCGCCCTGACGGCGGCGTCGATCAGCAGCGCCTGCTCGATCTCGTCAGCGCCGCCTATGACGACAACGATCGCGACCGCCGCCGCACCGACCGCTCCATCGACCTGATGGTCGAGGAGGTCGACGCGCTCAACGCCAGCCTCGAGTCGCTGGTGACGGAACGCACCAACGAACTGAAAAGCGTCCGCATCTCGCTGGACGCCGCCCTGCAGAACACCGCGCAGGGCTTCTTTATCATGGACGAGGCGGGGCGCGTCGTCGCCTGCAACGAGCGGGCGCTCGAACTTCTTGATCTTCCGGCGGACCTGATGGCCGCTCGCCCGCACGCCAATGTCGTGAAGCGTTATCTCTTCGAGAATGGCGAATTCGACAACGCGGAGCCGCAACTTCGGGAGTGGATGGAGAAGGATGGCCTCTCCGGCGCGCCGCCTGTCTACCAACGCCGTCGACGCAACGGTCAGGTCCTGGAAATTCGCACCACCCTGCTCGCGGAAGGCGGCGCCGTGCGCACGGTGACCGACGTCACCGAGGCCCACAACCAGATCGCCGCCTTGCAGCAGGCCGAGCGCGTGCATCGCAATCTTTTCGAGAACGCAGCCGCCGGCCTTTACCGGGCCGGTCTCGACGGCCGCATCATCGACGCCAACCGTGCTCTGGCGCGCGTCTTCGGCTGCGACACTGTCGCGGAATATATTAACAGTTTCAACAGCCGGTCCCGCTGGCGGCCTGTCGGCGAGGATTGGCGCCCGGCTTTTGCACGCAAGCTCTATGCCGACGGCCATGTCACGGATTTCGTCTGCGAAGCGGAGGTGATCGCCACCGGCGAACGCATGTGGTATTCGCAAACCGCATGGCTCGTGCGTGACGCCGACGGCAAGCCGCTTTATTATGAGGGCTCTGTCGCCAATATCACCGAGCGCAAGGTCGCCGAGGCGCGCATGGCCTACCAGGCCCTGCACGATTCGCTGACAGGCCTGCTCAACCGCGCCGCGCTGATGCAATGGCTGGCGACGAACGATCGCGCGACGGGCGAGGATTTCGCCATCCATTGCATCGACCTCGACCGCTTCAAAGCGGTCAACGACGACCTCGGCCATGCGGCCGGCGACGCATTGCTGCGTCAGGCCGCCGCCCGATTGTCAAATGGCGCGCGCGGTCGCGATTTCGTCGTGCGCCTCGGCGGAGACGAGTTCGCGGTCATCCAGTTGTCGCCCTCGTCGCCGCGCGCGGTCTGTCGCTATGCCGACCGGCTCATCCGCGCGCTGTCGGAGGACTACAATCTCGACGGGCGCGTCGCCGCCATCGGCGCGAGCGTCGGCTGTGGCGTGACGCCTGACCGGGCCGTGTCCGGCGAACAATTGCTGAAGAACGCTGACATCGCCCTGTATCGCGCCAAGGCCGACGGCGGCGGCCGGGCGCGCGTCTATGACGACGCGCTCGACGCCGAACACACGCGGCGCCACATGATCGAGAACAATCTGCGCGCCGCGCTCGCCGAGGGCCAGTTCACCCTCGCTTACCAGCCGATTCTGTCGGTCGCGTCCCAGGCGGTGACGGGCTACGAAGCACTCATCCGCTGGACCCATCCGACCGCCGGCGCCATCTCGCCGGCCGAATTCATTCCGATCGCCGAGCAGTCGGACGCCATCAACCCGATCGGCGAATGGGTATTGCGCGAGGCCTGCGCCACCTTTGCCCGCAGCCGCGGCAAGGCCGCGGTCTCCGTCAATGTCTCCGCGACGCAATTGCGCGGACGCGGCTTCGTCGCGATGGTCGTCGACGCGCTGGCGACAAGCGGCCTGTCGCCGCGACGCCTCACGCTCGAGATCACCGAAACCGCCCTGCTCTCGGATTGCGCCGCCACGCGCCGGCGGCTACGGGATTTGCGCGCGCTCGGCGTGCGCATCGCCCTCGACGACTTCGGCGTCGGCCATTCCTCGCTGACCTATCTCAAGAAATATCCGTTCGACAAGATCAAGATCGACCGGGCCTTCATCGCGGGCCGCCGCCGCAACAAGGTTAATAACGCCGTGATCAAGGCCGTTATCTCGCTCGGCCGCGACCTCGGCTTCGATGTGGTGGCCGAGGGCATCGAGACGGAAGAGCAATTGAGCGATCTCGCCGCGATGGGTTGCGTCTTCATTCAGGGCTTTCACATCGGCAAGCCGGCCCCGGCGGAACATTGGCCGGAGCTTGCCGCAAAATCCTCGCCCGAACGCCGGGTCGCCTGAGACGCAGGCGCCCCATCCTACCGCGCCGGCATGCGTGCGTAATGGCGAGCGATGGCCGTGAGTTCGCGGCGCGTCAGATCGCGGCTCATTTTGCGCATCTCCGGATGCTGGGCGCGGCGGCCGGCGCGAAAGGACCGCAATTGCGATCTCAGCGCGGCCTCGGACGCGCCCGCCAGATCGGGCGCGCCGGCGGCGATGGAAATCCCGTCCGCGCCATGGCATTGCGCGCATTCGACAATGATGTCCCGCACCCGCGCGCTCCCGGCGGCGATCGCCGACGTGAGCGACATCGCGAAGGCGCCCACGGCGAGCGCCGCGCGAAAGCGACGCCGCGCCGTCATTTCCTGAAGCCGATTTCTTCGAAAGAGTCGGTTGTCCCCATCAGGTTTCCCGCGCCGTCGAATTGTTTGCCGCGCCCGATCGTGACGCGCACCCTCTGACCGAGAAACCGCTTCGGCATCTCCGCGACATCGTTCCACGCGGCGCAGCCGGGCGCGGCGCACAGACCGGTCAGCTCCTGACCGTCGTCGCGTTTTATGGTCAGATAGCAATTGTCGCCGCACTCGTAGCGAGCGATCACGCCTTCGGCGAACCGCTTCTTGCTCGCGGCCATGGCCCCGGAGGCGAGCGCGGCGCTGACACCCAGCGCCGCCAATCCGGCGAGGCCGACGCCGACGAAGCTGTCGAATTTCATAAATCGACCGCTCATGACGCCGCCAGCCGCTCCATGCGGTCGACGTCGAGCAGGCGCACGCCGTCCGGCACGATGACGATGGCCTTGTCGCGCGCCAGACGCGTCAGCATGCGGCTGACGGTCTCGACCGTCAGACCGAGGAAATCGCCAATGTCCTGCCGCGTCATCGGCAGCGGCACATGCACCGAGGCGCCGTTGATCTTGGCCCAGCGGTTGCGCATGCCGATCAGAAAGGCGGCGATTTTCTCTTCCGCCGTGCGCCGGCCGAGAATCACCATCTGGTCCTGCGCCAGACTCAATTCATGACTGGCGATGTCGTGCAGTCGCCGCAGCAGCCTCGGCTTGCGATCAAGCAGATCGGAGAACGTTGAGCGGCTGAACTGGCAGGCGGTGACATAGGTCAGGGCGTCGGCGGAGAACACATTGCGCTCGCTCATGGCCAGACCGAGGAAATCTCCCGGCAAAGCGAAACCCACGACCTGCCGCCGGCCGTCCGGCAGCAGCTTGTAGAGCCGCACCGCGCCTTCGGTCAGATTGAAAACGTTGTCGGCCGTCTCGTCCTGCTCGAACAGCGTCGCCTTGGCCGCCACATTGATGGTGCGGCCGTAGCGGTGCAGGTCTTCAACCTCGCCGCCTTCCAATGCGCTGCAAACCGACAGGTTGCGCACCTGACAATGCTGGCAGTCGAGCACCGAATGATGACCGCAGGCCTGATGGATTCCATAATGCGCCGCGGACTCTGACGCCGACATGCTCACTCCTTGCGTTGCTTTTTCGCGCGGTGGTTCTTTGGCAAGCTAACATGGCTTGCGCCAAGTCAAAATTCAAAATTTGATCTGCGTCAATGTGCAGCGGCAATCCGCCACGCTTATTCGCCCCATGCTGGCCGAGCGAGGAGAATCCGACCCCTTGTTCGTGGTTGAGCCGCTGGTTTCTGGACGCGCGGCGGCCACGCTGGCTTTCATTCGGCTCGTCGAACCCGCGATCACCGAGGAAGGCTGGCGGGAGTTCGTCCGTTCCTACGCGCGCATGAAGCCGGGCGGACTGATGATGATTCAGGACCGGCGCGGTTATGTGCATGGCCTGTTCTCCTGGCGACCGTCCTGCTCTATCAGCCACGGGCGCACGTTGCGCGTCGCCGATGTGGTGCTGCCGCGGCTTCCCGGCAAGGCGGCGTTGCGCGCTTTTCTTGAGGCGGTGAAGCGGCTGGCCGCGGATTTCGGCTGCCGGGCGGTGATGATCGAACTGGGCGAGCGCAGTCGCCACGCCCGCGCCGATCTCGATTCGCTGTCGGATACCGGCTTCGCCGATCATGCCGTTGTCTGGTGCTGCGCGCTGCCGCGCGCGCCGACCTAGCCCAAAGCCGGAGGCGTCGCCCGCGCGCCGCGCTTTACGCGGGCGCAGGCTTGCGGCTAAGTGCGGGCGCCCCTGACAAGACTGGACGCGCGCGCCGTGGTCGCAAAACATCGTTTCGAGAAGATCGCTTTTCTGTCCTCGGGCACGCCTGAAGCCGACGCCGCGTTGGCGAATCTGACGGCGCGCCACGGCAATCGCGACCCCGCCTCCGCCGACGTCATCGTCGCCCTCGGCGGCGACGGCCTGATGTTGCAGAGCCTGCACCGCTTCATGGGCTCGAAAAAGCCCATCTACGGCATGAATCGCGGCTCCGTCGGCTTTCTGATGAATGAATTTCAGGAAGACGGCCTGCTTGAGCGCCTCGCCGCCGCCGAGGCGTCCATGGTGCATCCGCTGCTGATGATCGCCAGCGACATGAAAGGCGGCGTCCAGACCGCGCGCGCCATCAACGAAGTCTCGTTGTTGCGCCAGACCTTCCAGGCGGCGAAATTGCGCATTTCGGTCGATGGCCGCGAGCGGTTGAGCGAATTGGTCGCCGATGGCGCGCTGGTCGCCACGCCCGCCGGCTCCACCGCCTACAATCTCTCCGTCGGCGGCCCCATCGTGCCGCTCGACGCGCCGTTGATGGCGCTGACGCCAATTTCCGCCTTCCGCCCCCGCCGCTGGCGCGGGGCGCTGCTGAACGACAAGGTCAAGGTGACCATCGAAATCCTGGAGCCGGCGAAGCGCCCCGTCGCCGCCGTCGCCGACCATTTCGAGTTCCGCAACGTCACTCGCGTCGACATCGCCATGGATCACGACACCGGCATCGTGCTCCTGCACGATCCCGGCCATTCGCTGGACGAGCGCATTCTCAGGGAACAATTCGGCTGAGGCAAGTCAGCCGATGTGATTGTAGAGGATGTTCGCGCCGATGCCGATCAGGCCGACGCCGCCGATCAGTTCGGCCCATTGCCCGGTTCGGGCGCCGATCGCCCCGCCCAGGCGCAAGCCCGCGAACGTCATCAGGAACGTCACAATCCCGATGACCAGCAGAGTCAGCGGAATATTGTCGCTGAACAGCGCCAGCGTCACGCCGACGGCGGTGGCGTCGACGCTCGTGCCCAGCGCCGTTGCGAGAACCGCCGCGGCGGTCGGCGCCACAGCGTCGCCGGCCGCCTCCGCATCCTGAAAACTCTTGCCGATCATGCGCGCGCCGAGCAGCGCGAGAATCCCGAACGCGATCCAGTGATCGAAGCTCTCGATCAGCCCGGAAAATTGCCTCCCGAGCAGGTAGCCCACCAACGGCGCCAGGGCTTCGAGAAGGCCGAAGCTCAGGGCGACGCCTGCGACGCGCGGAAGCGTCATATTGGGGAATCGGGCGCCTTTGGCGATGGATGCGGCGAAGGCGTCGGTCGAAAGGCTCAGGGCAAGAACCATCGTCTGGATCATGTCGACTCTCTGGCGCGAAGCGCGCCCGTCAGGCCAATCGGTATTGGATTTGCGGAGCGTCTCGCGCCGCCCTGCCCGGAGCCGCGTTGTGAATATCGACGAGGCGCGACCTTGCCGCAGCCGCTCCCCGATGCGCGGCCCTTATAGAAGTCAGGCGCTCCGGCGCCAAGGGCGATCGCCGTCAGGTCTCACGCCGCCGCCAGTTCCCGCTCCAGCGCGTCAAAATCAATGACGATCTCGCTGGCCCGCATCGCCGCGCCCTGCCCCGCGAGGCGGATCGTGGCCGCCGACGGATCGAACCGATCCAGCCGATCGACCGTCCCGATCTCCGGCGCGAGGCTCTCGCCGTCCAACGCGCCGCGCAGCGTGAGCCCCGGCGCGAAATCCAGCGCGTCGTCCCCGGCGACAGCCCCCGGCCCTTCGCCGTCCACCAGCATCAGCTCCGGTTCGTCCGCCTCGGCGAGTTGCGGAGACAGAGCGCGCGCCTCCTCGCGCGCCGCCTCGGCGTCGAGACGGCGCAGCACCGCCATCAGCTTGTCGAGCTCACCCCCGTTGACCCGCGCGCAGGCTGTCATGACCCGTTCGATCAGCGGCCGCGACAGCGCCGGCTCTCCCTCTTCGGTCAAATGCCCGAGGTCGGCCTGCGCCGTCAGCGCGGCGCGAAAGGCCGGAAACAGCGCGGCGGGCAATTGCGCCTTGCGATAGAGCGCCGCGAAGCCGGCGCCGCCGGCTGTGCGCACATGGCCGGCGACGCGCCCGGTGGCAACGCCCGACAGTTCGGCGAGCGTGGCTTCGAACAGGCTGAGATTGCCCGACAGCAAGGCCCGCAGCGCCAGCCCGGCGGTCAATTGCCCCGAGGCGCGCAGATGCGCCGCGAGCCGGCGCGGCCCATTGTCCTCGCGTTCGGCGGCGGCGGCGAGCAACACATGCGCCTTGTCGCGCGCCTCGCGCGTCACCCGCTCCGCCCGCTCCGGCGACAACCAGGCGCAGGACGTGACGAAAGCCGACAGCGCCCGGGCCGTCGCGGTCACCAGATCGCTGCGCAGAGACGCCGGCAAGCCGCGCCGCGCCAGCAGCGCCTCGCGCATTTCGCCGTCCTCGCCGAAGCGCTCGACCATCCGGCGCATGGAAAACTCGGGCAGATCGGCGCCGGCGTTCACCGCCAGCGAAATCAGGGCCTCGCGCGCGCCGACTTCCGCCAGCGCCGCCGCCACCGGCGCGCTCAGGCCCGGCCGCAAGGCGATGGAGGATTGGGCGAAGGCGTCGCCGACCGCGGCGCAATCGATCAATTCCGCATCGCCCAGCACCGGCGAGCGGGCGAGCACGATGGCCGCGATGTCCGATTGGTCATCGGCCAGCGCAAGAACGATGTGATGCGGCGCGTCGAGCGCGCTGGCGAAGGCTTCGGCGAGCGCGCGGCGCACCAGCGGCGAGGGATCGTCGAGCAGCCCGGTCAGCGCGATGTCCGCCTCCCGCCGCTGTCCCTCGTCCAGATCCGTGTAGAGATAGGTCTGGGCGAGCGCGCGCGCGGCCTCGGCGCGCTGGCTCGGAACGGCTTTTTGCGACCATTGCAGGAACTGACGCACGATCATGGGGCGGAAACTCTGAAAATACGACGCGAGCGGCCTGTCGCCTCTCTGGTCCCGCAACAGTGAAGGTTTATGGTAAAGGGACGCTTAAGGCCCGAAATCAAAACAGAATCGGATCGGCCGGAAGGAGAACGCCCATGTCTGAACGTCATCCGCGCGGCGGCATGTATTACGAGGATTTCGTCGTCGGCGAGGTCATCGCCCATCGCCTCACCCGCACAGTGACGCAGATGGACAACATGCTCTTCTCGAACATGACTTTGAATCCGCAACCCCTTCACATCGATGCGCATTTTTGCGCCACCGAGACGGAATGGGGCAAACCGCTGATGAACTCGCTGTTCACCCTCGGCCTGATGATCGGCATCTCCGTCAACGACACGACGGTCGGCACCACGGTCGGCAATCTCGGCATGACCGACACGAAATTTCCCGCCCCGCTCTTCGAAGGCGACACGATCCGCGTCACGACGGAAATCGCCTCCAAACGTGAATCGAAGTCGCGCGCCGACGTCGGCATCGTTGATTTCGTTCACCGCGCCTACAACCAGAACGGCAAGCTCGTCGCCGAATGCCGTCGCCAGGGCATGATGCGCAAACGCCCGACGACGTGACTTTGAACGCCGTTGCCAACCTTCTCGCGTTGGGAGAAGGTGGCCGCGGCACGCGGCCGGATGAGGGGTTACGCGCCCGCGACGCAGTGCGCGGTGATGTGTGGTCCTCGACCTCCTGCCGCGAAACCCCTCACCCCGGCGTGTTCCACGCCGACCCTCTCCCTGCGGGAGAGGGTTAGCCGAGAGCTTCTCCTCATGCGTTCCCAGCTCTTCGTTCCCGGCGACAGCCTCAAGAAGCTCGAAAAGGGCCTCACCAGCGGCGCCGACTGCCTGTTCATCGATCTGGAAGACTCCGTCGCCCTGTCGCAAAAGCCGAAAGCGCGCGACATGACGCGCGATTTCCTCAAGAACGCCCGCCAGCACGACAAGCGGCCGCTGCTCTATGTCCGGGTCAACGCGCTGGACACCGGCCTCACTGACGTCGATCTCGCCGCCGTCATGGCGGGCCGCCCCAACGGCGTCGTCCTGCCCAAATGCCTGAGCGGCGCCGACGTGCAGCATCTGGGCGCCAAACTGGCGGTGCTGGAGGCCGAGGCGGGAATCGAGGACGGAGCGACGCGCATCATCCCCATCGCCACCGAAACCGCCGCCGCCATTTTCAACATGGGCAGCTATCAGAAGTGCGGTAAACGCCTCGCCGGGATCACCTGGGGCGCGGAAGACCTCTCCGCCGATCTCGGGGCCGAGACCAACCGCGCCGGCGACGGCGGCTATACGGACCCATACCGCCTCGCCCGCAGCCTGACCCTGTTCGCCGCCGCCGCCGCCGGCGTCCCGGCCATCGACACGGTGTTCCCGAGTTTCCGCGCCGAGGATTCTTTCCGCCGCGAATGCGAGGCCGCCCGCCGCGACGGCTTCACCGCCAAGATGGCCATCCACCCGGCGCAGGTTCCGGTCATCAACGAGGTCTTCACCCCCTCTCCCGAAGCCGTCGCCGAGGCGCGCGCCATCGTCGCCGCCTTCGCCGACAATCCCGGCGCCGGCGTCACCAGCCTCAACGGCGAAATGCTCGACCGCCCGCACCTGGAGCGGGCGAAGCGGGTGCTGGCGCGCGCGCCGAAGGGGTGAATACGACCGCGGATCGTCGCGCGAGAACGGCCGCCCCTACGCCCCGCGCCAGAACAGGCCAATCGTCAGCGCCACGCCGACGATGACGACGATGAGCTTCAGCGCGCGTTCGTTCGCCCGCCGCAGCGCCCACACGCCGATCTGGCCGCCCACGAAGGCGCTGACGCCGAGCAGCAGCACGCGCAGCCAGGGAACCTCGGCCGTGAACAGGAACAGCGCCACGGCGGAGGCGTTCATGACGCCGGCGAGCGCGTTCTTGGTCGCGCCGGCGTTGCGCACCGGCAAGCCGGCCATCGACAGCGCCGCGATCATCAGGAAGCCGATGCCGCCGCCGAAATAGCCGCCATAGATGGCGATGAAGAATTGCGCGACCGCCGTCGCGACGGGGCCGATATGCGCCGAAGGCATGAGCGATTTCGGCCCGAAATTCGCCCAGGCGAACACGCTGGTGGCGAACAGCACCAGCCAGGGAATCAGCGCCGCGAAGAACTTCACCGGCGTCGCCAGCAACAACAGTCCGCCGACCGCGCCGCCGACAATGGAAATGGCGAAAAGGGCCTTGAACGACAAAGCGTCCGTGCCCGACGTCATGCTGCGCCCGGCGACGCCATTGGCCACCTGCCCCGGAAACAGCGCGATGGTCGAGGCGATATTCGCCGCCCGCGCGTCGAGCCCGGTCAGCATCAGCGCCGGCAAAGTGATGAACGACCCGCCCCCGGCGAGCGCGTTCTGGGCGCCGGCCCACAGCCCGGCGAGGCAGAGAAGAGCGAGAAGCATCCCGCTGCTATGGCACGCGGGCGCGGTGATGCGAAGCTGGAATGTCAGCAATTATCCACGACAACGAATGCAACTTGATCGGATAGGCTTCGGACAGTCTCACGACGCCGTGGTCGCCCCTGCGCCCCGCTACCCTGGCCGCACCATCTGGAACAGCTCGGTGACGACGGCGTAATCCGCCAGCCCGCCGCACCGCGCGATGGGCCGCGCGCGGGTGAGGTCGAACGCGCCGTCGACCACGCAGGATTCCGCGAGATGGACGCCGACCACCTGCCCCAGCACGAGAATGTTGCCGAACTCCCGACCCTCCAGATCCTTCAGCCGCTGGATGTCCGTCACCTTGCATTCGAGCGCCACCGGGCTCTCGGCCACGCGCGGCGGCCTGACGAAGCGGCACGGCGCCTGCGTCAGGCCCGCATGGGGGAATTCGTTCGAGCCGCGCGGTAAACTGGCGGACGAGGCGTTCATCGCCGCGCGCAAGTCCCACGTCGGCATGTTCCAGACGAATTCGCGCGTCTCCTCGATGAAGGCGATCGTGTCCTTCACCCCTTCCGAGGCGAAGGCGAGGATTGGTGGATTGGAGCCAAAAGCGTTGAAATAGCTGTATGGCGCGAGATTGACCGCGCCCGCCGCGCTCATCGTCGACACCCAGCCGATCGGCCGGGGCGCGATGATCGACTTGAACGGGTCGTGCCGCAGCACAGCGCGGTCGCGTTTGCCGGGCTCGTAGAAGATCATCCTGCGCTCCGCTGTCAGAATCGCGTCACGATCTGCGCCATGTCCGGCCGCGCCCGATCCTCGAGTTGGGCGTCGGACCGGCCAATATGGATGAAACCGGCGATCTTTTCATGACCGGCGAGACCGAAAAGGTCGGCCACGCGCGGATCATAGGCCGCCCATCCCGTGTGCCAGGCCGTGCGGAAGCCCATCGCGACGGCGGCGACAGTCAGGTTCATGCAGACGGCGCCAGCCGAGAGCACCTGCTCCCATTGCGGAATTTTCACATGCGGCGCGGCGCTGGAGACGACCGTCACCACCAGCGGCGCATGATTGAAGAGATTGCGCTCCTGCGCCACGCGCTCCGCCCCGGCGCCGGGGTTGATCGCGGCGTAGACGCCGCCCACCGCCGCGCCGACCTCCGCCCGCTTGTCGCCCTCGATGAGGATGAACCGCCACGGAGCCAGCTTGCCATGGTCGGGCACGCGCGCGCCGAGCCGCAGCAGCGTTTCCGTCTCCTCCGGCGTCGGCCCGGGGCCGGACATGACCATGGGCGGAACGGAACGGCGCTGGCTGAGAAGGTTGATCATGTCATTCATGGAGGGTTCACCGCTCGGCAGGCAGGATGCAGCAATGCGGATCACGCCGCCCGGCAGGGCGTCATGAAACCGCCGCCTTGTATCGTCAAACGCTCTGCCGCGCAAAACCATCGGAGTATTCGCCTTGCTCGACGCTCATGCTAGCTTGGCGCCTCGTTCCGCATGGCCCGCCCCGGGCGGTCTGCGCATCTGTTCCGTAACCGTGTAATCCGCGTTGAGCATGCCCATGTCCCTTCTGGACGCCGCCTCCCCTCCCGGCAGACTGGCCCGCGCCCCGCGGCGCGACGCGGCCCTCGCGCGGCCCGCCGCGCGGGCCTCCGCCTGGACGCGGCCGGAGACGGCCGGCGCCGTCTTCGCCCTCCTCATCTTCGCCGCCGCGGCCGCCAGCGCCTGGCTGGCCGCCGGCGCGGTCGTGCCGTGGGATTCGAAGAATCATTTTTACCCGATGTTCCGGTTTCTCGGGGACTCGCTCGCCAGGGGCGATCTGCCGTTCTGGAACCCCTATCATTTCGGCGGCCATCCTTCGATCGCAGATCCGCAATCGCTGGTCTTCACGCCGACCTTGCTGGCTTTCGCCTGGCTCGCGCCGAAAGCCTCGATGCAGACCTTCGACCTCGTCATTCTCGGCCATTTGTTCGCCGGCGGCCTCGGCATGCTCGGGCTGGCCTGGCGGCGCGGCTGGCGGCCCGCGGCGGCGGTTCTGGCGGCGATCGTCTTCATACTCGGCGGATCGGCGGCGGCGCGGCTTCAGCACGTCGGCATGATCATCTCCTATTCGTTCTTTCCACTCGCGTTCTGGGCGCTGGAATCGGCGATGGAGCGGCCGCGCATCCGCGCCGGCGTCCTGTTTGGAGCGTTGGCGAGCCTGATGGCGCTCGGGCGCGATCAGGTCGCGTTCCTGTTCTGCGCGATGTTCATCAGTCTGGTGATCTGGAACGCCATCCGCTCCGGCGCCCCGCTCGCCTGGCTGCGCCCGCGCCTGTCGGCGCTGATCGCGGCGGGCGTCACGGGCGTCGCGATTCTCGCCGTGCCGGCGCTGCTGACGATGCAGTTCCTTGGCGCGTCGAACCGCCCGGACATCGCCTATGGCGTCGCCGCCGCCGGCTCGCTCGCGCCGGTCAATCTGATCACGCTGATCGCCCCCAACTTCTTCGGCTCTCTCAACTGGGACTACCAATATTGGGGCCCGGGCTACGGCGTCACCGACGTCGCCGACTGGACCGACCGCGCGGTGAATTATCTCTTTGTCGGCACCGCGCCGATCGTCCTGCTGATATGGCAGGGGATCGTCGGCGGCCGGCTCATCGCGCGCGGCAGCCGGCTCTTCGTCGCGATTCTGGTCGCCGCGACGGTTTACGCGCTCGGCCGCTATACGCCGGTGTTCGAATGGGTGTTCGATCTGGCGCCGGGCGTGTCGCTCTACCGCCGCCCCGCCGATGCGACTTTCGCGCTCAATATCGCCCTGGCGCTGATCTGCGGCCACCAATTGCATCTTTATCTCACGCAGGGCCTCGCCCGCCCGACGCTGCATCTCGGCCGCCGCCGGGCGCTGATCGTCGCCGGCCTCGCCGCGTTCGGTCTGGCGACGCTCGTCGGCGCGGGCCTCGCCTTCTCGTGGAAAACCGGCCATTTCCTCGTCTCGACGATCCAGCTCGGCGGCGCTTTCGTGTTGGCGGGCTTCGTCGTCGCCGTGATGGTCGTCTTCCGCCACCGTCGCCACCGCGCCTTCGCCGCCGCGCTGCTCGTGGCCGCCACGATGGGCGAACTTGTCTGGCGCAACGCCGCCGCCTCTCTGAACGCCGAGCCGGCAAGCGTCTACAGCGCCTATGACCGCAAGAGCCGCGCGGAGGTCGCGGGCCTCGCCATGCTGTCGCGGGAAATCGAATCCGCCACGGTCGGCGGTCAGCGCCCGCGCGTCGAAATTCTCGGCTTGGGCGGCGCCTGGCAGAACGCCTCGATGGTCTACGGGCTGGAAAACACGTTGGGCTACAACCCTCTGCGCATCGCCGACTACGAGCGCGCCGTCGGCCCCGGCGAGAACGCCGGCGATCCCAACCAGCGTCAGTTCCCCGGCACGTTCCGCGGCTACAAATGCAAGCTCGCCAGCCTCCTCGGCCTCGAATATGTCGTCCTCGACCGGCCGGCGGATAAATTGCCCCGGCACTTCCCGCGCCTGCAGCAGACGCCGGTCTTCGTCGGCGAAAAGCTCTATATCTACAAACTCGATCAACCCGCCCCGCGCGCCTATCTCGCCACAGGCGTGCGGCCGATCGACAGCGAGATGGCGCTGGAGGACAAGACCCTGCCCGATTTCGACCGCGCACGCGAGGCGCTGATCGAACAGACGAGCATCGGCGACCTCTCGGCGGAAATGCAGACGCGGGCGACGAGCGCGGTCGTCGCCAATGTGTCGATCATCGATTATCGCAACAACTCGGTGACGCTCGACGTGGTTGCCGACAAGCCGGGCGTCCTCGTGCTGCACGATCTTTTCTATCCGGGCTGGCGCGTGCGGGTCGACGGCGCGGAAAAGCCGGTGCTGCGCGCCAATCTTCTGTTCCGCGGCGTCGAAGTTCCGGCCGGCCGACATCGCGTTGAATTCGCCTTCGAGCCGTTGCGCCTCGCCAATCTCGCGCGCGCGATGTCCCGATTGACGCATCGCGACGAGGAATGAGTGGCGGACCTTGACTTGAGCGCCCGCGCCGCGCGATTCAGGGGCATGTTGAAACAGGCGATTTTCCCGCCTGCGCGCCGGGCGCTCGCCGCGGCGGCGCTTGTGGGCCTCGTGGCGGCCAGCCCCCTCGCCGCCCAGCAAATGGCGCCCGGCGGCGCGACGCCGCGCACGACGGCGCCCTCCAATCCGGCCGGCAACGTCAGTCGTCTGCCCGCGCCCGTCGAAGCCGGACAGGGCGCGCTCTATCTGACCGCCGTCTATGCCGCGACGGACACCCAGCCGATTCGCTCCGGCGTTGTCTGGCGCGTCTTTTCCGATCGCGCCGACGCGGCCGGGGCCTATCCGCTGATCATCGAATCGAAGGAGCCCGCGCCCGCTTTGGCCCTGCCCGAGGGCGATTATATCGTCCACGCGGCCTTTGGCCTGTCCGGTGCAACCCGGCGCATCACGCTGCGTGGCCAGGGCCTGGCGGAACGCCTCGTGCTCAACGCCGGCGGCCTGCGGATCACCGGCATGCTCGGCGATGCCGCCATCGACCCCGCCAAACAGACGATCTCCATCTTCGTGCCGGAGCGCGGCAATTCCGAGGCCAAGCTTGTGCTGACCAATGGCAGGCCGGGCGATATCTTCAGCCTGCCCGAGGGCGCCTATCATATCGTCTCGACCCTGCTCGACACGGTGGGCGTCGGCGCGACGAACGCCGGCGCCGGCGCCGCGCCGCCGACCAATTCCATCGTCACGGCTGATCTGCGCGTCGCGCCCGGCAAACTCACTGACGCGACCTTGCGCCACCGCGCCGCCACCATGACGATGAAGCTCGTCAGCCAGCGCGGCGGCGAAGCGCTGGCCAACACGTCGTTCTCGGTGCTGACGCCCGGCGGCGACGTCATCCGCGAGTTGATCGGCGCCTTTCCCTCGCTGGTTCTGGCGGAAGGCGAATACGTCGTCATCGCCCGCCACGGCGGCAAGACGTTTCAAACCGTATTCAAGGTGCAGTCAATGCTCGACCGCGATGTGGAAGTCATCGCAGAGTGAGCGGGGCGACGGGTCGCCGGCCACGCCGGCGTCGTCAGGAAGGGTGACGCGGATGCAAACGTTCTTTGTCGAGATCAAATGCGCCCTCGGGCGCACCTATGAAGTGGCCAGCGCGCTGGCCGAGGCGGAAATCGCGTCGGAAATCTATTCCATCGCGGGCAATTACGACATACTCGCCAAGTTCTATGTCGATCGCGACACCGACATCGGCCATTTCGTTGGCCAGAAAGTTCAGCCGATTCCCGGCATCGTCGACACCCGCACCATCATCACCTTCAAGGCGTTCTGACATGTTGAAAGCCGCCGGCGCCCTTCTCGCATTCGCGGCCCTCGCCGCGCCCGCCCTCGCCGCCGACGTGGCGCATGGCGAACGCATCGCCCGGCGCTGGTGCGCGACCTGCCATGTCGTCGCCCCCGATCAGACGAAAGGTTCGACCGAGGCGCCAAGCTTCGCCGACATCTCCCGCCGCGTCGACGACGACCGCCGCCTCGCGGGCTTTCTGACGGATCCCCACCCTCGCATGCCCGACATGAATTTGTCGCGGCCGGAGATCACCGACATCGTCGCCTATATCCGCAAGCTCGGCCCGCCGCGCCCGCCGGCGCCGCGCGAGAAGGACGATCCGAAGCTGCCGAAGAACGGTTGATTTTCGAATCCCTTGGAGGAGCCCCCCGGCTGTGCGAGGATGCGCGCGGCTGCAAGAGAGGCTGACGCCGTGTCGAAACTGTCCGGTCTGTTTACCGTCGCGATTGTCCTCGCGATCCTGATCGGATTGACGGATTTGCTGTTCAGCACAACGGCGACGGTCATCGTCGGCGGCGTCGCCGTCGCTGTGTTCTCAGCCCTGATCTTTCGCTCCAGGGCATGACGCGGCGTCCGGCGGCGCCGCGTCGCGCGCGTCACACCGCCCGCTTCACGTCCGGCGCTGTCGCTTCGTCCGCAAGCGTTTTCAACGCCTCGTCCATGCTCATCGTCGTCTGCGCCTGCGAGCCGAGACGGCGGATGGACACTGTGCGCTCCGCCGCCTCCTTGCGGCCGATGACGAGCAGCGCCGGAATCTTCGCCAGCGAATGCTCGCGCACCTTATATGTGATCTTCTCGTTGCGCAGGTCGGTCTCGACGCGCAGCCCGAGCTTGCGCGCGGCCGCCGCCATCTCGCGCGCGTAATCGTCGCCCTCCTGCGTGATCGTGCAGATCACCGCCTGAACGGGCGACAACCACAGCGGCAGATGGCCGGCGAAATGCTCGATCAGAATGCCGGTGAAGCGCTCGAGCGAGCCGAACATGGCGCGGTGGATCATCACCGGCGTCGTCTTCTCGGAATCCGCGGCGATGTAGAAGGCGCCGAACCGGCCCGGCAGGTTGAAATCGACCTGCGTCGTGCCGCATTGCCATTCGCGGCCGATGGCGTCACGCAGCGTATATTCGAGCTTGGGCCCGTAGAACGCACCCTCGCCCGGATTGACGCCCGTCTTCATGCCGCGCGCCGTCAGTTCGTCGAGCACGCGCTGCAACGCAGCTTCCGCCTTGTCCCAGGCCTCGTCGCCGCCGACGCGCTTCTCCGGCCGCGTCGACAACTTCACCACGACATCTTCGAAGCCGAAGTCCCTGTAGATCGACATGATGAGGTCGTTGACCTTCATCGCCTCGTCCATGATCTGGTCTTCGGTGCAGAAAATATGCGCGTCGTCCTGCGTGAAGGCGCGCACGCGCATCACGCCGTGCAGCGCGCCCGACGGCTCGTAGCGATGCACGACGCCGAATTCCGCGATCTTCATCGGCAGGTCGCGATAGGACTTCAGCCCGTTCTTGAAAATCTGCACATGGCCGGGACAGTTCATCGGTTTCAGCGCGAAGACGCGCTCGTCCTCCGTTTGTGTGACGAACATGTTCTCACGATAGGTCTGCCAATGGCCCGACGTCTCCCACAACGCGCGGTCGAGCACCTGAGGCGTGTTGACCTCGATGTAGCCCGAGTCGTTCTGGCGGCGGCGCATGTAGGAAATGAGCGCCTGAAAGAGCGTCCAGCCCTTCGGATGCCAGAACACCGTGCCCGGCCCCTCCTCCTGAAAATGGAAAAGATCCATCTCGCGCGCGAGGCGGCGATGGTCGCGGCGCTCGGCCTCCTCAAGCTGCCTGATCCAGGCGTCGAGATCTTCCTGCTTCGCAAACGCCGTCGCGTAGATGCGTTGCAGCATCGGCTTCGTCGAATCGCCGCGCCAATAGGCCCCGGCCACCTTCATCAGTTTGAAAGCCTGACCGATCTTGCCCGTCGAGGGCATATGCGGGCCGCGGCAGAGATCGAGCCAGTCGCCCTGACGATAGATCGTGATGTTCTGATCGGCTGGAATCGTTTGCACGAGTTCGACCTTGAAGGCCTCTCCGTGCTTTTCGAAATGAGCGATCGCTTCGTCGCGCGTCCATTCCTCACGCACGATGGGCGTGTCGCGGGCCACGATCTCGCGCATCTTCTTCTCGATGGCCGCGAAATCTTCCGGCGTGAACGGCGTCTCGCGATAAAAATCGTAATAGAAGCCGTTCTCGATCACCGGCCCGATCGTCACCTGCGTGCCGGGATAAAGCGCCTGCACCGCCTCGGCCAGCACATGCGCGGCGTCGTGGCGGATGAGTTCGAGCGCGCGCGGGTCTTCGCGTGAAATGAATTCGATGCGGGAGTCCCGGTTGAGCGGCGCGGCGATGTCGCTCAGGGCGCCGTCAACGATCATCGCAACGGTGCGCCTGGCGAGCGAGGGTGAAATGCCTTTGGCGATGTCGAGGCCCGTCACGCCCGGCTCGAAAGACCGTCGCGCGCCGTCGGGAAAGCTGACCGAAATCATGATCCGTCTCCATTTGCTCACTCGCCGAAACCAATCGGCGTAAGCCAAAACCCCTGTGCGGGCGGGAATATCGCAGCCGCATCCGCGAGACAAACAAAAAAGCCGGAGGCTCGCGCCTCCGGCCGATTCGCGGAAAGGCGAAAAAATTACGACAGCAGATCCTGCGGGGTCTTGCCGCCGTTCGCCGCCAGCTTGGCGATGACCTGCTCATGCAGCCAGACGTTCATCGTGGCCGAGTCGCCCGTGTCACCGGTGTAATGCAGCTCCTTGGCCAGTTCCTTGCGGTGGGCCAGGCTGGAATCGAGACCGAGCAATTTCATCAGGTCGACGATGGACACGCGCCAGTTGAGTTCCTGATCGGCGTTTTCGGCCAGACCGTCGAGCATCTTGGCGACATCGACGCTGGAGATCGCGGCGGAGGCGGCGGCGCCCGCGGCGGCGGAGCCGGCCTGCGCGACGGTCTCGGCGGCCGACGGCGCGGCGCCGGCGGCAGGAGCGGTCTCGGCCGCGTCAGCCGGCTTCGTGCCGAAAATCTTGGACATGATGGTGCCGAAAATGCTCATGGAAATGCTCCTGCCTGTAGAAGATCTTTGCCGCGCGCGGCGGCCTGATCGATCGACGCCCCCGCATATTGTCGTCTTCTGTGACTGTTTCAAGTCGGCGCGAAGGATGCGCACCATTATTTTCAGGCGTTCTACGCCGGATCGACCGGCTCGCAGCGCGGTCGATCGCGCCAGCGCCCGTAGCGCCAGGGCGCCCATGGGCGCGCGTCGTCCGGGAGCGTCTCCGGCGCCGGATCAAATCCGGAGCCGCCCCAGGGATGGCAGCGGCAGATGCGCGCAAGCCCCATCCAGCCGCCGGCCCAGACGCCATGCGCCAGAATGGCGTCGTCGGTGAAGGACGAGCACGTCGGCAGAAAACGGCACTGCCGCCCCATCAGCGACGACAGCGTCACCTGATAGAAGCGGATGGCGTAATGCGCCGCGCGGCGGCCGGGTTGAAAAACCGGGCTCACGGCGCCGGGCGCTCCCGCGCCGCGATCTGATCGAGCGCATCGACCACAGCGTCGAAGGTCAGAAGCGTCGAGGCGTGCCGCGCCCTGAAACCGCGCACCGGCTCCAGCACCGCCAGATCAGCCCATTCGCCCTGCGGCGGCGGCCCGTTCTCCTTGAGCATCCTGCGCATGGCCTCCCGCACGAGACGGAGATCATCGGGCCTCGCGCCAACCACATGCCGCGCCATGATCGACGACGAGGCCTGCCCGAGCGCGCAAGCCTTCACGTCATGCGCGAAATCGGCGACGCGGCCGTCGCGCAGCACCAGGTCGACCGTCACGGTCGAGCCGCACAGCTTCGAATGCGCGGTGGCGCTGGCGTCGGGCGCGGGCAACCGGCCCAGCCTCGGAATGTCCGCCGCCAGTTCGAGGATGCGTCTGTTGTAGATGTCGTCCAGCATTTTCCGGGAAACGCCCGCACGGGCTGAAATTGTCGCCGCGATCCCTTATATAGGGACAGTGAAGCCTTGGCGACGAGGGTTTCACCAAGGGAATGATCTGAATTTTGAGCGTTCGATCCGCCGGTCGAGGCAGGACGCGAGCAACGTGAGGAGGCGCCACATGGATGCCGTGGTTAAGACCTTGTCCGCCCGCCAGACCGGGGACAACCCTGCAAAAGCCGCCCGCCCCAGCCGCGAGGAGGCGGAGGCGGCCGTCGAGGTGCTCTTGCGATGGGCGGGCGACAACCCCGCGCGCGAGGGCCTGCGCGACACGCCCAAACGGGTCGTGAAGGCCTATGAGGAATTATATCGCGGCTACGCGCAAGACCCCGAGGCGCTGCTCTCGACCGTGTTCGAAGAAGTCGAAGGCTATGACGATCTCGTGCTGGTGCGTGACATTGATTTCGCCTCGCATTGCGAGCACCACATGGTGCCTTTCGTCGGCAAGGCGCATATCGCCTATTACCCGTCCGAGGGCGTCGTCGGCCTGTCCAAGCTCGCGCGTTTGGTCGACGCCTACGCCCGTCGCCTTCAGACGCAGGAGGCCCTCACCGCCCAGATCATCCACACCCTGACCCATGCGCTGAAGCCGCGCGGCGCCGCCGTGATGATCGAGGCGGAGCACATGTGCATGTCGATGCGCGGCGTGCAGAAACAGGGCGCCGTGACGGTCACGACCCAGTTCACCGGCGTCTTCCGCGACGATCCGGCCGAGCAGGTGCGGTTCCTCACCCTGCTGCGCGGGGCGCGATGAACGCCTTCCCGCCGCCCGGGGCCAAGGCCGATCTGGAGGAAGGCGTGCGCCTGACTCCGCGGTTCGATCGCGACGGCCTTGTCGCCTGCGTCACAATCGACGCGCGCGACAAGGCCGTTCTGATGCTCGCCTGGATGAACGCCGAGGCGCTGCGCCTGACCATCGACACCGGCGTCGCGCATTACTGGTCTCGCTCGCGCAACCAGCTCTGGCGAAAGGGCGACACCTCCGGCCAGACGCAGAAGGTCGTCGCCATGCGTACCGATTGCGATCAGGACGCCATCCTCATCGAGGTCGAGCCCGGCGGCGACGGCGGCGCCTGCCACACCGGCCGCCGCTCGTGCTTCTACCGGCGCGTCGAGAAGGATGCGCGGGGCGCGCATCTCGTCTTCGGCTGAACCTTCGCGCGTGAGAACCAAACGCTTCATCCTGCGTTAATCAGCGCAACTCCATCGTTAAGCACTTGGCGACTTTCCGGGCGCAGGCTGTCTCGAACAGCAGAAGCGGAAACATCCGCCGGCACAGGAGCGAAACGTGCAAGGGTGAGTGAAATGCTGTCGTTCACGCGTCGGTTTTATGAGAAGTCAGGCGAAGGCGGCGGCGGCGGCGGTCCCTCCCGGCGCGACGGCAGCGGACGACGCCGACCTGTCGTTGGACTCGCTCTGGGCTCCGGCGCGGCGCGCGGCTGGGCGCACATCGGCGTTCTGCGCGAACTGGCTGCCAACGGCGTCACGCCCGATATCGTCGCGGGAACGTCGGTCGGCGCCGTCGTCGGCGGCTGTTATGCGGCCGATCGACTCGATGCGGTCGAAAAATTCGCGCTGTCCATCACCAAACGCCGGCTGTTCGGCCTGATGGATCTGTCTTTTTCCGGCGGCGCCATCCTCAATGGCGAGAAGCTCAAGGCGCAGCTCGACGAAAACGTCGGCGACATCCTCATCCAGGACGTGCCGAAGCCCTTCGCCGCCGTGGCAACCGAATGCGGCTCCGGCCATGAAGTCTGGCTGACGCGCGGCGGTCTCAATTCCGCAATTCGCGCCTCCTACGCCATGCCGGGCATTTTCGAGCCCGTGAAAATCGGCGGCCGCTGGCTGTTCGACGGCGCGCTCGTCAACCCGATTCCGGTGACGGTCTGCCGCGCCCTTGGCGCCGATCTCGTCATCGCGATCAACCTCATTTCAGACACCCTGTTCCGCGGCACCGTGATCCATGATCAGGGCTTCGCGGAACGCGCCATCGAGGCCGTGGCCGAAACGGTGGTCGCCGGCGCGTCGGCCCAGGACGCGGTGCGCCGCAGCTTCTTCCGCCGTCAGTTCGGCCGCCGCGAGGACGGCGCGCCCGGCATAGCCAGCGCCATGATGGACGCCATCAACATCTCGCAGGATCGTGTCTCGCGCTCACGTCTCGCCGGCGATCCGCCCGACGTGATGATCAAGGCCAGGCTCGGCGGCTTCGGCCTGTTCGATTTCCATCGCGCCGAAGAGCTGATCGCCCTCGGCCGCGACGCCGCCCGCCGCGCCCTGCCCGAGATCGCCGAACATCTGGCGCTCGCGCCTGTCGGCGAGAGGCTGGAATCGACGGTGTGAAACGCCGCGCGCCTCCCGATCGGAAGGCGCGCGTGTTCGGCGCCTGATGGCGCGCGCTTATGCGCTCGCGATGTAATTGCGCATCTGCTCCTGTTCGTGCTCCATTTCCGCGAGGCGGTATTTCACCACGTCGCCGATGGAGACGAGGCCGCACAGGCGGCCGTCGCGGATGACCGGCATGTGACGGAAGCGGCCTTCGGTCATGCGCTCCATCATGCTCTGCACGGTCTGATCCTCGGTGGTCACGATGACTTTCGGCGTCATGAAGCGGGACACCGCCTCGTTCATCGCGCCAACGCCGTTGCGGGCGATGACGCGCACCACGTCGCGTTCGGAGACGATGCCGAGCACGCCGCCCTGCGCGTCGGTGATAACGATGGCGCCGATGCCCTTGCTCGCCAGCGTTTCCGCGATTTCCGCCATGGTGCGGTGCGGCTGGCTCGTGACGACGTCCGGGCCCTTGTTCGCGAGAATACGTGCAACGGTCATTCCATCCTCCTTGAAATCATCACGGCGCGGCGCGCCTCTGGCGTCCCGTCTGCTTCGGACGCGGATCGTCTTTGCGAAAAGGATGCGATGGAAAAATCACGAGCGCAAGACGGGCCGCGGCCGTGAACGATCCGACGAAAGGCGCGCCGCCCCCGATTTTTGTCAGGAACGCGCCATCAACTCGACCGCCAGCGCATAGATTCGCAAACGAATCTCCTCGGGCAGCTCGCGCAGCGTTTCGAGATAGATCTGCCCGGACTTGCACATGCGCGCGTCGTCGAGCGGCGGCTCCGGCGTGCGTCCGTCGAGCAGCGCCTCGATTTCGGTCTTTTCGAGCCCCTTGGCCGCCAGCGCTTTCTCCAGCGCGGCGAAATCCTCCTCCCCCGGCGGCGAGCGATCGATTTTCGCGTTGCCGCCGTCGACGATCGCCTCCAGTCCGGCCAGGGCCAGATCGGCGACAACGCCGCGATTGGCGGCGGAGAACGTCATCAGGCCTTCGCTCGCCCCGCCATAGAGAAAATCGACGCAAGCGCGGGCGTCGCGCCCTTCCAGCGCCTTCAGCGCCGCCAGTTGCAGGTCGAACACCCGCGATAGCGGCTCGGCCGTCGCCCTGGCCGCGAGCACGCCGCGCGCCTGCCGCAACGCCCGCACCGAATCGGACACGGCGGCGTCGATATTGAAATCCTGCGCCGCCGCGGCGACCTGCGCGGCGCGCGCGTGATCGGCCGGAAAGGCCTCGCGCAGCCGTTCGAAGAAACGCCGATAGGCCGGCGCCTTGTCCAGCGCCAGCGTCAACGCGTCGCGCGCCTGCCGGATCGCGGGCGCCTCCGGCGCGACAGGCGCCGCAGGACGCTCGATCGGCGCGATGACGGCCTGAGGCGCCGGCGGGCGCGGCGCGACCAACCACGGCCGCACGACCAGCGCCGCCGCCATCAGCAGCGCCAATCCCAGAAGCGCCAGCCGCAATCGATGCATATTCCCCGAATCCCATAAGTCGCGCGGCGGCGACTTCGCCACAGAAGCGGCAATGTCACAAGATCATTGCGGCGGACCGATGGTCCGCTTCGGATCAAACAGATCGAACCCGAACAGGCCGACGAGGAAGCCGCCCATATGCGCCTCCCAGGCGATCGGCGCCGCCGACAGCCCCATCGCCTGCCCGGTCAGCCCGAAAACCAGATTCGACGCAAACCACACGATCAGAAACATCGTCGCCACGCGATGGCGGAGCATCTCGCCCAGGCTCAACGCCGGCCAGACGTCCCGCGCCGCATCGCCAAAACGTCCTCGCCCCGGCGGCCCGCGATTGAAGGCGAATCGCGCCGCGGTCGCCATCGCGCCCGAAACAGCCGCCGACGCGCCGATCACCGGCTGCAGTTCGAAGCGGTGGAAGGCCCAATGCGCCGCGGCGCCGCCGATGGCCGCGGTGGCGCACAGCGCGAGAAATCGCGGGGCGCCGAACCGCCGCGCCACCGCGGCGCCAAACGCGACAAGCCACAGCGCGTTGAAGCCGAGATGCGTCCAGTCGCCATGCAGGAAGGCGTAGCTCAGCAGGCTCGCCCAGTTCGGCCGCCCGTCGCCGAGAAAATAACGCCCGATCGCAGCCTGATCCGGCTCGCTGCGCGCCAGGACTTCGAAGGCGGCGGCGACGCCTTGCGGATCGAACGCGTAGGTGAAGCGGCCCGACACGAAGGCCAGCCGCGACAGCCACTCCACGTCATCGGCTCCCGACAGGGTCGCGCGCCAGAGATGGATGACAATGAACAGGCCGATCAGGCCCAGCACGACGCCGGGAAGATCAACGGCCTTTTCCTTGCGGGGCGGAAGGGGGAACGCCTCATTCATGCCGGCGCACGTTAACCAGTTCGCGGCGCCGAGGCGAGACGGTTTTTTCCGGGAGGCGCGACCGTCGCGCTCCTTCGGCGCGACGGTCGATCGACGCCGCGCGGTGAGCAGTCGCCCGGCTTTCCCTTTGCAATCAACACCCCCGAGGAGCAGGCGGGGTTCGTGATCGGCATGAACAGACTATGCCGCCGGCCCCCCGAATTCGCAATCTCAACCTCTCGTTAAGGTTAAGCGCGACGCGTTGGCGCGGTCCCTGCTGGATGGTCGCAGGACATCGCCGAAGACCGATCCGGGCGCCCCGAAACGAAGCGCTCTTGTGTCGGCTCCCAGTAAAGAGTCTTGAAATGAGACATCCCGCATCGCGCCGCCTCTACGAATATTGGAACGAGTTGCGCGGCCAGCGCGCCGCCCCGGAGCGCGACGCGATCGATCCGGCGGCGATCGCCGGCGTCCTGTCCGACACATTCGTGCTGGAGGTCGACGAGGCCCTCGCCTTTCCGTTCCGCCTGTCGGGCGCGCGCACCAACGCCCTGTTCGAGCGACAGCTCAAAGGCCGTTCCTTCGTCGGGTTGTGGAGCCCGCAGGACCGGGTCGCCGTCCGCGCGATGCTGTTCACCGTTCTGGACGGCGCCTGCCCCATCGTCGCCGGCGCGCTGGCTGCGGCGGCCCATCCGCCGGCCGTCGATCTCGAACTGTTGCTGCTGCCGCTGCGCCACGCCGGCAAGACGCACGCGCGCTTGCTGGGCTGCCTGTCGCCCGCGCGTCACCCGGCGTGGTTCGGACTGATGCCGGCCGAACGGCTGGATCTCGTTTCAATGCGCGTCGTCCAGGCGGCGCGCGACATTCCGCCCCCACGCCGCGCGGCGCGCATGGACGAAGCGCCCGGCCGCCGGCGCTTCACCGTTCATGAAGGCGGGCGCCAAAATTAGAGGCTGACGCAACGGAACAATTTCGACCTTCGCGATTTTTCGGTAAGCGGGAGTTAACCCTCTCTGACTAGTGTTGCCTCGGGTTCCTTGAAAAGCCGGAATGCAGAGGCGGTCGTGGCGACGAATGTGCAGCGCAAGAATGCGCCGAAAGAACAGGAACGCCGGCGCCACCAGCGCGTCAGGGTCTGTCTCCTTGGCCGCTATATGCTGGAAAACCGCCAGGAATTTCCGTGCCAGACGATCGATATGTCGCCTGGCGGCGTCGCCTTGTTCGCGCCGGTCGCCGGCCAGCCGGGCGAGCGCGTGATCGCCTATCTCGATCAGATCGGCCGGATCGAGGGGCGAATCGCCCGCACCTATGACAATGGTTTCGCCCTGGCGATGAACTTGCCGCTGCTGAAGCGCGAGAAGATCGCCAACCAGCTCACCTGGCTCGCCAACCGCTCGGCGCTTGGCCTGCCCGAGGATCGGCGCCACGAACGCGTCCCGCCGCGCCATAATCGGTCCACCCTCAAACTCGCCGACGGCACCGAGCGCATCTGCAAGCTCATCGACGTCTCGATGTCCGGCGCGGCCGTGGCCGTCGACGTCAAGGCGCCTGTCGGTTCGGCGGTCGTGATCGGCAATACGCCGGCGCGCGTCGTCCGCGCCTTCGAGGGCGGCGTCGCCGTGGAGTTCAGCCGGATGTTCACCACCGAGGAATTCACGCCCGACATCCGGCTCTGACGGCCCTCCCCCCAACGTCCCGTCCTGCAAGACGACCAACGGCTTTCATTGCGCGCTTCGGCGTGCGATGTCCCGTGGGCAAGGGCCCGCGCGCCCGAGACGACCGGGGGCCTCATGAACGCCGACATCCGCCACGACTGGACCGTTGCTGAAATCGAGACGTTGCTCGCCTCGCCGCTGCTGGACCTGATGCAGCGCGCCCAGGCCGTTCACCGCCGCCATCACGACGACACGATCCAGCTCGCCAGCCTGCTGTCGGTGAAAACCGGCGGCTGCCCGGAAGACTGCGCCTATTGCCCGCAGAGCGCCCATTATGCGAAGAAGACCGGCGTTTCGAAAGAGGCGCTGATGCAGGTCGAGGATGTGCTGACGCGCGCGCGCGCCGCCCGCGACGCCGGCGCCACGCGCTTCTGCATGGGCGCGGCCTGGCGCGAGGTGCGCGACGGCGCCGAATTCGACCGCGTTGTCGACATGGTGCGCGGCATCGGCGAACTCGGCATGGAAAGCTGCGTCACCCTCGGCATGCTCGCGCCGCATCAGGCGCGCCGCCTCGCCGACGCCGGCCTCAAGGCCTATAACCACAATCTCGACACCGGCCCGGAATTCTACGGCGACATCGTCTCGACGCGCGTTTACGAACAACGGCTGGAGACGCTCGCGGCCGTGCGCGACGCCGGCATCGACATCTGCTGCGGCGGCATCATCGGCATGGGCGAAGGCGCGCGCGACCGCGCCTCGCTGTTGCGCCAGCTCGCCGCCATGGAGCCGCATCCCGAGAGCGTGCCGATCAACGCCCTCGTCGCCGTTGAGGGCACGCCGCTCGCCGGAAGGCCGAAGGTCGATCCCTTCGATCTCGTGCGCATGATCGCCGCCGCGCGCATCGTCATGCCGGCTTCGCGCGTGCGTCTCTCGGCCGGCCGCGAGAGCCTGAGCCGCGAAGCGCAGGCCATGTGCTTCATGGCCGGCGCCAATTCGATCTTCTACGGCGAGAAACTGCTGACCACCGCCAACAACGAGGCCGCGGCGGACCGCAAGCTCATCGCCGATCTCGGGCTGAAAGTGCAGGCCCTGCACCAGCACGAGACACTGCCGCCCCTGCCCGCGAGCCTCGACCTTCCCGCCGATTGCCCCCGCCGGGGCGAGGCGCGCGCCGCGGCGGAATAGCGGCCAGGTTCAGCGGATTTTCGCCAGCCCCCTGGCGAACCGCTTGCCGTTGGCGGCGTAATGCGTCGCGGAACGCAACTGCTGCTTGACGAAAGTCTCGTCGAGCGTGCGCTTGACCACCGCCGGCGAGCCGACGATCAGGCTGTAGTCGGGAAATTCCTTGCCTTCGGTGATCAGCGCATTGGCGCCGACGAGGCAATATTTGCCGATTCTGGCGCCGTTGAGAATGACCGCTCCCATGCCGATCAGCGTGTTGTCGCCGATCGTGCAGCCGTGCAGCGTGACGCGATGGCCGATGGTGCAATCGTCGCCGATCGTCAGCGGCATGCCCGGATCGGTGTGCAACACCCCGTGCTCCTGAATGTTGGAGCGCGCGCCGACGGTGATGCGCTCGGTGTCGCCGCGCAGCGTCGCGCCGAACCAGACCGTCGCGTCCTCGCCGAGCGTCACCTTGCCGATGACATTGGCGTCCGGTGCGATCCAGTAGCGCCCCTCCTCGGGAAGAACCGGAGCTTCGCCATCGAGCGCATAGATCGGCATGGGTCTGTCCCCCTCGGCGCCCCGAATGAGCCGGGCGCGAACGCGTCGAATCGGTCATAAACGGGAAATCGGCCCTCGCAAAGGGCTATCCGGAGCTTGCGCATGCCCGGCCAACGAGCCCGAAAGCTGATCCTGATCGCCACGCTCGCCGCCATCGCGCTCGCCGCCGCGCTGGTCGGCCTGCGCCTCGCCGAACAGACGCAGACGGACGGCCCGCGCGAGGCGATGATCGGCGAAACGCGCCTGCGCCTCGCGCCGGGGCTGGCGCGGTTCCCCATAGGGCGGCGCGGCGGTCTGCTCGAGCGTCTGGACCTCGCCGTTTCATTTCCGGACTTCCGGCCCGCCGGCGATCGCGCCTCTGCGGAAAAAGCCGCGCTGTTCATCACCCTGAGCGCCGCCGACCGCGCGGTCGAGCCCGCCGACCGTCCCACGACGCTCTATGCCCGGTTTCTGGCGGAAGAGATCGTCGAGCGGGCGGACGGGTTGGCCATGCGCCGTTTTCAGCCCGGCTCGCCGTATGAATTTGAGGATCTTTACATCGCGCCGCCCGAGGGCCGCGCCTTTGCGGCGCGCTGCACGCGGCCGAAGCAACCGCCGGACGGCCTGCCCGAGACCTGCCTCACCGATCTGCGTCTCGGGGGTCTCGACGCGCAATTGCGCTACGCGCCGGAGCTGCTGCCGCGATGGGAGCTGCTCGTCTCCGGCGCGCGCGCGCTGATCGAAACCATGAAGCGGTGAGAAAACAGGCTTCCGCCGTTCAGAAATCCTCGAGATCGAAGTCGAGGATAGCCATCTGCAAGGTGAAGCTCTTGCCCTTCGGATCGTCGGCGGAAATCACGCCGAGGAAATCGTCGGCGTTGTTCAATTCGACCGAATCGGTCTTGCGGCCGCGCGCCACGAGCTTCAGCCTGTCGTTCTCGAACAGCCGCCGCAGATATTCCTGCAGCACCTCGCGCCCGACCGGGATTTTCATGTCGAAGGCGAAGGACCGGTCTCCGTCCTCGTCATCGACGGCCATATGCCCGAGCACGCGCTCGCCCAGCGACACGCTGGCGTCATCCGGGTTCTTCTTGTCTGGCGTGACCCGCAGGCCGTCATTGCCGAAGGAATGCCGCAGGAATGCCTGCAATTTTTTCAGCTCGGCCTTGTCCAAGTGGGTCTCCTTCGTGTCACGGGATTCGCCCGGCCCCGCGACGCAGGAGTGCCACAAAGCCGGGCGCGGGGGCAAGGCGCCGCCCGCGCCGTTTCATCCGGCTTCAGCCTTCCAGCTTCTGCGCCAGCAGCTGGTCCATGGTGCGCGCCGGCTCCGCGCAGCCGGCTGAGCCGACGACTTTCGCGGGCACGCCGGCCACCGTCGAGTTATGCGGCACGGAATGGAGCACCACCGAGCCGGCGGCGACGCGGGCGCAGTGCCCGACCTCGATATTGCCGAGAATCTTGGCGCCGGCGCTGATCAGCGCGCCGTGGCGGATTTTCGGATGCCGGTCGCCATGCTCCTTGCCGGTGCCGCCGAGCGTCACCCCCTGCAGCAGCGACACGTCGTCCTCGATCACGCAGGTCTCGCCGACGACGAGCCCGGTGGCGTGGTCGAGGAAAATCCCCTTGCCGATGCGCGCCGCCGGATTGATGTCGCATTGGAACACTTCCGACGCGCGGCTTTGCAGATAATAGGCGAAATCCTTACGGCCCGCCTTGAGCAGCGCATGCGCCAGCCGATGCGTCTGGATGGCGTGAAACCCCTTGTAGAACAGCACCGGCTCGATCAGCCGCGTCGTCGCCGGATCGCGGTCGGCCACCGCCATGATGTCGGCGCGGAACGCCTCGCCAATGGCCGGGTCGCGCGCCGCGAAATCGGCGAACACCTGCCGGATGATGTCGCCCGGCAGCTCCTGATGATGCAGCCGCGCCGCGACGCGGTGGATGACAGCGCTTTCAAGCGAGGTGTTGTTGAGGATGGCGGCGTAGATGAAGGCGCTGATCTCCGGCTCGCGCCGCACCACTTCCTCCGCCTCGTGGCGCAGCCGCGCGAACATCGGATCGGCGGACCCGAATCCCACGACATTGCCGCCTTGCGCCCGAACGTGACTCATGCGTCCGCCTCCCGAAATGGTGTTCGAAGCTATCACGGCCGCCACCCCTCGCCTATCGCGCCGCGTCGCAGGCCGTTAACGTCGAGATGGTAGTCCTGAGCGATGAAGGAAAGGCGACCGTCGCGATTTTGCGGCGCATGATCGGCCGCCGCGCGCGACAACAATCGCCCAAGCCCTTGGTGTCCATGAGTATGGGCGCGCGCCGGACTTCCCTGCGCAAGCGCTTGTCGAAGCGCCGGATTCACCCCCGACTCACCTCTAAAATCAGATGAAAACAGCAATGCAAAACGCTGTTAACCATATATTTTAAGGCGTCGTTAAAGCAATTTCTCAAGTTCGGGATCGCGCCTCCGGATCCGCGCTTTCACTTGAACCGCCGGGTCATGAACTCGAGGATCGTGCGGGCGAAAACATCGTTCTTGTCACCGGCCACCATGTGCCGCGCCCCGGCGATATCGGCATATTCGGCCTGCGGACACAGCCGGCGGAAATCCTCGACCTCATCCTCGCCGACAAGTTCGCTGGAGCGGCCGCGCACCAGCATCAGCGGCGTGCGGATCGAGCGGGCGGCCTGCGCGAAGTCCTGATACTGAGTCTCCCGCCCGGCATTGACCGGCTGCGGCCCCTCGAAGAAACGCGGATCCCAATGCCAGTAGAAGCGCCCGTCCTCGCGCTGGCGCAGGTTTTTGCGCAGACCGTCAAGATTTTTGGGGCGCGGCCGATGCGGCAGATAGGCCGCCACCGCGTCCGCCGCCTCCTCGATGGAGCCGAAGCCTTCATAGGCTTTGGCCATCATGAAGCGGTTGATGCCGGCCACCCCGTCCATATTCATCTTTGGGGTAATATCGACGAGAATCAGCCCGGCGAGCAGGTTGGCCCGCGCGCCAAGCGCCAGAATGCCGGACAGCCCGCCGAGCGAGGCCCCGATGACCGCCGGCCGACGGCCCGTTTCGGCAGCGATGGCGTCGGCCACCGCCGTCACGTCGCGGGCGAAGGCCGAGAAGGCGTAGGCGCCGTCCGCGACCCAGTCCGAATCGCCATGGCCCCGCAGGTCGAGAGCGATGGCGGTGAATCCGGCCGCCGCCAGCCGCGCAGCCGTGGCGCTCCAGGCGTGACGCGTCTGCCCGCCGCCGTGCAGCAGCAGCGCCGCGGGCGCCGGCGCGCCGACCGCGTCCGCCTCATAGCGGCTGGCGACGAGCCGATTGCCGTCCGCGCCCGTGAAAACGACGCGATGGCCGCGATGGCGATGATGGGGCTCCAACCCCGCCGTCCCTGCCCCGCTCATGGTCTTTGCTCCAGGAATTCCAGCACGCCCTGTTTATAGACCTTGTCGCCGACCGCGAGATTGTGATCGCGGTTCGGAATGTCGAGCGCCCGCGCCGCCGGGAACATGGCGGCGAGCTTGTGCGCGTCGCCCGCCACATCGTCCTTCGTGCCGATGGCGACCAGCGCCGGGCAGCGGATGCGCGCCACCTCCGCTTCGCTCAGCGTCTGCCGCGAACCTCGGATGCAGGCCGCCAGCGCCTCCCGATCGCTTTTCGTCTGCTCGGCGAAGGCGCGAAACATGCGCTGCATCGGATCGGTCAGGTCGGCGAGCGATTCGGCCTCCATCGCGTCGGCGATGCCGAGCGGCAGGCCGACGCCGTCAACGAGATGATGGCCGAGACCGCCGAGAACGATTGAGCGCACCCGCTCTGGATGTCTCAGCGCCAGAAACGCGCTGATCCGCGCGCCCATCGAATAGCCCATGACGTCGATGCGCGCGAGGCCGAGATGATCCATCAGCGCGCGGGCGTCCTCCGCCATCAGCGGCGTGGCGTAATCCTCGGGCCGATAGAGCTTTTCACTCTCGCCATGACCGCGATTGTCGAGCGCGATCACGCGCCGCCCCGCCCGTGTCAGCGTGTTCACCCAGCCCGGCCCGACCCAGTTGATCCGGTGGGAAGAGGCGAAGCCGTGGATGAGCAGGATCGGCTCGAACCGGTCCGATCCCTCGGGGGCCTGGTCGAGATAGGCGAGTTCGACGCCGGAGGAGGAGAATGTGTCCATTTTTGTTGTTCTTGCGCCCCGGATCCCGCCGCGCCCTTCTCCCTTGCGAAAAAGGGGAGGATGCCAGTATTGCGGCCCGCGCCCGTCCGTCAATCTGCGACCAACTTCCCGCTACCCTTTTGTCGCGGGCTTTACTATGGTGCGCGCGAATTTCTGAGCGGGAACCCCCATGGCCGATCACGTCACGCCGCACTTCCACAACACGCCGGGCGTCGCCAAGGTGCGCGTGGGCGCGAAGCAGTTCATGTGCATCGGCGCGCTGCCGCCGTTTGATCATCCGCATGTGTTTCTCGACATGGGCCGACGCGAAGACCTCGTTTGCCCCTATTGCTCCACGCTTTACGTCTATGACGCCGCGCTGCACGGCCATTCGGACCCGGCCGCGTGCGAGTTGAAGAATCAGGCCGCCTGACGGCCTCGCGAGGGACACCAGGCCCGTGAGCAAGCCGCATGCCGTCATTGCCGGCGCGGGAATCGGCGGGCTTTCCGCCGCCCTCGCGCTTGTGCGCGCCGGCTGGCGCGTCACCGTTCTGGAGCGCGCGCCGGTCATCGAGGAAGTGGGCGCCGGCCTCCAGCTTTCGCCCAACGCCACATGCATCCTGCGCAAGTGGGACGTTCTGCCGCGTCTCGACGGCCTCGCGCTGGCGCCGCTGGCGGTGCGCATCCGCCGCGCCCGCGACGGGGCGGAGCTGACCCATATTCCGCTGACCGACGCCGAACACCGTTGGGGCGCGCCCTATCTCGTGGCCCACCGCGCCGATCTGCAACGCGTGCTGGTGGAGCAGGCGGCGAAGGAGCCGGACATCGCCATCCGCACCAATATGGCCGTGGCCGGTTTCGCCGCCACCGCCGATCATGTCGTCATCGCCGCCAAACAGGGCGTCGTCTCCGTGCAAATCGAGGGCGACCTGCTGATCGGCGCCGACGGCCTGCGCTCGATGGTGCGCGAACGTCTCGGCCTCGGCGTCAACGACCAGCCGCATTATTCCGACCGGACGGCATGGCGCGCGACCATCGACGCGTCGCTCGTCGCGCCGGACATGCTGATTCCGGAAAGCCAGCTCTGGCTGGGGCCGAAGGCGCATCTCGTCCATTACCCGCTTCGCGGCGGATCGATGGTCAATGTCGTCGCCATCGTCGAGGATTCGTTCCGCGTCGAGGCGCGCCGCGATTTCTGGTCGACCATCGGCGACGCCGGCTTCCTGATGAAAAAATTCGCGCGTTGGGATCGGTCCGCGCGCGATCTCCTCGCGGCCGCGCCGGAATGGCGCAAATGGCCGCTGTTCGACCGCGATCCGGTCAACCGCTGGTCGGCCCGCCGCGTCGCCCTGCTCGGCGACGCCGCCCATCCGATGCTGCCCTTCCTCGCGCAGGGCGCGGCGCAGGCCATTGAGGACGCCGCCGCGCTCGGCAAGGCCCTCGCCGACAACCCGACGGATCTCGACAAGGCCCTGCTGGCCTACGAGGCGGCGCGCGTCGGCCGCGCCGGCCGCATCCAGAGCCAGTCGCGCACGCAATCGACCATCTACCATCTTTCCGGGCCGGCGGCGCTGGCGCGCGATCTGGTGCTGCGCACCCTTGGACCGCAGCGGATGCTCGCCCGCTATGACTGGATTTACGCGAGCGCTCCCGTGCCGCCGCCGCGCGCGCGGGCGGCCTGATGAGCGATTTCGAGCAGCCGGATCTGCGCAGCGCCCATGTCATCGTTGTCGGCAACGAGAAGGGCGGCGCCGGCAAATCCACCCTGTCGATCCATCTCGTCGTCGCCTTGCTGAAGCAAGGCTATCGTGTCGCCTCCATCGATCTCGATACGCGCCAGCGCACGCTCACCCGCTTTCTCGAAAACCGCGCCTCCTGGGCCAAAACGGCGCCATGGCCGGTCGAGCTGCCTTTCCATCGCGCCCTCGACCGCGCCGATGGCGAGAGCGTGCGCGACAACGAAACCCATGAATTCCGCGTGTTCGCCGAAGCGGTGGCGGCCATCGAGCACGATTACGAGTTCGTCATCATCGACACACCGGCGAGCGATTCCTATCTGATGCGCCTCGCGCATTCGCTCGCGGACACGCTCGTCTCGCCGATCAACGATTCCTATATCGACATCGACGTGTTCTCGCGCGTGCATCACGACCGCGCCCGGCGCGGCGCCATCGCCCATTACGCCGAACTCGTGATGGAGGCGCGCCGCAAGCGCAAGCTCGTCGACGGCGGCCTGATCGATTGGGTGATGGTGCGCAATCGCATGGCCAGCCTGCAATCGAACAACGCCCGCCAGATCGCCGTCAGCCTGGCGCGCATGTCGGGCGAATTGCATTTCCGCGTGGCGGAAGGCCTGCATGACCGCGTCATCTTCCGCGAATTGTTCCCCATCGGCCTGACCGCTCTCGACCCGATCGAGGAGGCGACGCTGAAAGGCGCGCTCTCGGCGTCGCAAACCTCCGCCCGCCGCGAGATAGAAAGCCTGGTCGGCGCACTGCAACTGCCCGTCCGTCTGCCCGGCCAGCGTCATCTTGAGGCGCGGCACGAATGGTACGAGCGTCTCGCCGCCTATTACAACAATCTCGGCCCCGGCGAAGCGCGCGACGACGATTGAGCAATCTCCGCGTCGAGCCGCTCGCGAATGCCCATCAGGACGCAGAGATGCGGATCGGCGCGCCGCCAATCGCCATAAAGATGCAATGAGTTGCCCGCGCAGCCGCCACGGCATTGCTTCTGGTGGCGGCAGTCGCGGCATTCCGCGATCGTCCGCGGCTCAAAGCGGCGCATCGCCTCGACATCCGCATTGCCGCCGCGCCAGATTTCAACAAGCGGCCGATCAGGAAACACGCCCATCGCCAGAGTGTCGTCCTCGAGCGAGGGGCATGGGAAGCACGCGCCGTCGGCGCGCACATAGATTTGGCTGCGCGCCGCGCTGCATCGCGCTGTCTGCGCCGGGGGAGGAGACGACGGCGCCAGGCCGCCCGGGCCGCGCGGCCTGGCGCGCAGCTCCGCTTCACGTTCCGCCGCGTATTCCTCCATCGTCGGGATGAGTTCCTGGTGCTCCAGGGCGCGCCCCTGCGGCAACATGCGCACGAAATAGGAGGCGCGCGCGCCAAGCGCCCGCATCTGCCTGGAAATCTCGACGCTTTGACCGAGATTGGCCTTTGTCAGCGTCGTGTGCGAGGCGCAGGCCGCGCCCGCCTGAATGAAGGCGCGCAAGGCGCGCACCGCCTGATCATAGGCGCCTTTGCGCCCCCGGAAAGCGTCATGCGTTTCAGCGTGGGCGCCATCGATGCTGACATTTACGGCGCCGACGCCGAGCCCCGTGAGGCGCGCCGCCGCGCGCTCGTTGACGCCGAACCCGTTGGTGCTGAGATAGACGAAGAGATGGCGCGATTTGGCGTGCGCGATCACGGCGCGCAAATCACGGTCGAGCAGGGTTTCGCCCCCCGTCAGAAACAGCCTCACCCCGCCGAGATCGGCAAAGGCGTCGATGAGCGCCAACTTGCTGTCGAGGCTCAACTCGCGCGCGGCCCTCGCGCCGCTGCGCGCGTAGCAATGCGGGCATGTCAGATTGCATTTATTGGTGAGCTGCAACTGGATGACGCGCAATTGGTAAGGCGATTCGAGCGGCGGCGAGAAGGTGCGAGGCGTCTGGCGCACATCATGCAATTCAACTATGCCCTCGCGCGTGAATTGCGCGACAATTTCAGCCAGCGCCGTCCCGGCGTCGGAGACATCCATGCCGCTCTGCGCGGCGTATCCGCTCGCCATCGCCGCATAGGGCCGCTCGCCCGTCATCATGCGCAGCGCCAGCGCGACAGGGCGACCAACCGCCTCCTCCTCGCCGCGTCGCGCATCGACAAGCAAGCCGCCGCCGCGCGCGCGAAGATGCACCTGAAAATCATCACGCACGCGCGGAAACGTCAGTGGCGCGTCAGGAGCCGCGCTTGACATCAGTCGCAATTCCAATCCGTGCACGCGCTGACGTCGCCCGCCATGGGCGGCGGCGGCGGTGGGCAATTCCAGTCGCCGCAGGCCGACGTGTTGCCGACGGTGTCCGGCGGTCCATTGGCGCAGGATTGGGTCGTGCTCAACGAGCAGGTGTCATCGTCGCACGCATTGGTGTTGCCGGAGGTCGACCCCGGCGAACGCGCGCCCTTCAATGCGAAATTGACCTTTTCGGTCTTTTGGCGCTGCTGGACCTCAGCCAGAACTTCCGCCAAGGTCCGTTTCGAGTGTTCATTCGCCATGGCGATCTCCCCTTCGAACCTTTACCTGAGAATCCATGACATTGAGCGATATGTCCTTGTTACGGATCAATAATTTGCAGAAGGACGAAATTCCGCGCGCGCCCGGCGCCTATGTGCTGCTCGTCGAACTGACCGCGACGCTCGATTTTGTCTTCGCCGGCAAGCCGGCGCGCCTCGCGCCCGGATTTTATCTTTATTGTGGCTCGGCGCGCGGGCCTGGCGGGCTCGCCGCTCGCGTCGGCCGGCATCTGCGCCGCGACAAGACGATCCGCTGGCATATCGACGCCCTGACCACGGCCGGGCATGTGCGCGGCGTCTGGATCGACGAAGCCGGCGATGAATGCGCCCTCGCCCGCGCGCTGACACATCTGCCGACTCCCCTGCCCGGCTTCGGCTCCAGCGATTGCAAAACCTGCCGCAGCCACCTGTTTCAATCCGACGACTCCTGTGCGAGTTTGGTTATGAAACGCACACGGGAACGCCACGGATGACGGAAACGCACCCCCTCGACGCCGCCACAGCCCTCGTCCGCCGCGAAGACGGAACATGGCGGGGCGCGACGCATGCGGCCTACGCCAACATGGCCGGCCCGTTTGGCGGCGCCACCGCCGCCGTCCTGCTCAATGCGGTGTTGCTCGACGAGCGCCGTCTGGCCGATCCGGTGGCGCTGACGGTGAATTTTTGCGGCGCCGTCGCCGACGGCGAATTCGACATCGCCGCGCGCCTTGTGCGCGGCGGCAAGTCGACGCAACACTGGTCTCTGGACCTGACGCAGGGCGGCGCGGTTTGCGCGACCGCCAGCGTCGTCTGCGGCGCGCGCCGTCCGACATGGACGCATCTGCCCGCCGCGATGCCGCCCGCCGTGGCGGCTGATCATGTGACCGCCATGTCCGGCAAGGGCCGACCGAACTGGGTGCAGCGCTACGACATGCGCTTCGTCGAAGGCGATCTCGCGCCCTTCCCGCGCGCTGACGGCGTCGTGCGCAGCGCCCGCTCGCTGTTGTGGCTGCAGGACGCGCCGGCGCGCCCGCTCGACTTCCTGTCGTTGACCGCCCTGTCAGACGCCTTTTTCGTCCGCATCATGCACGCGCGCGGCACCTGGCAGCCGATGGCGACGGTCACCATGACCACCTATTTCCACGTCGGCGCGGAGGAATTGGCCGGTCTCGGCGCGGCGCCCGTGCTCGGCGACGCCGACGCAAACGTCTTCCACGACTGCTTCGCCGACCAGACCTGCGCCCTGTGGAGCCCCGACGGCCGCCTGCTCGCCAACGGCGTCCAGGCGACATGGTTCAAGGAATAGCCCCCGGGAATCGGGGAAAAGCGGGATGGCGCGCGCGCCGCTGCGCGTATCCCCGATGCGCCGCCGTCCGTTCGTTTTTCTGTCCTTTTGCCGCATCTCCTGATCGAAAAAGCCTGCACCTTTTTCGGAATATGCTCTAAGCCTGAGCGCGACGCGGACATGGCGAAACTGGTAGACGCAAGGGACTTAAAATCCCTCGGGCTTGCCCGTGCGGGTTCGACCCCCGCTGTCCGCACCACATCAATCCGGCGAAATCACCGGCCGTGAGCGGCGCGCCATCGCCCGCGGCGCAGCCGGCGTCAACGCGCGACATTGCATTGTTCTATTGGGAAAGAGCGGCGACGCGCGACGAATTCCGCCGTCTCTCCCTGAACCTCGGCCCGGGCCATCGGCGGCGCCGGCGCGCCCGCCGCTTCGGCGGCCCCTGATTCGACCGAACGCAATCCCTTCAATCAAAAATCGTCTAAGTCACGATTGGAAAATGCGAATTTGGCAAAAAATAAATACGGGAATTATAGAATCTACAGTATGGATCGCCTCCCAAACCTGTTGGACAATTCAATCCGCAGGAGGCTGAAATGCGCGGTGGACAATCGAAGGCGGTGGAATTGATCGTGAGGGATGCGGCGGAACAGATAGCCAGGGAAGTGCAAGACCTGAAAGAGGTGGCCGCGGCGGCGGGGCTTCCATTTCTTTCATATTTGCTCGCGATGGCGGCCGACGAGGCCACGCTCGTCGCTCAGGATGATCGACAGTCCGCAATGGTTCGATTAAAAGTGCTTTTGCAATAAGGGGAGCGCGAAACGAGATTTCATATGGGCAAGACTCCGGCAAACACATGCGACCGCCGGAAGCAAGCGGCCGCGATTTTTGAGCAAATTGATTCTCTCATCGAGTTAACCGGAGACGCTCCCGAGCTGCAAAACGTCAGACGCATGCTGAAGGACGCGCGGGAAGAAGCGCGCGAACAAGCCCTCTCCGGATCGGAAAAGCCAAAGCCCTGAGCAGGAATGCGCCTGCGCGGCCGCGCTTTGGCGCCCGTCGCGCTTGCGCGCCTCACCGTGAAGCCGTGCAGATCTCAAAAAAGCGCTCAGAGGGGCCCGTTTGAGCGCGTTCTGACTTTCGCATGGGAGTTCATGCGCCGCGCTCCCCGGCCAGCGGCGGCTGGAAGCTCAGGCCAAGATCCCAGGGGAAATAGATCCAGGTGTCCTGAGACACTTCGGTGATGAACGTGTCGGCGGCGGCGCGCCCCTGCGGCTTGGCGTAGAGCGCGGCGTAATGCGCGCCGGGCAGCAGCGCGCGCACGATTCGCGCCGTCGCGCCGGTGTCGACGAGATCGTCCACGACGAGAATGCCGACGCCGCCCTCCGCCGCCAATTCCGGCAAGACGCCCTTGAGCACCTGCGGCGCGCCCTGCGTGTGGTCGTCATAGCTCGCGACGCTGATCGTCTCGACCACGCGCAGCCCCAGTTCGCGCGCCACGATCGCGCCGGGAACCATGCCGCCGCGCGTCACGCAGACCAGCGCGCGAAAGGGCCCCGCCTCGCTCAGCCGCCACGCCAGCGCGCGCGCGTCGCGATGAAACTGATCCCATGAGACAGGATAGATTTTCTGCGGCGCGGATTCGCTCACGGACGCCTCCTCTGCAAAACCGTCCCCGGTGGGAGGAGGGTTATCACAGGCCCTTGTGCGCCGCGCGCAGGCTCTTCAGCAGCGCTTCCACGCGATCGACGCCCATCGCCACCGCGCCGGCGTCCTTGCCGCGCACGACGATCTGGTTCCTGAACTTGCCGTCGAGAAACGACGGATACGAGCCGATCGACAATTCGCCCTGCGCCGCCGCGATCTCGCCGAGGCCGGCGGCATAGGCTCCTTCGGGGACGCCGCCGGCGTCGATCGTCTCGATGATCATTTTCGCGCCGGTTTCGAGCTTGTCGGCCACCGCGTCCATCATCGACTGCATGATCGAGGGCACGCCCGCCATGACGATGACATTGCCGATCCAGAAGCCGGGCGCCGTCGACACGCGGTTTTTCACGAGTTGCGCGCCATGCGGAATGCGCGCCATGCGGCGGCGCGCGGCGTTGAGGTCTTCCGGCTTGATGCGCGTCAGCAGCATCCCGATGACTTCCGGGTTTTCGCTGATGCCGACGCCGAAGGCTTTGGCGATGGCGTCCGCCGTGATGTCGTCATGCGTCGGACCGATGCCGCCGGTAGTGAACACATAGGTGTAGCGCGACCGCAGCGCGTTCACCGCCGCGACGATCTCGTCCTCGACGTCCGGCACGATGCGCACTTCGGCGAGGTCGATGCCGACATTGGTGCAGAAATCGGCGATATAGCCGATGTTCTTGTCCTTGGTTCGGCCCGACAGGATTTCGTCGCCGATGACGAGAACGGCCGCGGTGATCGTCTTCTTCGCCTTGCCCATGCGCCTTACGTCCGCTCCAGCACGAGATTTTGCCGCGTGCGCAACACGTCCCTGTAGCCGCGCGCCTTGAGCAGGCCGATCAGATCGACGCTCCAGCGCTGCGGCGCCTCCTCGATCAGGATCGTCCTGGGCCACAGGGCCTCAGGCATGTCGCGGAAATACGGTTCAAGGATCACGTCTTCCGCGCCCTCGACATCGAGCTTGACGGCGTCGATGCGCGCATATCCTTCCTCTTGCACGATGCGCGCCAGCGATTTCGCCGGCACGGTGACGCGCGCGCCCGCCGCCGCGTCGCTGGACACGATGCGGATGGAGCTTTCGCCGCGATTGGCGTGGTGCACGAACAGCGTGATCTCGCCATCGCGATCGGCCACCGCGCAATCAAGCGCCTTGACCGTCGCGAACGGGTTCTGGCGGATGTTGTAGACCAGACGCTCGTAGACTTCCGGTTGCGGCTCGATGGCCAGAATCCGCGCGCCCGGCCCCGCCTGCGCCGCAACGGACAGGGCGTAGCCGCCGATATTCGCGCCAATGTCGAGAAACACGAAATCGTCGCGCAGGCGGCTTGTCAGATAGGCTCGCTCCGGCGCGTCGAAATATTGCGGCGTGAACAGAATGCGCTTCTCGCAGACATTGTGCTGCGGATAGAGCCGCATCCAGACGCCAAGCGATTGCACGTCGAGCGGCTGCCCGTGCAGCGCCCTCACGCCCCAGCCGCGCAGCAGAAAGGCGATGCGCTTGTGCAGCCAGCTCGCGCCCGCCCGCCGCGTCAGGCGCAGAAGCGCGGCCATCCGCGCATTCGGCGCATGCGCGCCGAATGGCGACAGATCGTTCGTCTGGGAAGGAACGGCAGGCGGCATTTCGAAAACCCGGGAGGACGTCACAATTGCGGAAGGCGCCCGCGCGAGCGCGCCCTGTCCTACCATGGCCCCGGCCGAAAAGACCAGCCGCCCACCCGCGACCTTGCAAGCGCGTCGGGAAGGCGTAAATCTAGGCTGATCCCTGTCGTTCTTAACTGCGGCCGAGTCCGCCGGAATTCCCGATCGATGAATTTTGTCCACGCCCATGAAGCCGCCGGCCGCAAGACCGGCCAGATCAAGCTGCATCCGCCGGAGGATTTCGCCGGCATGCGCAAGGTCGGTCGCCTGGCCGCCGAAGCCCTCGACATGATCGGCGATCATGTGCGGCCGGGCGTGACGACGGAGGAACTCGACCGCATCGTTTTCGATTTCGCCATGGCGCATGGCGCCTATCCGGCGCCGTTGGACTATCGCGGCTACCGCAAGTCCATCTGCACCTCGATCAATCATGTCGTCTGCCACGGCATTCCCGACGCCAAACCGCTGCGAGACGGCGACATCGTCAACATCGACGTGACCTTCATTCTCGACGGCTGGCACGGCGATTCGAGCCGCATGTTCTATGTCGGCGACGTGCCGCGCCGCGCCCAGAGGCTGGTCGAGGTGACCTATGAATCGCTGCTGCGCGGCATGGCCGCGGTCAAGCCGGGCGCGACGACGGGCGATATCGGCCACGCCATCCAGAGCTACGCCGAGGGCGAGCGCTGCTCGGTCGTGCGCGATTTCTGCGGCCATGGCATCGGCCAACTGTTCCATGACGAGCCCAACATCATGCATTATGGCCGCGCCGGCGAGGGCGTGCTGTTGCGCCCCGGCATGTTCTTCACCATCGAGCCGATGATCAACCTCGGCCGCCCGCATGTGAAAATTCTCAACGACGGCTGGACCGCCGTCACGCGCGACCGCTCGCTCTCGGCGCAGTTCGAGCACACGATCGGCGTGACGGAGGACGGCTACGAGAACTTCACGCTCTCGCCCAGGGGCCTGCACTGCCCGGCGGCCTTGAGCTGAACATGGCGGATGACGAACAGCCGCCGCATTTCCACGGCCATCGCGACCGTCTGCGTCAGCGCTTGCGCCAGTCGGGCGCGGACGCGATCGCCGATTACGAGTTGCTGGAGCTGGTGCTGTTTCGCGCCATGCCGCGACGCGACGTCAAGCCGCTGGCCAAGACCCTGATCGCCCGTTTCGGCTCCTTTGCCGAAGTGCTGACGGCGCGCCCCGAACGGCTGATGGAAGTCTCCGGCATCGGCGAGACGGTCGTTACGGAACTGAAAATCGTCGAGGCGAGCGCCCGCCGGCTGGCGCGCGGCGAGTTGAAGCAGCGTCGCGCGCTGTCCTCCTTCATCGATGTCCTGGATTATTGCCGCGCCGCCATGGCGACGAGCGAACGCGAGGAATTCAGGATCTTGTTCCTTGATAAAAAGAACGGCCTGATCGCCGAGGAATTGCAGGGCGTCGGCACGGTGGATCACACGCCGGTCTACCCGCGCGAGATCGTCCGCCGGGCGCTGGAGCTGTCGGCCAGCGCGCTGATCCTCGTGCACAACCACCCCACTCATTGATTTCGATCCCGCATGATCACGCTCAATCCCGTTGAAACACTAGAGAAATCGCCTATTTTTGGTATTGCGTAGTGGGGACGGTTTTGGCAAATTGGGGGCGGTTGAAGGGATAGAAAACGGCTTTCCGCTCCCAGCAAACGATCCCCGTTTCTCCTCGACCGATCCCAGTTGCGGACAAGGAGGAACGCATGCCAGCCCTGACCGACACCTCGATCCGACATGCGCTGAAGCGCGTCGAGATCAGCCGCAAGCAGGAAAATCTGGCCGATGGCGAGGGGCGCGGCACCGGCCGACTCGTCCTCGTCCTCAAGCCAATGCCGAAGCGCGTCACCGCCGACTGGATGGCGCAGCAATGGCGTGACGGCAAACGCACCAAGAAGAAGATCGGCGCCTACCCTTCGATGTCGCTCGCGCAGGCCCGCGAGATTTTCAAGCGCGACTATGCCGACGTCATCCAGAAGGGCCGGAGCATCAAGATCGCATCCGACACCCGCCCCGGCACCGTCGCCGACCTCTTCGAGGGTTACGTCGCTTCGCTCAAAGCCGCTGGCAAGCCCTCCTGGAAGGAGACGGAGAAGGGTCTCAACAAGATCGCCAACACCCTTGGGCGCAACCGCCTCGCCCGCGAGATCGAGGCTGAGGAAATCGTCGAGTTGATCCGCCCTATCTATGAGCGCGGCGCCAAGTCGATGGCCGACCATGTGCGTTCCTATATGCACGCGGCCTTTGGCTGGGGCATGAAGTCCGACAACGACTATCGACAGCAATCGGCTCGCCGCTTTCGCATCCCCTTCAATCCGGCGACAGGCATACCGACCGAACCGAAGGTCAAGGGCACCCGCTGGCTCGACGAGGACGAGTTCGTGCAGCTTTATCGTTGGCTGGAATGCCCCGACACGCCGGTTCATCCGCCCTATACCCGCGCAGTCAGGATCATCATGCTGACCGGCCAGCGCGTCCAGGAGATCGCCAGCCTCCACATCGACCAGTGGGACGCCAAGGAAAAGATCATCGACTGGTCGAAGACCAAGAATGACCAGCCCCATGCCGTTCCGGTGCCGGAGCTGGCCGCGGAGCTGCTCGCATCCATCAACGTCAACGAATACGGCTGGTTCTTCCCATCGGCCACGGACCCGTCCAAGCCCGTCAGCCACGGCACACTTTACTCGTTCATGTGGCGCCAGCGGGACCGCGGCGTGATTCCCTATGTGACGAACCGCGACCTGCGCCGGACCTTCAAGACGCTGACCGGCAAGGCGGGGATCTCGAAGGAAATCCGTGACCGCCTTCAGAACCACGCTTTGCAGGACGTCAGCTCGAAGCACTATGACCGCTGGCACTACATGGCCGAAAAGCGCGCAGGCATGGCGAAATGGGACAAGTTCGTCCGCGCCATGCTCGCCAAGAAGCGCCTGAAAGCGGCGGCATGAGCCTCCGGCCCACCATAAAAGGCGGAAGTGAAAAACGACTATGCGTATCGTAATGGGGCTGGCCGTGCTGGCGGCACTGACCACGGCGACAGCGGCCAAGGCCGATCCCTGCAAGGCCATTCCAGACCACGGCCCGATGCCGTCCTATCTTCATCGCGGCGCGCACGTCTCCGGTCCCGTGGTCTATGTCGGTGACGGCGACTCGTTGTGCGTGGCCGTCGGTCAAGGGCCAGCCAACTGGGTGGAGATTCGGCTGGAGGATTTCTACGCGCCCGAACTCCACTCCCCCACCGGCCCTGCCGCCAAGGCCGCGCTGGAGAAGGTCGCCATGGGCCGAAACGCCGAGTGCATCGTCATTCGCCAGTCCTACGACCGCGTGGTCGCCACCTGCCGGATCGGCAGCCGCTCCATCGGCGATCTGCTGAGAGCGGCCGGGAGTATCGAGGGCGGCAACGGATACGGCCAGGGCAAGCATTAGCCCGGCCTTCGCCGGCGTTCAGATTCGGTCTGAAAACCGATCATACGCATCGATCCGCCGAACCGGGGGATCGACCTCATACCGATAGATTTCCGTTCTCAAGAACCGCAGCTCGGCTTCGCGCTGTGCTTCGGGAACGTCAATATACCATGCGCGCGGTTGCGGGCCGGGATCGCCATTCCAACGGTATCCCCGCGCTTTGAGAACATCCTTGAGATCGAAGGGCGAGTTCTCCGCCCAGATGCGCCAAGAAACGGCACGGGCGCCGTCCAGGAGGCGGCTAAGACCCGTAACGCCAGATCGGGGCAGCCGCATCGCCAGCAACTCGACGGTAGCAAGACAGTCGTGCATCGCGCGGTGACGGTCGTAGAAGAAGCCCGCGGCCTGAGCAAGATAGGCGAGTTTCGTGCCCTCGAACCCCTCCGCTACCCAATCGATCTGGCTGAGCGAACATGCCCACGGCTTCGTCGAGAACACGTCACTGAATCGTTCAAGGAAGCGGCGGTCGAACGCCGCGTTGTGCGCGATGACGAGTGAAGCCGGCGCCGCGAATGTGGCCACCGCGGCGGGATCGATGATGTGGCCGGCCACCATCTCATTCGTGATGCCCGTGATTGCGGTGATTTCCGGGGGGATAGGCTCGCTCGGCTGACGCAACCCTTGGAAGCTGTCGCCCACGCTGAAAACGGTGCCATCCAAGCCGTAGTTGAATGGCGTCATAGCGAGTTCGATGATCTCATCGCGCTGAGGGTCGAGCCCCGTCGTCTCCACATCGACCACCAGGCCAAGGCGCAGCGGCGTGCCGGGAGGCGGAATGGTGCGAGGGAGCGGCTTGAGACGCCGGATGACCCGGTAATCCCCCGTGGCTTCCAGCGTCTGCGCCAGGGTCTCCAGATGGTCAGAAGATGTCATCGCCCGGCGCTTCGTTTACCGCCATTGGCTCTCCTCCAGCGGCCGCAGCAGCGGCGTCGGCCGGACGGAGCGCGAGGCGAATGTCAGCGGCTCGACCTTCTTCGTGGAACCACAGATCGACGACGGCGGTATCGTCGCTCCGCGGCCGCGGGGATGCCTCCCTGACCTTGAACGTCGTCGGCAGGTTGACCGACGTTCCAAACACCAGCGCGTGCTGCCGCGGCAATGACGGCAACCGCTTCAGGACCGACTCTGAGATGAACGGCGTCATCTGGCGAATCTGGGAAAGATCGTCGGGATTCTGGATACGGTGAACCAGGAAGTTGGAGCACTGGCTGAGGACTGTCTTGGACAGCTCGCTCGGACGCTGAGACGCCAGAAGCACGAACATGCCGTATTTGCGTCCTTCCTTGGCGATGCGCTCGAATATCTTGGTCGCGTCCACCGCATAGCGGGATGGCGTCGCCGAAATGTAGCGGTGCGCTTCTTCCAGCAGAAGGTGGATCGGGAAACGGTTACGCGGATCAGCGCGCCGGAGCAGGCGAAACAGCATCCGCGCGATCACGGCGCTGACCAGTTCGACCACCTCGTCCTCGACGTCATTCATGTCGATGATGATGATCTGATTGGCCTTGGTGTGGCCGGCTCCCTTGCCGGTCAGGCCGACCAGCCGAGTGAGAAACTCCAGCTCTCCATTGTCGGGAGCCGCACCGACCGCCTCATGCCGGAGGAATTCAAACTCAGGGCGATCTTCCAGCGCCTGGAAGCGCGTCACCATCTGGGAGCAGTAGTCGCGGATTTGCCGATTACCGTGCGCCTCCGCATACAGGATGGCGAGGTCTATTGCATCGCCGAGTGCCGCAAAGTCGAATGGCAGGTTTTGATAGGCTGGAAGCTTCAAATCCTCCAACTCGAAGCCGTTCGGGCCAACCAGATAAGCATCCAGACCCGCAGGGTTGGCCATTTGGCCAAAGTTGATCGCAATAAATGGCCGGATTTTTGCCGCGTTGATCTCGTTCGTGCTGAAGCGCTGGAGGATGCCAATGATCCGATCATGCTTGGACGGGCTCGACGAGTCGTCGCGCATGATCTGGGTGATGCACTTGGCGAGGATGTGATTGCGGACGCTGTTGAGTTCTGCGGCCCCCGCATTTGAGAACAAGGTCGAGAGCCCGAGCGCCATGCGCAGGATGGGCACCTGGGTGCGCTCGCTGG
>Ga0209573_1000217_pt1 | contig 144449 bp, 117 predicted proteins | sample TNRBio252014_DNA_FD_185870 | JGI IMG/M metagenome (GOLD analysis project Ga0209573, IMG submission 185870) | Wastewater treatment Type I Accumulibacter community from EBPR Bioreactor in Madison, WI, USA - TNR Reactor_6/25/2014_ DNA (SPAdes)... | ecosystem: Engineered > Bioreactor > EBPR >...
TGCGCCCGTCGCGGAAGGCCTCGTTGAGCACGCCCAGGAAACTCCCGCTGCCGTAGCTGCTGGTGACCTGGCAGTAGCCGAACATATTGCAACGTGGGAGCAGTTCTTCGTCGATGATTTTGACGCAGAGCCTGTTGTCGGCGTCTGAGCTGTTGTCGCCGTCGCTGAAGTGGAACAGGTACACGTTCCAGTCGGCGGGGTCGTAGTGCTGTTCGAGCAGCTCTTTGCAGCATGTGTACGCGGAGCTGATGCGCGTCCCGCCGTCTTCTTTGACCGAGAAGAATGTCTTTTTGTCGACCTCACCCGCGCGTACATCGTGGACGATGTACCGGCTCTCGACGCCCTCGTAGTTGCGGCGAAGCCAGGTATCGATCCAGAACGCTTCGAGGCGCACGATTTCTTTTTGCTCTTCGCCCATCGAGCCCGAGACGTCCATCATGTAGACGATCACGGCGTTGCTCTGGGGCTTCTTGACTTCGGTCCACGATCGGAACCGAAGGTCCTGGCGGATCGGGATGATGATGGGGTTGGCCGGGTCGTAATTCCCCATGGCGATCTGGCGCTTCATGGCCTCGCGGTAGGTGCGTTTGAAGTGGCGCAGCGACGCCGGTCCAACGGGCCGGATGCCCGAGTATTTGTCTCGGAGCGTGGTGATGCGGTGCTGCCCGCGAGGCTCGATGCGTGGGAGCCTGAGCTCTTGCGCCAGGATGTCGGCGAGCTCTTCGAGCGAGACATCGACTTCGAGCAGGTGCTTGCCTTCGTCCTCGCCCCCCTGGCCCGGTCCCGAGCCGGGTTGTCCCTCTTCTCCCTCGCCCATGCCCACGCCCCCCTGGTTGTCGCCATAGCGGAAGGTGGGGATGTCGATATCGTGAACCGGGATGGACACGTGCTTGCGGCCTTCTTTGCCGATCAGCTCGCCGCGCGAGAGGAAGCGGCGCAGGTCCTTGCGGATCTTCCCTTGGACGATCTGCTTGAACCGCTGGTGGTCTTGTTCGATCTTGCTGACCATCGACGTCTACCTCGGCACGGTCTCCCAGAGACTCTGCGCCCGCACAAGCCCATGGGTTCCATCGGGCAAAGCCCGGATCGAAGTCATCGGAATTGCACCTCCCGGAGAGAAATCATGCCTTCGAACCGTCAAGGTCCTAGAAAGTTTGGCCGGTCGGTGTCTATGCTGATCCAGTTTGCGCCGCAGTGACGGCGGGTCACGAACCCTGCCGTGAAGAACGGGTGCGATTCGATGTGTACGCAAATTGTTCGCACCCTTATCAGGGATACTCCGAGGGAAGCCGATGCCCAAGCGCACCGACATTAAGACCATCCTCGTGATCGGCTCTGGTCCGATCGTCATCGGCCAGGGGTGCGAGTTCGACTATTCGGGCACACAGGCGTGCAAGGCACTCAAGCAAGAGGGGTACCGGATCGTGCTGGTCAACAGCAATCCGGCGACGATCATGACAGATCCGGCGTTCAGCGACCGGACGTACATCGAGCCCATCAACGCCGAGGCGGTGAGTAAGATTATCGAGCTCGAGAACGAGAAGGCTCGTCTCGGGGAGCCCGGGTTCCAACGCATCGACGCGATCCTGCCGACGCTGGGCGGGCAGACGGCGCTCAACACCGCGTGCAAGCTGTGGGACGACGGCACGCTGCAGAAGCACGGCATCGAGATGATCGGCGCCAACCGCGAAGTGATCCACCGGGCCGAGGATCGGCAGATCTTCAAGGAGATCTGCGAGAAGATCGGGCTCAAACTTCCCAAGGCCAAGACCGTCAACACGCTCGAAGATGCGGCGGCGTTCCTCGACGAGATCGGGCTTCCCGCGATCATCCGTCCGGCGTTCACGCTCGGCGGGACGGGCGGCGGGATCGCGTACAACCGTGAAGAGTTCCGCGAGATCTGCACCCGCGGGCTCGCCGCCTCGATGATCGGGCAGATCCAGATCGACCAGAGCGTGATCGGGTGGAAGGAGTACGAGCTCGAAGTCGTCCGAGATAAGAAGGACAACTGCATCATCGTGTGCGGGATCGAGAACATCGACGCGATGGGCGTTCACACGGGCGACTCGATTACCGTGGCACCGATCCTCACTCTCACGGACAAGGAATATCAGCAGATGCGGGACGCCGCGTTCGCCATTATGCGAGCGGTGGGCGTCGAGACGGGCGGGAGCAACGTGCAATTCGGCGTGAACCCGAACCCCAGGCCGGGCCCCGACGGAAAGAAGCCCTTCGAGATGGTGGTGATCGAGATGAACCCGCGTGTGTCGCGGAGTTCGGCGCTGGCGTCCAAGGCCACGGGGTTCCCGATCGCCAAGATCGCGGCCAAACTGGCGGTGGGATACACGCTCGACGAGCTGAAGAACGACATCACCGGGAACACGTCGGCGTGCTTTGAGCCCACGATCGACTACGTGGTGACGAAGATGCCGCGGTGGACGTTCGAGAAGTTCCCGGAGGCCGACGAGACGCTGACGACTCAGATGAAGAGCGTGGGCGAGGCGATGGCGATCGGCCGCACGCTGAAAGAGAGCCTGCAGAAGGTCATCCGTTCGATGGACGTGAAGCGATTCGGGCTCGGTCTCGACCGCAACGACAAGTGGCTGACCGCGATGCGAGCCGTCGAGCACGGGCAGTTGGTGCTCGACGTGATGGGTGATCCGGGCCTTGGTTCCGGCGGCACCGCACTCCAGAGCGGTGGTTCTGCCGTCAGAAAGCCGGTTACCGCTCTGGGGAGCGTTGCCACCAAGGACCAAGGGTCAAGCCCCACCGGCCTCCGCACCGCGGACGGGTCGCCCATCGAATGGCCCATCCCGGTGGACAAGCTCAGCCGCAAGCTGGCCGTCCCGAGCCAGGGGCGGCTGTACTACGTTCGGTACGCGATGAAGATGGGGTGGTCGATCGAGAAGATCCATGGGCTGACGCACATCGACCCGTACTTTCTCGATCAGGTGCAGCAACTGGTGCAATTCGAGGACGTTCTGTGCAACTACCGCACACTCGAGAGCGTGCCAGCCGAGGTGATGTTCGAGGCCAAGCAACTTGGGTATTCGGACGCGCAGCTGGCGAACCTGTACCTGGGGAAGATCAGCCCTGAGACGATTCTTAAGGTCCGCGACTACAGGATTACGCTGGGCATCGAGCCGGTATACAAGCTGGTCGACACGTGTGCGGCTGAATTCGAGGCGGTGACGCCGTACTACTATTCGACGTACGAGCGCGGCACGAACGCTGTCTTGCCTTATGTTGGTGATGACGAGATCCGCGTCAGCGATCGCAAAAAAGTCGTCATCATCGGCGGCGGCCCCAACCGGATCGGGCAGGGCATCGAATTCGACTATTGCTGTGTGCACGCGGCGTTCGCGGCCAAGGACCTCGGCTACGAGTCGGTCATGATCAACTCCAACCCGGAGACGGTCTCGACCGACTACGACACCAGCGACCTGCTTTTCTTCGAGCCCCTGACGCTCGAAGACACGGTGAACATCATCGAGCGACTCAACGGCACGCCGCTGAAGGTTGGCAAGACCAACATCCACGGCACCATCGTGCAGTTCGGCGGGCAGACGCCGCTGAACCTCGCGCACGGGCTGGTGATGGCGGGCGTCCCGATCATCGGCACGTCCGTCGATTCGATCGATCTCGCCGAAGACCGTGACCGGTTCGACAAAGTGCTCGAGAAGCTGGGGCTTCACCGCCCGCCTTCGGGCATCGCCAGATCGATCGAAGAGGCGGTAAAGATCGCCAATCGCATCGGGTATCCGGTGCTGCTCAGACCCAGCTATGTGCTGGGCGGACGCGGGATGGAGATCTGCAATGACGAGAAGGCGATCCGGATGTTCATCCAGAACGCGTTGAAGGTGTCCGACCTCGACGGTGCCCCAGTTCTCATCGACAAGTTTCTTTCGTCGGCCACCGAAGTCGATGTCGATGTCGTCGCCGACGGCCAGACCGCGATCATCTCCGGCCTCATGGAGCACATCGAGCACGCGGGGATTCACTCGGGTGATTCGGCGATGTCGATCCCTCCTTATTCCCTCAAGCCCGCGCTGATCGCGGAGATCAAGCGCATCGGGACGGCCCTTGCCAAGGAACTCGGGGTTCGTGGTCTGATGAATCTCCAGCTTGCCATCAAGCACGATGACGCGGACACCGAAGGCAACGTTTCCGACAAGGTCTACATTCTCGAAGTCAATCCCCGGGCGAGTCGCACCGTCCCGTTCATCTCGAAGGCCGTTCACGTCCAGTGGCCCGCCATCGCGGCCAAGGTCATGATGGGCAAGACGCTCAAGGAATTGGGCGCCCGAGAGGTCTCGCTCGTCGGAGCGTACGCGGTCAAGGAATCGGTCTTCCCGTTCGCCAAATTTCCGGGCGTCGATTTCGTGCTCGGTCCCGAGATGCGATCGACGGGCGAAGTGATGGGAATCGACCGTTCGTTCCCGATCGCGTTCGCCAAGAGCCAGATGGCCGGTGGGATGGATATCCCGACGGATCCGGCCCGTGGGGGCGTGTTTGTCTCCGTTCGCGACGAAGACAAGCACGATATCGCCTCACCCGTTCGGACTCTTGCCGGGCTTGGTTTCACGATCTACGCCACAGGGGGCACGGCGGACGCTGTGGAGTCAGCGGGTATCCCTGTCACTCGACTCCAGAAAATCGCCACCGGCGCTCGGCCCAACGTTCTCGACCTGATGGCCAACAAGCAACTCGCGTTCATCATCAACACGCCCACGAGGACCGGCTACCTGACCGATGAGGGCAAGATCCGTGCAACGGCCGTCCGGCTCAACATCCCGATGATCTCGACCCTGCCGGCGGCCCACGCCATCGCTCGGGCGATCGTCGCGCTCCGCGAGAGCGGGTGGGGAGTGGCGGCCTTGCAGGACTATGCCGCGAGCTGAACCAAGACGCAGCGTTGAGCGACTTTCCGCAATGGAGCACCGTTGCTCCGACATCCGTCGTGGCGGCACGGTTCGGCTTGCCCAGACCAAGGAGACTCGCATGCGGAATGGTGTTGCGGCCGGACTTCTCGCTTCGGCCTATGTTCTCGGAGGAGTGTCCGTGACCGCCCACGGCCAAATCGCCTATGACGGAGCTTCGCGCTTTGTCGCTGTGACGGGATTCGGGTTTCTCACCGACAACGGATTCGACCGCTTCTCGGCGACGCTTGGCGATCCCGAGCTCACATTCGCGTCCCAAGTGAGCGAGATGACGACTTCGACGATCTCGGCGTTTGGCGCCGCCGCCGATGCCGACTTCGCGGGCATGAGCTCCTTCATGGTCGACTTCACCTTGGCATCGGACATGAACTTCGAGTTATCGGCCTCGATCTTCGGCGAGGGCTCCAAAGCAAGACTTGTTCGTATGGCTGGCAGCGATGAGCAGGTCATCGCGTCTCTTCCGGCGAACAACGAGTTGATCGTTTCGACGTTCACGTCCGGGATACTCGAAGCAGGGAACTATCGTTTCGAGCTAGCCACTCAGAGCGGACCCGTGATCACGGGGGGCACACCCTGGTTCTACAGAGGGGTGCTGATCGTGCCCGCGCCGACGGCTGCGGTGCTGCCGCTTGCGGGGCTCCTGTCGCTTCGTCGACGGCGATAAATCATTGAATTCCGGGATTGTGTCGAGAAAGGCGAATGGTGCGGGCGCTCGGGAGGGTTGTCATTCGTGGCGGGCCTTCCGCCCTGGAGCCTGCCATGGACCGACGAACTTTGCGTGCCGCTGCGTTCATCACGGGGACGCTGTTCGTGTTCGGCGGTGGTTGCGTCGCCATGGTTGCTGGAGCGGCGGGCGCGATGGTTGCCTCTGGGGGGGGCTCGACGACCGATGCAGCGGGTGACGCTGTCGGAGAAGTCGCGGATCGTGCGGGCAGGGTTGTATCGGCGGGGATTCGCGGGATCGCCACGGCGGGAGCCGGCCGCGCCGGCGGAGACCGGATCCGAGCCGCGGAACAGGCGGGCAGGATCGTGAAAGCAACTCGTGACGCAGTCCGAGAGGATCCGGTGCTCGCGGAGGCTGATTCCGACGTGAACTAATCGCGGCCTATGTTGGTGGATGCCCCCGCTCCTGGCCTCTCGATACCTGACAAAGACCTTCGGCACCCGCACCCTGTTCACGGATGTGGGATTTGTCGTGGAGGAACGCGAACGGCTGGCGTTGATCGGCCCCAACGGATCGGGCAAGTCGACGCTGCTGAAGATCCTCGCCGGGCTTGAGACCACCGATGAGGCGACGAGGCCGGAGATCGTTGTGCCCCGCGGCGTTCGAGTGGCGTACGTCCCGCAGGCGGATCGTTTCGCGGACGGGTCAACGGTGCGGTCGGCGGTGGTCGATGCGCTGCGTGTGAACCCGCCGGCGCATCTGCACGATGATCATGAGATCGAGCTGGCCGCCGAGATGATGATCGAGCGCGTGGGGCTCACGGATCTTGATGCTGGCACAGCGGGCCTTTCGGGAGGGCAGCGCAAGCGACTGGCGATCGCGCGCGAGCTGGCCCGAGAGCCCGACCTTCTGCTTCTGGACGAACCGACGAACCATCTCGATGTCGAGGGGATCGACTGGCTCGAGGCCGTCATCAAGGGCGGGATCTTGACCGCGCAGGGGCGTCACGCGTTCGCGTCGGTCGTCGTCACGCACGATCGGCAGTTCCTCGAATCTGTGGCGACGCGGATCGTCGAGCTCTCCAAGGCGTACCCGTCTGGGACGTTCTCGATTCGCGGGAATTACTCGGAGTTTCTGCGTCGCAAGGGCGAGTTTCTCGACGGGCAGGCCAAGGCCGAGCAAGCCCTCGCGAACCAGGTGCGCGAGGATCTGCGCTGGCTGGGCCGCGGGGCGCAGGCCCGGCGGACCAAGAGCAAGAGCCGCATCGACGCGTCGTACGAGCGGATCGACGAACTGGCGGAGCTCAAGGTCCGCAACGCGCCGCACCGTGCCGCCGCCATCGACTTTGCCGCCACCGACCGCATGACGCACAAGCTGCTCGTGGGCCGCGGGCTGACCAAGTCCCTCGGGGGCAAGCGGTTGTTCACGGACCTCGACGTGCTGCTCTCGCCCGGTGAGACGCTCGGGCTTCTTGGCCCTAACGGGTCGGGCAAGACCACGCTCATCAAGGTGCTGACCGGGGAAATGGCGCCCGACGCGCCCACGCCCGAGGCTGTGCGGGCGGCGGCGGAGGACGTGAATCTGCCCCCGGGCACACCCGCACCGGGAACGATTAAACGGGCCGACAAGCTGAAAGTCGTGCTTTTCTCGCAGCTTCGGGCGGGTCTGGATCCCGGGCAGACGCTTGCCCAGGCGTTCAGCCCGCACAGCGATTCGGTGATTTATCGTGGCAGCGTGCTGCACGTCAACACCTGGGCGGCGAAGTTTCTCTTCAGCAAAGAACAACTGAAGAACCCCGTGCGTGCGCTGTCGGGCGGCGAGCAGGCCCGGGTCCATATCGCCCGGCTGATGCTCGAACCCGCCGACGTGCTCATCCTCGATGAGCCGACCAACGACCTGGATATCCCGTCTCTTGAGGTGCTCGAAGAGAGCCTTGAGGAATTCGCGGGGGCGGTGGTTCTGGTGACGCACGACCGTGCGATGCTCGCTCGGCTGTCCACCAAGATCCTCGCGCTCGACGGCAAAGGGGGGTGCCGATATTTCGCTGATTACGAGCAGTGGGGGCGCCGGCTCCCCGAGAACACCTCGGGAATGAGCGAGCCCGTGGAATCCGCGAAGCCTGCGGCGCCGTCCCCGGTGACGAGCAAGAAGAAGCTGTCGTACAAGGAGCAGCAGGAACTGGCGGGGATGGAAGGGGCCATCGAAGCCGCCGAGCGGGAGATCGCCGAGGCGGGCGTGCTGATGAACGACCCTGGAACGATCGCCGACCACAAGCGGTATTCGGCGGCGTGCAACGCGCACGCCCAGGCGCAGACCCGTCTCGAGGCGTTGTTTGCACGTTGGGCCGAGCTCGACGCCCGTTCGTAGAGGGCACTATCCTTCTCTCGACACGCAGCACCACCAAGGAACCCCGGCATGCCCTCGTTTGATGTCGTCTCCCGCTTCAACTTTCCCGAACTCGACAACGCGATCAACAACACGCTCAAGGCGATCGCCAACCGGTTCGATTTCCGCGGATCGGCCGTCGAGATCACGGCGGACAAGAAAGAGAAGAAGTTGAAAGTGGTGGCCGAGGATGGGACCAAGATCAAGGGCGTGCTCGAGATGTTCCACTCCGCCGCGAGCAAACGCGGGCTCGACCTCAAGAGTTTCGATTGGGAAGAAGGCGAGCTGACGGCGGGTGGCCGCATGAAGAAAGACGCGAAGATCCGCGACGGGCTCGAACAAGAGAAGGCCAAAGAAATGGTCCGCCTGATCAAGGACAGCAAGATGAAGGTCCAGGCGTCGATCCAGGGCGAAGAGCTTCGGATCACTGGGAAGCAGCGCGACGACCTGCAGGCCGCCATGAAGATGCTCGAAGGCGCGGGGATGGGGATCCCGCTTCAGTTTGTCAACATGCGAGACTAGAGCCCCCCCAGGTACGCACGCAGGTTCATGATGCCCCACACGGATGTCGTTCGTACAGACCGGCTTTTGATCCACAGCAACACCATCGACACGCTGCGTGCATCGCTAGAGCCCAAGGCGATGTTCGAGTCGGCGCTGAGCATGCCCGTGGCCAGCGATTGGCCGCACTTGTACTGGGACCAAGGCGCGGTCGACTGGATCACGGCCAAGATTGCGGCGTATCCCGACGAGCCGTTCTGGCGTCCGTGGTTCATCGGGCTCGCCCAAGGCCTTGTTGTCGGGAGCATCGGTTTCAAGGGGCCTCCGGACGCGGACGGCATCGTCGAGATCGGGTACGGCGTCGTCTCGTCGCACTGGCGGCGTGGGATTGCCTCCGAGGCGGTGCGTGCGATGGTCGGGTGGGCGTTGGCAAGGCCGGGCGTGCGCGGGGTATGCGCCCACACGCTCGCGGGCGACCCCGCGTCATCGGGGGTGCTGCGCAAGTGCGGTTTCGTGTTTGTACGCGCTGTTCAGGACCCGACGGACGGGCAAATCGACCGTTTCGAGCACGTCCGCCTAGAGTCATGAGCATGCCCAGGCGGCCTCTCCAGCAAGTTCGGTCCCAGGCCGTGTGGCGCACGTTTTTGGGCCCCGGCGCGGTCGAGGTTGCTGAGTGCCTCAAGCTGCTGGGGCCTTGCACGGCCGCCGAGGTGATGGCGGTTCTGCATTGGACCCGTGCCAAGGTCGTCAAGTACCTGAAGCCGATGATCAACTCAGGGCTTGTGGTGGAGATGGCCGGATGCAAGGCTTCTGAGCATCGATTCGATCTTGTTGCCGAATCCATCGTGCCGGTGTTCGACGTGGGAAAGTCAGACTCAGAACGGCGGCGGCTTGCTTCAACCATGGCCTCGCTTCTTCGCACGACCGCCAAGAATGTCAAGGCGACGTGCGATGCGGGGGCGCTCGAGCTCGACTCGAAACTCCGCAACTTCAGTTGTTTCTACGAGCTGGGGTACCTGACCCCGGAGCAGTTTGCGCGGGTGCGGTCGCACATCAGGCAAGTGACCGAGATCATGGCAGAGGGCAAGAAGCACCGACGCGGTCGGCTGTACGCGGCCACTATGCTCGCGTTCCCGCTGGTTGCGAAACCCGCGGCTCCAGCGCGTGCAGCATCTCGACGACGCAAGGCCTGAACCCCTCGGCGGCAAACGCGGCCCGGGCCTGCTCGTTGAAAACGCCCGTGTGCAGCCGAACCTGCTTGACCCCGATGGTCCGGAAGCGAGCGACGGCCTCACGGACCAGTCCGCGGGCCACGCCCTGCCGTCGCGCCTCGGGAACGACGTACACGTCGTGGATCCACCCGCACGCGGGGATCCAAAAAATCGGGACCTCGGGCTCGACTGTCCCCACGGTAAACCCCACGGGCGCACCGCCCGGCGAGGGTGTGGAGACCAGCAGCACGCTGCGAGGGTCCACCGCCCGCTCGGGGAGCCAGGTCGCGTATCGCTCGATCACGTCGGTCCTGACGGCGAATCGCTGCGGGTCTTTCGATGCGTGCAAATCGCACAAGGCACGCACCAAAGGCAAAATGCTGGGCACATCGTCGGCGGTCGCGGGACGGATGATCATGGGCAAGCGTACGTGCAAGCCGGGGCTATGCGTAGTGATCCACGCCCACGCCCAGACCCGTGCTCGCCGACCGAGCAGGAAGCTCGGCGTTGGCCTGCGCGATGGCGGCGGCGGAAGACAGCATCTCGACGATGGCGTCGCCCTGCACCTGCTGCGCATCGAGCACCTTGCGTGCGACCGCCGTGGAAATCTGCGACGACGTCAGGATCTCGGACGGGGTCGAGCCACAAGAGGAAGTGCTGCACATGCTCGTGCAATCGGCGAGAATAGCTGCCGGCTTGAGCGGGCGCGCACGATAACCACGAGTGATCAGCGGGTTCGGCCCGAGGCTCACATGTGCTTGACGATGGCTTCCCCGAACTCCGAGCATTTGAGCTTGGTCGCCCCGTCCATCATGCGGTGGAAGTCGTAGGTCACGGTTTTGGCACCGATCGCGCCGTCCATGCCCTTGATGATGAGGTCGGCGGCCTCGGTCCAGCCCATGTATCGCAGCATCATCTCGCCCGAGAGGATCACCGACCCGGGGTTCACCTGGTCGAGATTGGCGTACTTGGGGGCCGTGCCGTGCGTGGCCTCGAAGATGGCGTGCCCGCTGACGTAGTTGATGTTCGCGCCCGGCGCGATCCCGATGCCACCAACCTGGGCGGCGAGCGCGTCGGAGAGGTAGTCGCCGTTGAGGTTCAGCGTGGCGATCACGTCGAAGTCTTTGGCCCGAGTGAGGACCTGCTGGAGCGTGATGTCGGCGATGGAGTCTTTGATGAGGAGCTTGCCCTTCCACTTCCCGTCGCCGTGGGTCGATCCGATCGCCGCCAGAGTCCCCTCGACTTCCTTGACGATCTTGCCCTTCTGCTCGGGAGTCATCATGTCGAAACCGGGGTCGATCATCTTGGCGTTGGACTCGGCGGTCAGCTCGGCGTTGGCGTCCTTGTTCCCCAGGATCCAGCTCTCACGCTCGGTCACCACGTCGGCGCGGTAGAACTGGGTGGCCACCTTGTACCCCCAATCCTTGAACGACCCCTCGGTAAACTTCATGATATTCCCCTTGTGAACCAGCGTCAGCGACCGACGCTTGTTCTTCAGGGCGTAACCGATGGCGGAGTGAACCAGGCGCTCGGTGCCCAGGTAGCTCACGGGCTTGATCCCGATGCCGACCTGGACCGCGTTGTCGCGCGACGGGGCACCGATGCCTTCGAGTTGCTTCTGCCACCCGTCGTTGGCGGCCTTGCTCCCGAAGCGGATCTTGGCAAAGTCTTTCGGGAATTCCTTGGCGATAAAGTCGAGCACCTTCTGCGCCTCGGGCGTCCCACCGGCGTACTCGATCCCCGCGTAGATGTCCTCGGTGTTCTCGCGGAAGATGGCCATATCGACGTCGCCGGGCTTCTTCACCGGGCTGGGCACGCCCTGAAACCAGCGGACGGGGCGGAGGCAGACGTACAAGTCGAGCATCTGCCGCAGGGCGACGTTGAGCGAGCGGATCCCGCCGCCCACTGGAGTCGTCAGCGGTCCTTTGATGCCCACGAGGTAGTCGCGGAACGCGGTGACGGTCTCGTCGGGGAGCCAGTTCTTGACTTTGTTGAAGGCTTTCTCGCCGGCGAGCACCTCCATCCACGAGATTTTGCGTCTCCCGCCGTAGGCCTTCTCGACGGCGGCGTCCATGACGCGGACGGAGGCCCGCCAGATGTCGGGCCCGGTGCCGTCGCCCTCGATGAACGGGATAATGGGCTGATCGGGGACATTCATGCGGCCGGACTGCATGGTGACTTTGGCGGGCGAGGACATGCGATGCTCCTGGTGGTGAAGTGCCTGCGGGCTCAGGTCGAGGGGAGGGTCCCCTCGAAACTCGGGCCGCATCTGTTGCCCCAGAGCGTAGGTCTGCCCCTGGTACAGTTGGCGGAGTGGCCGCCGCGAACGCGTTCGGGCAGGCCCTCCCGGTTGGTCGGTGGGAGGGGGCGTCCCGCTGGCTCTCGCACCGGCGTCTGAGAGTCGTTTCTGATATCCTCTGGAAGTGTCCATCCCGGGGAACATGACGCAGCTTACTCTCGCGACCCGGAGCAGTGGACGGGCGATGGGCGCCGCTCTCTTTGGGGCGCTGTTCTTGGCGTTGATGGCATTTCGTGCGACCGAAGCTGCTCAAGGACCGCCGCCGACGTTACCGTTGCAAGCGGCTTCTGCGCCGGCGAAGGCAACCGCCCGCCTTGTGCTCGTCGATCCTGTCTTGGCCAAGGGGATGTTGCTCCGCTCCAGCGACGGCGAGCCCGTTGGTTTCCTTCGCGACCTCGTCGTCCGAGCCCTCGAAACCCAGGGCATTTCGGCGACGATCATACGATCGACGCCCGAGCTGCTCGAAACCGGACCGTGGCCCGACGCGGACGCGATTGTGGCACTCAGCATCTCGGACGAGCGAACCAAGAGGTTCGAGTTTTCGGCTCCCATCATCGTGGCCCCGGGCGTTACGGTCGTCAAGGCCGGAACTCGCGCGCCCACTACGATAGATGAACTGCGCAAGCTCCGAGTTGCCGTGGCTCGCAACGGTGCCGGGCACCAGTGGTGCCTGGAAAACAGCGTCCCCACGCGCGTACAGGGGACGATGCAAGAGATGTTGATGTCCGTCGTGGAAGGACGCGTCGACGCCTGCGTCACCACACAGATCCTGTGGCGATCGCACGCCTCGATCTTCGGGATCCAGGGGCTTACCGACCACGAGATCACATCGCACCCTTTCCAGCGGGCCTTTGCGCTCGCGGTTGCGCCCGAAGCCAAGTGGCTGACGTACTCGTTCAACGTGGGTCTGGCGGCGCTCCGCGATTCGGGCGAGTACGACGCTATTTACTCGAGATGGCTCGGCGGGATCGCCCCAAGGCCTCTGTCCGCTTCCGCTCGCTCCGCAAGAACCTGGGCGTACGCCTTGGGCATCGCAGCGGTTGCATTTGCGGTCGGGATCGTCGTCATGGCCCGCAACCTGCGCGACAAGAGCACCCAGCTGGGCCATCAGACGAGGCTCCACCGCGCTTTTGCCGATGCCGTCCCCACGCTCGCCTACGCGTATTACGTGGGCGATGACGGCTCGCGTCGGCAGCTCTGGTGTAACAGCCGCATCTCGGAATGGACGCAACTATTCCCGTACTTGATCCCCGGGACAGATTACCGTCACACCTTTCGCGATCACATCCACCCCGATGACATCGCTGGGTATGATCGCGCGACCGAGGCATCTCGGCGCGGCCAATCTCGTTTCCACGCGGAATACCGTCTCCGCGATGTGAACGGCCGCTTCCACGCCATCGTCTCGATCTGCACTCCGACACATGTCGACGGCGGAACAGTCTGGCAAGGGCTCATCACCGACCGGACGGAGATCCGTGAGTCCGCAAACATGGCGGTTGTGGCCGAACGGAACTACCACGCGGTCTTCGCGAGATGTCACGACGCCGCCCTGATCCTCGACCCTCAGACGGGCGCGATCATCGAGTGCAACGAACGGGCCTGTGCCTTGTACGGGCTCAGTCGCGAGCAGCTTCTCAGCCGCACGCTCTCGGAGTTCACGGATGAGCCCCGGGAAGTGCTCGGCGTGACCGAGCCCGCTGAGGTTCGCCAGCAGCACCGCGCCTCGGGCGGGCGGTCGCTTGTCGCGGAGATCAGCGTGTCCCGAATCGAGTTTGGCGGCCGGCCCGTGACCCTCGCACTGGTCCGCGACGCCACAGTGCGAACACTGGACGAAGAAGCCGCACGATCCCGGCGCGACGTGCTCGAACGGTCGAACCGCCTCGAAAGCCTGGGCCGAACCTCGGGCGGCGCGGCCCATGCCTTTAACAACTACCTCACCGCGATCGTCGGGAATCTCGAACTCGCACGATTCGAGGCTCCCGCAGGATGGATCGGGCACGCGGCGCTCGACCGGGCCAGCGAGTCCGCTTCCCGGGCAGCCTCTTTGGCGAGGCAGATGCTGCTGGCCGCAGGAAGCGGTTCGACGCACCGCTCGCGTGTAGCCTTTGATCGTCTCGTCGAAGACACTTGGCCTCTTCTGCTCGCCGCGGTCCCCAGCCGAATCCAGCTCGTTCATCTGCGCCCTCAGTCTTCGCCGGTCGTTCGCGGTGACCCCGACGAATTCCGACAGGCCATTCTGAACCTCGTGTTCAACGCAGCGGACTCCATCGGCGAAGGCGTCGGAAAGATCGTCGTCACCACCGGTGCGGTCACTCTTTCGGGCGAACAACTCACGCGATCCTTGGCCGAAACCCCAACCCCCGGACCACACGCGTACGTCGAAGTGTCGGACGACGGAGCCGGAGTTCCTCCCGAAATGCTGGCACGCGTGTTCGAGCCCTTTTTCAGCACGCGAGGCCCCGGTCGCGGGCTTGGGCTCTCCGTGACGCTCGGCATCGCCCGTCGCTTCGGGGGCGGCGTCGAGTTCTTCAGTCGGAACAGTCCCAAGAAGCCCGGCGTCTCCGTCCGCATCGTCATCCCGGAACTCAGGTCAGATCCAAATCCAGAATCCACCTCCAAACCGATCATCAACGCAAAGCCCGCTTCCTATATCGAGTCAACGCCCGAGAACAACGCCCGCTCATGCGGCGGCCCTTCCGGCGACCCGGATGCAAGCCGTCCGGGCCCGCTGTCCGATACCCGGATATGAGCTTCTCGGTCCACATCCCGATGTCGGTCACGTCTCGTTACGCGCTGCTCAACTCAATGATTGAAGAGCTGGCTGGTGCGTGCGATGCCTCAGGACTCGCGGTCAATCCGGGATCTCCCGCCGCACGCGCTCTCTTCCTCTTCTTCAACTTCCCGCAAGACGCCCGCCAGCTCCTGGGTTGGGCCCAGCCCTCCAAGCCCGGGCGGTCGCTGATCCAATTCTTCGTGGACCACCCCTTCGTGCTCGACGAAAGGCTGATGGACGAATTCGCGCGAGTGCCCTCGTTCCGGCTCGTGATGCCCTGCGCCGACGAGACAAGCCTGCTGCCGCTGCGATTCCCTTCGCTCAAGACCGTCCGGGTTGCCCACGGCATCCCCGACGCCGCGCTCTGCGACGCCGCAGCCATCGAGCCTTCACACCACCATGGGCGCGACATCGGGGTTCTCGTCGCCGGCTCGATCCAGAATCCAGAAGAACTCGCCGCCCGCAGCGCGGCTGTTGCGCCCGAGCATCAGCGCACTGTTGCCGAGATCGTCGAGCTCATGCTCGAACACCCATGGTTGTCGTTTGCTCAGGCCTGCGACATCGCCCGGCCCGGGCTCGCCGCTCCCGACCAGTGGCGGCTTCTCCGTGTGCTCTGGCGAGCAACCGCCGATCGTGTCAACACGACCCGCCGCGTACGAACCGTCGAGGCCCTGCAAGGGCTCGACGTCACGGTCTTTGGCCCGGCGACCTGGACGCCCCACTGCACGGGCACCATCCGATACGCCGGCGAGCTGGCCTACGCCGACGTGCCCAAGGCCATGGCGCGTGCCAAGGTCTCCCTCGCCTGGGGTCCCACGCAGTTCACGCACAGCTACAGCGAGCGTCAGTTGCTCTCGATGGCTTCGGGTTCTGCCACTCTTTCGGATGACCGTCTCTTCGTCCGCCGCGAGCTACCTGTGGGCGTGCTGCGGTATAACGCCGCCGACCCCGCCTCCGCGCGAGCCCTGGCCCAGCGGCTGCTCGCCGATGGGTCCGAACGCATCGCCCTTGCCACTGCGGCTCGGGCTCACGCCGCGGCCAACCACCTCTGGTCTCACCGCATCCCGCAATTGCTCGACATCGCGGCCCAGGCCAGCGGCACATCGGCCCCGCTTTCACGCGTCGCCTAAGGCAGCCTCTCCGGGCTTGGGGGCCTCGGGATCGATCTCGCGCAGGTACCGCCACGAATAAATCCCCGAGTCATGCCCGTCGCTGAACCGGATCCGGATCGCGTAATTCCCGACCAGTTCCGCCGACTCGGCCACCAATGGACCACCCCCGCTGCCCCTTGCACCCGCGGGGAGGACCGTCAGGGGGTTTGTGGCCATCTCCTCTCGAAGCTGCCTCATATCCGCCGAGGGGGACATCCGCCGCAGGTACGCGATGGGGTAGTACGAAGCCGACCCGTCGGGCCACTCCACGGTGAGCCCGCGGTCCTTTTTGAGGTCCAATCTTGTCGGCACGTCCATACCCTATTCTTCGCCGGTTCGTAGACCCCAGAAGGAGTTTCCATGAATTCCCGCGTGATCGCTACCCTCGCTGTCCTGAGCCTGTGCGCCGGCCGCGCCCTCGCACAAGCCGATGCCGCTAAGCCCGATCCCAAGCCCGCGACGCCAGCCGGCACGGCGGACGCTAAGCCAGACGCTCAGCCGGCTGTTGCTCCGATCGAGGCCCCTCTGGCCCACGTCGAAGTCGCAGGCAAGGGCCCGGTCCCCGTTGTGCTCATCCCCGGGCTGATGTGCGACTGGACGGTCTGGAGCACGTTCATGTCCCGCAACGCCGAGGCGTACACGATGTACGCCGTCACACTCCCGGGTTTCGGAAAGAGCGACTCGCCCCCGCTGGTCAAGGGCACGAACCCCTCGTCAACGGTGTGGCTCGACAACGCCGAGCGGGCCGTGCTCGCGCTCATCGCCGAAAAGAAGCTCGACAAGCCTCTGGTCATTGGGCACTCGATGGGCGGTCACATCGCACTCCGTCTCGCGGGAAAGCACAGCGACAAGCTCCGTGGGGCGGTCGCACTCGACGGGTTTCCGGCATTCCCCATCGGCCCCACCGAGCTGACGATGAAGGACCGTGCAGCCGCCATCGACGGGCAGTACGCCGCCGGGATGGACGCCGTCACCGACGACGCTTGGGCTGCTCAGGTCAAGTCCGGTCTCCGCGCCTGGGTCAAGAACGAGGACCGCTCCAAGCAACTCGGGGAGTCCTCCTCGCTCGTCCCCCGCACTACGGCGATGCGCTATTTCCTTGAACTCCTCGCTTCCGATGCGCGTGCCGACCTGACCAACGCCACATGCCCTGTGCTCTTGGTCGCCGCCATCCCCGACCCCGGTGCCGGCAACGGTCCCACGGGCCAGCTTCGGGCCGCGTGGGAAGCCCAGAGCAAGCTTGCTCCCAAGGGTTCGCTGGTCTTTTTCGAGGACACGCGGCATTTCGTGATGGATGATGCCCCCGCCGAGCTTGATGCCGCGATCACGGCCTTTGCAGCGGGGAAGACCGTGGAAGGCAAAAAAGCGCCCCCAGGATCCGAGCCTGTCAAGGCAGTCCCGGTCGATGACAAGCCTGGGACAAAGCCCGCGGACAAGCCCGCCAGTGCGACACCCGTGGAACCGCCGAAGAAGTAATGCAAGCAGTCCAATGCCTCCTCAGGTCGCAACACGAGGGAACGCACTCATGAACGTTGCCGATGTGCTCGCCGCGAGCATCGACCGAGTTGGTTCGCCCGTGTGCGTCGGACTTGATCCGGTACTCGAACAGCTCCCGCCCGCTTGCCGCACTGGTGTCAACGCCCCGGAAGCGATCGCGGCATTCGGGATCGGTGTCATCGATGCCGTCGCCGACGCCGCCGCAGCCATCAAGGTGCAGTCGGCCTGCTACGAACGATACGGCTCGGCGGGTGTCGCGGCCCTCGAACGCACCGTGGCGCACGCCCGCGCTCGCGGGCTCTTTGTCATCCTCGACGCCAAGCGGGGAGATATCGGGATCTCGGCTTCGCACTACGCCGCCGCCGCAAGGCACACCGCCGCGCATTGCGTCACCGTGAATGGCTACCTCGGAATGAGCGGCGTGCAGCCCTTCCTCGACGCCGACCTCGGCGTCTTCGTCCTCGTTCGCACCAGCAACCCAGACAGCGATTCGGTGCAGTCCGTCCTCACGGGCTCAGGGATCACCTTCGCCACACACGTCGCCGGCCTCGTGGCTTCGCTGGGACGTTCGTCCGTGGGTGCTACCGGACTCAGCGCGGTCGGGGCCGTCGTGGGCGCGACCAAAAGCGCCGACGGCCTCGCGCTGCGGGCCGCCATGCCCAACCAGGTCTTTCTCATCCCCGGATACGGTTCTCAGGGCGGCACCGCTGACGACATCCGCACTCTGGTTCGTCCTGTCCGCACCCGAGGTCGCATGAGCGACGCCGGCGTTTTGGTGACGGCCAGCCGCTCGATCATCTTCGCGAAGCCGAACGAGAGCGAGGGTTGGCAAGACGCCGTCTGTCGCGCTGCACACCAAATGAATTCCGAACTTCGAGCCGTGTGCGCGTAACCAAGCCTTCGTGTTCGGAAATATCTCCTGAACTTGCCAGACTTTGCGTTTTTGGCTGGCACAACTGAAAACACGTGGCATGTTGTGTGAGAGAGGTTGCGCGGGCAACCCGGTTGGTGTTTGTACGTCCAGCCTTGTCCGTGACATAAAGGAGATATGAATGAAGATCGCTCTGATTTTGGCCTCGGCGGGCCTTGCGGGCTCCGCTCAGGCCGGGTTCTATATCGAGGAGGAGCCCAACAACTCCCTCGCCACCGCCAACTTTGTTGGTGCGTACACCTTCCCCGGCGACGGCTTTGTCGTTGACGGGGCCATTTCGAACGCGGACCAGGACTGGTTCAAGTTCACCGTGACCGCCGCTTCGCAGCTCATCGCCACCATGCGCGGGCTTCCCAACAGCGGCGGCGGGCGCGACGGGTACCTCGAGCTGTTCGACGGCTCGGGCAACCTGCTCGCCTTCGACGACGACAGCGGCATCAACTTCATGCCCGCTCTTGAGTACGACTTGGCCGGCGCGGGGACGTATTTCCTCCGGGTCACCAACTTCCCGCAGACGCCCGACTTTGACTACAAGCTCTCGGTGGGGCTCAACGTTGCCCCGACGCCGGGTTCGGCCGCGATGCTCGCCATCGGCGGGCTCGCCCTCGTCCGCCGTCGCCGCTAAACGCTCGATGGTCTCGACATCCTGAGATCTAGCCCGGGGCGCACCGTCGAGGTGAGCCCCGGCTTTCATTTCCAATCGAGCCCTTCGTACATCCCGCCGAGGTTGACGCTGCCTTGCTTGGTGACGAGGTACGTGTCTTCGACGCGGACGCCGCCAAATGCCTTGGAATACAGCCCGGGTTCGATGGTGACGACATCACCTTCGACGAGATCGACGCCGCGGTCATCAAGCAGCGGCGGCTCATGCCCTTCGAGCCCGAGCCCGTGCCCGGTGCCGTGCTGGAGCGACACGAATTCGTGCGGCGTGTCTGGACCGGGGATCGCCCGTGTGTACCCGGCGTGGGCGAGCGATGTGATCGTGAGGGAGTGGACGACATGGCCCGACGTTCCCGCCCGAAGACCGGCCGCCGCCGCGGCTTTGGCCACGACCACCGCCTCGTGCATTTTGCGGAGTTCGGGCGTGGCCTGGCCGTGCACGACCGTTCGGGTGCAATCCCCTTGGTAATGGGTGTCTTTCGATTGTGGGAACACGTCGATGATGACGGGTTGGCCCGTGACGAGATCACCATCCCCGTAGTTGTGGCAGTCCGCTCCTTGCGCGCCGCAGGCGACGATCGACTTGGGGTTGTTGTACCCCCGGCCCGAGAGCAGCACATCGATCATGGCCCGCACGCGTTGGGCGGTCAGGGGCTGGCCCTGCGAGATCAGCACGCCGCCCGGGCCCGCGGTCGCTCGCGCGATCGTTTCGCACGCGGCTTGTACGGCGGCCTGCGTGTCGGCCTGGGCCGCGCGGATCGCCTCGACCTCGCGCTCGTCCTTGCGGCGTCGCTGGGCGCTGCCCAGGTCGGCGTCGTACTCGTACGCCACGCCCGCGCGTCGCAACGCGTCGGCGTAGATCAGCGCTAGCGTTCGGTCGCACGCCACACGCTTGATCCCCTCGCGCCGCAGGAACTCGGCGATCCCCTCCGCCGTTGCAACTTCCCGGTCGCCGCTGGGGCCTGAAGGTGGCGCGTAGTCGTTGGGGATGACCACGCGGTCGGCCTTGGCGTGCAAACGCGCTCGGGCGGCCTCGATGTCGCGGATCATGAGCACTCGTTCGCCCGTGCTCAGCACGATCAGCCCGCACGGATCGCCCACCATGAACCGTGTTTGATGGAACAACGTGGGGTTGCGGGCCGGGTTGCCCGCGAACAGAAATGCGTTCGCCATACCCGAGCCTATCGCATGAGCGGCTCGTGTGCGCGGGCTCACGTGGGCGCGGAAATGAAGCCGGCACGCCCTCCCTCAGGCGTGCCGGCCCACTGTTCTCGTGTGATGATGAACGTCTGGGAGATGCCTAGCGATCGAGGTCATCGATCTCGCACGTCTCGAAACGCGGGGCCTCGATCCCCGTGACGACGCTCCAGAACGGCTCGCCGAACTCGTCTTGCCACCACGAGCGGAATTGCCCACGCTCGTCCTCGAAGTACTCGTGCAAGTCCGCCGACCCGACGAAAATACTGCGCTGGATCAGCAACAGGTCATCGGACACGTACTCGGCCTCAGCGGCGACGCCCGCCATCGCGTCTACGAGCTGCCCAAACAGCGGTCGATCAGCACGCAACAGCGCATCTGCATCGTTCCAGATGTAATACCGGAATCTCGAGGCCCTGCGGCCTCGGACGCTGTGACGATATCGAAGCATCGAGGTCACGCCGTCGATCCCATCGATGCGGCGTCGAAGGATGGGCCCCGGGAGGCCGCGCTCGAGTTGATGGCAGAACGAGTCGAGGTCGAGGATGTAACGTCCGAAGAACGAGCAAACCTCGGTATCGCGCTGGGCTCCGAGGAACTGCGAGAGAGAGGCCGCAAAGCGAGCCCTGCGATCCGCCCGTTCCGACCACGCCGCGAGGTGGAATTCCTCGAGCGTCTGCACCAGTTGCGGCTGCCAATCGGCTACCACTAGTGGGGAATCGGGTTGGCGGGAGAGCGCACTCATGCTTTTCCACCATGACCCGGACTCACCACAAGCCCGAAGGTGTTGACCACAATGATCCGGGATATCCGCAATCCCTGTTCAACCCTCAATGTGCCTCACGTTTGGGGAATGTGCAACCCAATTAGTCGGAATCTTTGTGAAAGACCGCAAGATCCCTACAAACGGACAAGAAAAATTGGATCGGAAGGTCTGGATAACCGGGAATCTGATCAAGCCTGGGCGTCGAAACGTTACCCGGATGGGGTGGGTACCTTATTCCATAAGAAATACGGAGCAATATGCCCACTTCGGGTTAAAGCATGCGAAGAATGAATGGTCTCCCGGGGCCCAGTGTCAGGTGTTGACGCTGCGGCCCGCTCCCGGGGGGGAGCTTTGATCGCCGAACCAGCTCGGTTGGCGGAAAGGTGTTTGTTCGGTATGGTGCTTGCATCGACGATTGGTATTCAAAGCGAATCTCAGGGAATTGGCGACGACACACTGTCTCGCGTCGCGGCTCGGGCGAGCGAATTGGCGGCATTGCCGGCGATCGCAACCTCTGATTGGTGCCAGCGTGCCGCTGGGATCCTCGCGGCGTCGGCCAGTGGATTCCACGGCGTCGTGATCGTTCTCGTCGCGGATGTGGCCGGTGGGGGAGCGATCCGTCGCGTGGATGGAGTGGGGCTCCACATGCAGCTTCGTCCGGCGCGTGAAGATGGTGTCCCGAGCATGGTTCGGGTCCCTCAGCCCGCGGACGTAGCGGCAGCGATGGAACGGATGACAACCCTGGGCTGGGATGCGGCGTCCACGAAGGCGGTTGTTGGGCCGTTGGGTCTGGTGGGTAAAGCCGAGAGTTGGGCGCAGCAGCCGGTGTTGGGCGTTCTCTCCGGGCTTTCGCTGGGGCAGCCGACCGTGGGTTCAATGTCTCTGACGGGTGGCGCGGGTCGCTCGGTTGCGGTTTTCTTTATTCCTGAATCGGGCACCCCCGGTGCATTGGATCCGGTATCGCAAGCGGTGGTTCGGGCGTTGCTCCCGAGCCTTGCCCTGCGGGCGCGTTTGGCGTACGGAGAAGCCCCGGGTGCGGCGAACGTGATCAGCGACCGCGAGCAGGTGGTACTGAACCACTTGGTGCTGGGCAAGAGCGTGCGTCAGATCGCCGACGAGCTTGGACGCAGCCCGCACACGGTGCACGACCACGTGAAGAGCCTGCACCGCAAGATGAACGCGAGCAGCCGAGGCGAGTTGATCGCCCGGGCTCTCGGTTATGTCACAAAGGCGACCCGTATCCGGGACGCGTCGAGGCCGCCGAGGCAGACGACGGCGGAATAACCGTGTCGAAACAGCGCTGATGGAAGCCCGCCGATCATGGCGGTGCTTGGGATGCTGCACGCCCACGACTTGTACGACGCCCGACATCGAGATGAGGTGGTCGTTGCCGAAGGCACGGTCGAACGCGTCGGCAGGCCGTGATCCGCTACGATGTGGTGGTGAATCAAGAGCTGACCAGAGTCGAATTCCATCCAGACGACCCAGCCCCGGCGATTGCGCGCGAGGGATGGGAGATTGTGTTCGTGTTCTTTCTGATCGCGGTCGGGTGTACGGTGGGCGCGGGGCTGGGTGGCGGGCTGTGGTGGGGAGTTGCGGTGGGCATGCTTCTGATGCCTGTAGCGGTGTGGTCGGCGTGGTTTTTCCGTGATCCGCCGCGGCGGATCCCGTCGGACCCTCTGGGCGTGATCTCGCCCGCCGACGGGGTGGTGTGCATGATCACGCGGGTTCCTCCGCCGGCGGAGCTGGGCATTTCGGCGGAAGCCTCCCGCGGGATGACGCGGGTGAGCGTGTTCATGAATGTGTTCAATGTTCACGTGAATCGGAGCCCCATCGGCGGGAAGATTTTGCGGATCGCGTACCACCCGGGGAAGTTCTTCAACGCAAGTCTGGACAAGGCCAGCGAGCACAACGAGCGGTGCAGTTACGCGATGGCGACGCCCGACGGGCGGCCTTTGGTGTGGGTGCAGATCGCTGGGCTGATCGCGAGGCGGATTGTGTGCCGCGTGAAGGAAGGCGATGAGCTTCGGGCTGGCGAGCGGTTCGGGCTCATCCGGTTCGGCTCGCGGCTGGACGTGTATCTCCCGGCGGGTGTGGCCCCATTGGTGAGGGTCGGCGAACGGAGCGTGGCCGGAGAGACGGTGTTGGCGCGGGTGCCCGCGGCGATCCCGGCGGCATCGGCGGGCTCGGACGTGGTAGCGGTGACGGACGCCGCGCTGGGAGCACAGGCCACATGATCACGCTCGACAGTGATTCGGCGCGGACGGTGCCGCTGCGGAAGATGGTGCCGAATCTGATCACGACGGCGTCGCTGTGCAGCGCGCTGGTGTCGATCAATTATTCGCTCAAGGCGGGGTCGTTGGTGCTGCTCTCGGAGGCGGCGCCGACCGTGGATCGTGCGGTGCTGACTGGGCAGGCCGAGGCGTATTGGAAGGCGGCGTTGATGGCGGTGGGGACGTCGGCGGTGTTCGACACGCTTGACGGCCGTGCGGCGCGGCTGCTCAAAGCAACGAGCCGATTCGGCGCGGTGTACGACTCGCTGACAGACTTCCTCGCCTTTGGGGTCGCGCCGGCGTTGCTGCTGCACCAGTGGATGCTGCGCGACCAGGGGGCGCTGGGGATCGCGGCGGTGGTCGCGTTCGTGATGTGCTCGGCGCTGAGGCTCGCGCGGTTTACGTCCATGCCCAGGCAGCGCCCCACGCGGAATCTGCTCGCGAATTTCTTTGTAGGGCTTCCGACACCGGCGGCGGCCGGGGCGGTGCTGATCCCTGTGATGCTGGACGTGTCGCGGTATTTCCCGCTCAATACGGTGAAATCGGGGCCCGCGGGCGAGCCCCCGAGCCTGCGCGTGGAAACGGCGTCGAAGGTCTTCGAGCAGATCGAGCCCACGCTGGTGGTCGCGCTGACGTTCGTGCTGGCGGCGCTCATGATCAGCAAAGTGCCTTTGTTTAGTTTCAAGAAAGTCCGCGTGCAGCGGGCGGCGGTGGTCCCGATCATGGCGGCGTTTGGGTGCACGGTCTTCGCGCTATGGCGAGATCCGTACATGACGATCTCGGTGCTGGCCGCGTTGTACGTGCTCAGTGTCCCGCTGAGCGTCAGGGCGCACCGGCGGGCGATGGCCGAAGTTCGGCGTCTGGAACGCACGGTCTTGGTCGGGGCTACGGCCTAAGGAGTCTGGAGATGCGAGCGAACGTCTCGACGGTGTTGATGGCGGTTGTCCTTTCCGCGGGGTGGGCCGTCTCCGGGTGCGGGGTTTCGGGCTCTGCGGGGGTAGCGCCGGAGACAGGATCTCGTGCGGCGGCGGAGTCGATCGCGGACCCAGCATTCCTGGAGCAGTTTGCCGCGACCTATCGATTTGGTGCGGGCACGCCCCGTGGGTTCTCGATCACTCCCGACGGGAAGGGCGTGCTCTTCCTGCGCTCGGGCCCAAGGAGCGTCGTGCAAGACTTGTTCGAATTCGACGTTTCCACAGGCAAAGAACGGGTGCTGCTGACGGCGGACCAGATCTTGAAGGGCGCGGAAGAGAGTTTGTCGGCGGAGGAGAAGGCCCGCCGAGAGCGGATGCGGATGTCGTCGCGTGGGATCTCCGGGTATGCGCTGAGCAAAGACGGCACAACGATCTTGGTGCCCCTGTCCGGGAAGATGTACCTCGTGGAGCGGGCGACGGGCAAGGTGCGAGAAGTGGGGACAGGCAATGGGTTCCCGATCGATCCCAGGCTTTCGGCCGACGGCTCGTGGATCGGCTGTGTCCGCGACGGGAAGCTGTGCGTCATCAACGTGGCGACCGGGCAAGAACGCACGCTCGCCACGCCCGAGTCGGCCACGGTTGAGTACGGGACGGCGGAGTTTGTTGCTGCGGAAGAGATGGACCGCCGCGAGGGGTACTGGTTTAGCCCGGACGCGTCTCAGATCGCATACACGCGGGTCGATACGGCGGGCCTGGAGACGTTCACGATCGCCGACCCGGTGAATCCGGAGAAGGCGGCGCAGTCGTGGCCTTATCCAAGGCCCGGGAAGAAGAACGCGGAAGTTCAGCTTTTTGTGCAAGGGATGCAAGGCGGCACGCCCGCCGAGGTGAAATGGGACCGCGCGGCGTACCCGTACCTGGTGTCGGTGGATTGGAAGAAAGAGTCTCCGCTGACGATCGTGGTGAGTAACCGGGCGCAGACCGAGATGGTGGTGTACGCGGTTGAATCGGGCATGGCGCTGGTCGAATTGCTGCGCGAGAAGGACCGCTCGTGGGTGGAGATTCGCCAGACGGTGCCTCACTGGCTCAAGGATGGGTCGGGGTTCCTGTGGATCACGGAGTCGTCGGGGTGGCCCGAGCTGCGGTGGCACGACAAAGCCGGGAAGCTGATGGGGACGCTGGCAGGAGAGTCGATCGGGTTCCGCGACCTGATGGCGTTCGACGACGAAAGGGGGATGGCGTATGTGTCGGCGTCGAAGGATCCCACGGAGAGTCACGTGTGGGCGGTGCCGCTGAAGTCTCGGATCGCGCCGATCTCTCTGACGGCCGAGCCGGGCGTTCATGGGATGACGTTCGGGAAGACGTTCGCGACGATGGTTCGGTCGACAACGACGGCTGGCGGGGAGCGTTCGTGGTCGGTGATCAGCGATGGTCGCGAGGCGGGTCGGATTGTGTCTAAGGCAGAAAAGCCGCCGTTTGTTCCTAAGCCCGAGTGGACGACGGTGGAGGCTGATGGTCGGAGGTTTTACGCGAGCCTGATCCGGCCTCGGAACTTTGACAAGGCGAACAAGTACCCGGTGATCGCGTCGGTGTACGTGGGACCGACGGCCAAGACGGTGACGAAGAATCCGTACGCGAGCCTGCTGAACCAATGGTTCGCGGATCACGGGTTCGTGGTGGTGTCGATCGACAATCGCGGGACGCCGGATCGCGGGCGGGCGTGGCAACGGGCGTGGAAAGAAGAATCGGGGAACAGCAAGGGCGACCTGATCGACGTGGGTCTGAACGATCAGGTGGCGGCAATGAAGGCGCTGGGGGCAAAGTATCCGGAACTCGACATGGACCGTGTGGGGGTGTACGGGTGGTCGTTCGGCGGGTACGCCAGCGCGATGTTCGCGATGCGGCGTCCTGATGTGTACAAGGCGGCATGCGCGGGCGCGCCCGTTGGGGCGTGGGAGGATTACGACACGACGTACACCGAGCGGTACTTGGGCACGCCCCAGGAAAATCCCGAGGGGTACAAGAACAGCAACGTGCTGACGTACGCGAAGGATCTGAAGGTGCCGTTGCTGCTGGTCCACGGGACGGCGGACGACAACGTGTACTTCATGCACTCGTTGAAGATGGCGGACGCGATGTTCCGGTCAGGGCGGCACTACGAGTTTCTGGTTCTTCCCGGGTTCACGCACATGGTGCCAGACCCCGTGGTGACGCGGAGTTTGTACACAAGGATTGCGGATTTCTTCGAGCGGGAATTGGCGGGGAAGAAGTAGCACACGACGGAAAACGGCAGCGGGCGGCTCTTTCGAGCCGCCCGTTGTTCAATCGGCAACGAGATGTGTCGATCAGGCGGCTTCGCGGCTGAAAGACCAGCCGGTGTTGGTGGGGCCGGTGGTCTGGCTGTTGAAGCCGTTGGTGGTGTTCGAGAAGAACTGGTTGGTGAACTGGTTGGTAAACTGGGCGAACCAGTTGCTGAACTGCGTCACGAACTGGTTGGTGAACTGGGCCACAAACTGCGTGTAGAACTGGTTGGTGAACGCGCCGGGCACCGTGTTGGTGTTCCAGGTGTTGTTCGTGCCCGTGTTCGCGGCGAAGAAGGGGGAGAACTGCTGGGCGGCGTAGGGGTTGAAGGCATTGAAGAAGAAGGGGGTGTTGCCCGTGAAGTTCGGGGTGGTGTTGAAGGTGTTCCAGGGCTGGCCGTAGAAGGGCTGCTGGACGTTGGTGGGCACCGAGTTGATGCCGGGGTAGAAGTTGGTGGGGTAGAAGTTCGAGGACCAGGGGCTATAGCCGTTCGAGGCCTGGAAATTGGCCTGGAAATTGGGCTGGAAGTTGGGGTTGAAGAAGTTAAAGAAGGGCGAAGGGGTGGGTGTGGTGTTCGAGTACGACATCAATTCTCCTTATGAACATTCAACCGCGATGTCGGCACTCGCCGACGGCTCGGGGAGATGCCCTATCGGCGAGCGGTCGGCCTGGATTGAGTTTCCCAGACCTCGGGCGTGCAGCAACACGTTCTCGGGCCCGGGCTATTGGCTATCGGGCCAGCGGCCCAAGACGACAGCGTGATAAGAAGTTCCACCCGCGCCGGGAACCGGGGGCTTGCCCGAGCGTCAGACCCAGCGGCAACCGCCGGATCTCTCGGATGTCGGGTAGGAATGCGTTAGGTCGTTTGGCTTTGAGATTTCGGGTTCGGGACACAGCAAGTGTCGATACCATGTTGTTGGGCTGGGGAGCCGGGAAGGAGCGTCGGATGAAGCGTTCAACGATTTGTGCGGGTGGAGCCGCGGTGCTTGTTGCGGGTTCGGTATTCGGCCAAGCGACGGGCCAGCCCGAGGTTGGCTCCAACAAGGCCGAGGAGACCTCGAGATCGGTCTCGACGCCGGGCGTGGCCCCGGCGGTGGCGATGCACCCCGGCGCGGCGACGCTCACGAAGCTCAGTCGGGCGATCACGATCGAATTCACAGGGAACAAGCTCGAGGACGTTCTGGCGTTCATCCGGGATGCCTCGGGCGTGACGATGGAGATCCTCTGGATCGACGACAAGAGCTCGACGGGTCTTGATAAAGAGGTCGAGATCACGCTCTCTGCCCGGAACATGACGCTGCTCCAACTCCTGGAGAAAGTGCTCGACAAGGCGGCAAACAAGAACACGGGACAATCCGCCACGTGGCAGTTCGTCGATGGCGGCACGTTGCAGATCGGCACCCGCGACCGGCTCAACGTCTCTAAAAAGCTCGTGATCTACGACATCAACGACCTGCTCTTTGAGATCACGGACAAGACCAACGCTCCGACCTTTGATATCCAGTCCGCGTTCCAAGCGGGTGGCGGCGGCGGCGGTGGCGGGCAGTCTCCCATTCAGCAGCAGAACAACAACAACAACGACTTCTCGCCGACGCGCCGTGAAGACAAGGCCAGAGAGATCGTTCGGCTGATCACGTCTCTCGTCGAGACCGACCAGTGGCAGGACAACGGCGGCGAAGGCGGCTCGATCACGTACTGGCAGGGCACGCTCCTCGTGAACGCTCCGGACTACATCCATCGGCAGCTCGACGGGTACGATTTTTGGCCCAAGAGCAACCCGACCCCGCCCAGCGAGGCGGGCGGGCGGTATCTCACGATGGACTCGAGGCTGCAGAACACCGGGCCGGTGAAGTTCCGGAACTACTCGGTGCCCGCGATCGTTGGCGGCGGGCGGTAGTCCCGAATTAACCTATTGACGCATGTGAAAGGAGCACGCCCAGCGGCGTGCTCTTTGCTTTGGTCGAGCGAATCCGCGGTCAGGCGTACGCGTGGAGACCGGGCAAGAGCAGGTTCACGCCGAAGTATGTCCAGAGCATGACGAAGAACCCGACGACGGAGAGCCACGCGGTGACAAGTGCCTTGTTGCCGCCGGCGGCGAAGCGTGTGTGGATGGTGATGAGGTAGATGATCCATGTGAGCAGCGCCCACGTTTCTTTGGGGTCAAAGGCCCACCACCTGCCCCACGAATGGTCGGCCCACCAGGCTCCGAGCAGAATGCCTACACCTAACGTCCAGAAGGCGAGCTGGAGAATGGTCATTTGGGCTCGGTCGAGGTCGCCCAGAGTGCGGGCCCGGCCGGTGGCAGACTCGGAATCGGGCAAAGCCGTGGCAGACGTGGGGGCGGCGCTGGCACCAAGAGCGGCTGCGGAGAGCGTTGAAGAGCCGATGTAGTGCACGCCAAGGTAGAAGAGGCTCACGATGAACCCAAGGGTGATGAGCCCGTACGAGACGAGAACGGTGGTGACGTGATACTTGAGAAGGACGGAGGTATTGAGGATCGCGGCTTCTCGTTCGATGAACTTGCCTGGGATGTTGGTTTGAGTGGCGGTGATGAGGACGAGGAACCCTGTGGCGGCGGCGGCGGCTCCGAAGAGCCATTGCCGCTTGACGATCATGATCCCCAGGCCCACGAGCGCGGCAAAGAGTGAAAGCCCGGTCATGCTCTCGAATTGATTCTGGATCGCAAACCGCTCGGCGATGAGGCAGCGTGCGACGAACCCGAACGCGTGGAGACCGATAGCGGCGACAAAGAAGACGGAGCCGAGAATCGCGAGCCAGTTGCGTCCCGTCCCGAACGCCAGAAGCAGCGTCACCAGAGAGAGGAAGTAGGCCCAGAATCCCCATTCGAAGGCGTTGGAGCGGTTGTACGCGACCTCGAGCGAGCGGGCCGAGGTCGGGTACGTTGCGGCGTTGATCTTTGGGAGTTCGTCGGCGAGTGCCCGGACTGCGGCGGAAACGGCGGCGGCGTCCCGAGCACGCCACGCGGCCCCGAGGTCCGCGGCGGCCTTGCGGGCCGGGTGACTCTCGGGGAGTGTGGCGAGGTGCGTCCAGGATTGGTCACGCGCCGAGGGAGCGACCATCACCAGATTCTGCGAGCTGTCGCGCCAGAGTGCGACGGCGTCGCCTAGCTTGTCGATCGCGACCCGGTAGGGTTGCTCTGCGGCAAACTTGTCGGCGATCGGGTTGACGTGTGTCACCACGGACTTGGGCGAGATGCGCAGCAACCGAAGAGCCCGCTCCTGTGCGTCCTTGTCCTTGGGGTATTCCTGTTCGACGAAGGCCTCGCGGAGAGGAAGGTAGTCGATCCCCAGCAGCGGCTTGTCGAAGTAGTACCGCGGGTCGATGATGAGATCGAGCAGAGTGAAGAGCGGGTCCATTTTGTGCTTGCGGTAGATGGTGCGACCCGAGGGGTCGGCGTCGGAGCTTGGCATGGGCTCGAGATCGGAGAATTTCGCGGCCCCGGTGATCGTGCGCACGGACTCGCGAGCTAATGTGTCGAAAATCTTGACACGCCCGTTATGGAAGAGAGCCAGCGAGCGCAGAGGTTCGAGGTCGACGGCGGCAGCAAACGCGAGCTTTTCGGCCACGCTCGCATCGGGGACATTCGGGGTGGGGTTCCCGAACGGGTTCTCGAAAGTGCCGTCACGGTTGACCTGTTGGGGCGCGGGTCGTGCGTTGCCCTCGGGGGCGGCTTGGGCGAGGGCCCGCGCGGGGGCCAGACAAAGGCACATCGCGGCGAACGCGGAAACGAGCAGGACGGCAAATGCACGCGTCATGCGTTGGACTCCTCGGGGACGGGTTGCGGTGAGGACGGAGCTGATCGGAGTGCGGGCCGGACGTAGGTCCCGGCGGCGAGCTGCTGCTGAATACGGACTTTCTCGCGTCGAACGAGCCAGGGTTTGATGTAGAACGCCCAGGGGATTCCCAGGGCCATGAGGATCGCGCCCAACGCGACGACGTGGATCCCCGGGTTGTTCCCCACTTGCAAGATGGTGTAGGCAACGTAAGGCTTGGCGAGCTGGCCCTGATCGACCATTGCTTGCGTCTGGCGCCAGGTGTTGGCGTCCCAGCCGGCCTGAGAGAACTTGAACTGTGCTGGGCTGAGCCCGGCGACGATGCGACCGGCGATGTTGCCCACCAGCGACCGCGAATCGGACCAGATGTACGGGGCGGTCAGCGGGTAGTTGAGAGTGGCCTCGTGCTCGAAGGTGTCAAATGACCCGTCGGTGGAGTTAACGATGATCTGGGACTGGTAGTCGCGAGGGGTGCCGCGATGGTCGTAGGAAATCATCTCGAATTCGCGGAGCCGGAGGCTCATGCCCGGGAGGCGGTGGTACAGGCGTCCGAAAGTGAGCTCGAACCGCCGGCCGTCGGCGAGCGAGACGAAACGGGAAGCCGTCTGCCGCTGTTCGAGGTACTTGGCGAATGGCAGCCAGACAATCTGCGAAGGAGACCGCTTCGCTTCCCCGACCGAGGAGACCCGGACGGCGATGGCGGCCTCGTCGTGTGTGCCGACCTTTCGGTTGTCGCGCTCGTCGGCGGGGGTGATCGCGGGTCTTTCGAATTCTCTGCTGTGGTCCCAGGATTCCGTGAGCGCGAGCCCGAGTTGAGGCGTGAGATCGGGGATGACGGTCAGGCCTGCCGCGGTCTTCTTTGGTGTGATGGTGCGCAGCTCGCCGCCGCGTGTGCGAACCATCGCCCGCAGCGCACCGGGTGTGGGCTCGTCGATATACATGTTGACGCCCACCGAGGCGTCGAGGTACGAGATGCGGATGTCGGTCGAGGCGTCTCGGCGTTTGGCCATCCCGCTGGGACCCAGCTCGTCGAGCATGTCTTGGCTGATCTCGCTGAATCGGTGGTAGACCCAACGGGTGAACGCTTTGCCGTCTGGTGGCGTGACGCGGACCTTGGCGAGGCTGCTCTGCGCGTTTTCGTAGCCTTTGGTGATGATGGGGAACGGGGGCTGCTGGAGGAGGTCGTCGACTTCAATGGTGTAGCCCGAAACCTCGATGCGAGCGTGGGTGCTGACCGGGTGAACGCCGCGGTATCCCGGTGCGCCGTTGTCCCCGGGAATCTCGACAACAAGAGCGTGCATCGTTCCCGGTGGGAGTGGTTCGGCAAGGTCGCGCCAGCGATTGTCGGGCATCCCTCCCTTGGCACCCAGTGTGTACTCGACGGCGACCTGCGGACTCTGATCGATCCTTGAGGCGGGAGATCCCGGCAACAGGACCAACGCGGGCGCATCGGCGGAGGGCGCATCTTGTCCCAAGACGATGGGCCTGAGAAACCGCACGGGTGCCAAGGGTTCGTCGCTGTGCCGAGAGGACGCATCGACTTGGGCAAAGTCTTTGGTCAGCGTCGCGTAAGAGGCGTATCCAACGACTTCAAACCGGACGCGGCGTGCCATCGATCGACGGACAAGCTCACGGAGCAATGGGCCTTCGAGCGCGACGAGCTTGGCCCCGAGATCACCGGAAGCGTCCTCGATGTCGCGGGGAGAAAACCCCTCCGAGAGAACACGTTCGATGGTCGAGGAATCGACTTGGGCCTTGAGGAGCGAAGCACGGATGTCCGCGTCGGCGCGGCGTGTGTCGGGTGGGGTGAGATCGAGTGCGAGCGTTCGAGCGTCGGCCTCGGCAGAATTCCATGGGGAAGCGGCTTTGCTCAGTTCGATCGCCGAAGGGGAATCGCCGCCTCCGATGCTTGTGCTGTAGTCGTTGTAGCGAGGCAGCCCAGAAATTAGACGCTGCTCGAACACTTCGCCCGTAGAGATGTGGAGTGCGACGCGGGTGTTGTCATAGAAACCACCCTCTGGAGGGCCAACGCCCGGGAGGTTGGTGCTCGGGTCGACGGCCCCCGCGCGAAGGAGCATGTCGCCCTCGAGCTTGCCGGCGGAGTAGAAGACCGACCCGATGGCGATCAGGACGATCCCGGTGTGGACCGTGAGAACGCCCGTGTTTTTGAAATTAAACTCGATGCGACGGACGGTCGCGGTGACCATGTTGACGACAAAGAGCAGCAGGACCAGACGCAAGGGCCACCACGAGTAGAACTCGAGCTCGGACATCTCGACGCCGGGAAGCCGGCGGAGGGTGATTGCCTTGGTGCGGTCGCAGAAATCAGCGAAGAAGCGGAGCCCGGTGTTGTGCGCGGGGTCGTAGTGCAAGGCAGGCCAGGCGTATCGATTCCAGAGCCACACGGAGACCACTGAAAGGGCGAGCCCGCCGAGGAAACCCACGATGAAACGCATGCGACCCTTGGGAATAAAGCGGGTCAGGATGTACGTAGGCATCACGCCGAGCAAGGCGATCGTACAAAGCAAAGTGAGCCCGTAGACGGCAAAGGTGGGCGCGAGTGCAAGTACGCCGATGGGGACGCTCGCCAGAATCCCGTAGAACATGACGCCCGTGAGCAGGGTGACTGCGAGCCAGATTGAACTGAGCGCACGAAGGATGAACTTGGCGGGCGACGCCCATCGTGGGAAGAACTGGTCGTCCCAGGCCTGACTCCGACGCCATTTTTGGCTCATGGTTCGATAGGGTCCTTTCGGCTCATGGTAGGAGTTGCGTCGGTGATTCTCTCGGGATCGCGTGGTGTTGTTGGTTGCAGAGGCCCGTGTATTGGGGACATGGTTGCAACTAATTCAGGAGTCCGGCGTAGAGTGTGGCGTGTGGACACCCTTTGCCAATCCCTGGAAGGGCGAGCCCGAATTCGAGGGCATTCCCGAGAGCCTGTGCCGCGGCGCGTTGCAGCAAGCCGTGGAGTCGAGGCCTCATCTGGCGACCATGGGATCTCTGCTGGGATTTGTGCTCGGCGGATGCGCCTCGATCCCGCTTTCATGGTTCTCGTGGCGGTGGTGGAGTTCACTCCCCGACGATTTCCAGGAGAAGTACACGCTCGCGTTCGCGTCGGTCGCGCTTCTTGTGGGTCTTGGCGTGGTGCGTGCAGGAGTTGCCATCGGCACAGACCTCGGCAAAGCGCGAGCGCTGCGGGCCTGGCTCGGGCGCTGCCGGTGCCCAAAGTGCCGGTACCAGCTCATGGGCATCCCGATCCGTCACAACGGGCTCGGCGTGCCTCAGCCCGGGACCGCGGTCATCCGATGCCCGGAGTGCGGGTTCCGTGGCAATCTTCTCGAGCTGGGCCTGACCCCCAACGAACTCATCCCCTTCCGCGAGCGCGTCGTCCCCAGTAACATCGGCGAGTTCCACCGAAGGTACCGACCCAACCGCTGAATGCAGGGGTGATTCGTGGTTCGTTGCTCGATTATCGCTGGCGGACCCACGCCAGCGGAATTCGGGAAATCGTCGACCCCTGAATGTCGAGCACCTCAACATTCCCCATCCCCTCGGCCGGCGCCTTTGCTGGGTCGAGCGACAGTGTGATCACAGCGTATGACTCATCGGAGTGAACTGTTCCATGGATCTACGATTCGGGGATCGCGTTGCCATGCGAGTCGATCACCCTCAGAGATTCGATTTTGGCATTGGGCCTTCACGCGGCCTGATCCGGCATGCGATCGTCTGGGTAGGGGCATCGAGGCCGAATCACGCCGTCGCTCACGCACGTGAGAATATTCTCTGTGACTGTTGATGTGAAGGCCTCATGGGTGAATGAAGTCCTTGTTCCTTCAGTTCTCTGGTCGCCATGCTCATTCATGCGGATGTTTAGATTTGCCAGTTCATGCCATCGGCCGTCAGGGAGTCTGTTCTCAACGACATCGGTCCATTCCGCTGTCCGGACGGATTGACTCTGTATGGTCAACAACCGACACCAAGCCGCCGTTCGTTCATCCGAAGATTGAGCTTGTTGAACGGGCAACGATGTTGATAAGAAAAGTAAGCAAAGACTCAACATGGAGCGACACCATTATTTTGACAAGGGATGATGGTGCACGCGCTGCTCACGATCACGGTTCCCACGGACGTGTCGCAATAGCACCCATCGACCGCGATCGGATTACCAGAAGGCTTTGTGCTTGTGCAGCCGTTCGCGTGTCTTCGCTTATCGCCGCATGATGTGATCGGCCCGAGCCCGATGTTGCACCTCGAGAGTTTGGAGAACGCGCACAAGTTGATCTCCAATTGACCGCCGCTGCACGAATAGCAGTCGCCGACACAGGTAGTGCCGTTGTTTGTGCAGCCCAAGTATGTCTGACTGCTTGATGTATCGATCAGGATGGTCACGGGGCACGACGAAAACGTCATACATTCTGCGTCGCTCACGCTGACTGGGTTTAGCGGCGTGACTGCGGAATTGGATGCTACTACGTCGTTTGGCCCGGGATTCGGAGGCACTAGCGCCACGGCGGTGCCTGTGCACGCCATCGAGGAAAGTGCGAGCATCCATAAACGTCGAGTTGCGGTGGTCATCGACGGGCTCCATTATGGGTGGCGTGAATAGCTCAGAGCGCCACAGCACAGTACCCCCTCCCCCCCCCAGCAGAGGCAAGATGAAATTTACTAAAACCTACCGCAGCTTGCGCGGATTCTCGGCGGGCTTGCCGTCGGCATAGGACCAGACGGTGACGGTGAGCCATTGTGAGCCCCAGCGTTTAGCGCGGTCGTGCGTTCGGTAGAGCACGTCGAGGCGGTTGCCCTTGATCTTGCCGCCGCAGTCGAGCACCGGCACGATCTTGCCGCCGGCGTACCCCGGGACGGTGAGCATGGTGCCATAAGGCAGGAGCCTGGGGTCGGCGGCGACGAGTTCGGAGTTGTTGGTCTCCACGGAGTGGAGCGTTGCGGTCAAGCCGTCTGCAGAGTCGCCGCACGAACGTGCGTCGGGCGAGTACGCCGTGACACGCATCCGCAGGGTCTTGGAAGGCCGGACGGGGCGACCGTTGAACCAACGGATCGTCGGGTCGCCCGCGAGAGGATCTTGGGGAGCCATCTCGATCACAGGCTCGGGCAGCATTGACGCTGGTGCTGGGGTGACAGGTGTCGGCAAGGCTTCGTCGGTGGCCTGATGGAAGGAGTCAGAAAGTCGAGCAGGCGTATCGAGAATGGGTTCCCGATACACGCCCGCAAGTGGGGGGGCTGTACGGGCTTGCTTGACGAGGATCGCTGACCAGACCGTGAGGCCGATGGCGAGGACGAAGGCGACCGCTTCGGCGGCGAGCCGAGCGCGCGACAACCTGAGCCGCAAACGCGGCAACGTCGTCGCACCCGCGCGAAGCGGGAAGGGCCGTTGTACCACCGTCATGCACAAATCTCCCACCGGCGACGCGAGACGGCACAGGCCACCACGCCCGAACCGTCCGCTCAGGGCTCCCACACCCTTGGCTGCTGCAAGCCACCACGCCTGCCATGCCGCCGATGCCCTGAACCGGATCCAGAACTCAAAACGATACACCGCCCGACCGCGCCGGGCCACCGCACCATAACATTATCCAAACAAACAGGCCGACCCGCATGGGTCGGCCTGAAGCCGGGAGTTGAGATGGAGAAACCGAGGTCTACCGGTTGTATCCCATAGCGTCAAAGACAGTCAGGTCGCTGGTGGCAAAGAAGTTGGGGTAGTAGGTCTCGCCGTAGTCGAATGCGGGGTCCATGATCCCGATGTTGGGCACCTGCTCGCGGAAGTGGCTGGCCTGGTAGGGGGATCCGTCAGACATGCGGTATTCGGCGGAGATGATGTCGAAATTGACGTCGTCGTTGGGGTTGTTGAAGACGCCCCAGCGCGGGCGGGCTGTGAATTCGGCGGTGGTATCGGGGTTGAAGTCTCCGGAGCCGTCGGTGCGGCGGAAGCGGAAGACGTCAAGGACCTCGATATCACGGTTGCGGAAGTCGACGCCGCTGGTGAAGCCCATGGCGTGCCCGGTTTCGTGGATAACGACGTCTTGGAGTGAGATGGTGCCTGCGGAGACACCGTTGGAGGGGTCGAAGTCGAAGGGGAACGCGGTGGAGTACTGCATGGTGGCGTCGTTGCCGGCGACGGTGCCGCCGTTGGCCTTGAAGTTGGCGAAGGTCCAGAAGCACTGGGTTTCGTTGGTGGTGCTGCTGGAGCTGTATCGAACCGGGATCGTGGTGCCCGAGGGGAGCGAGTTCTGGATGGTGTCGTTGCCGTCCATCCCGGCGACAAGGGTCGAACGGGTGCTTGCCCAGGTCAGCGACCCGTAGCTGCTCCCGGTCCCGCCGATGACGCCCGGGGAGAGGGCGGCGAAGCTAATGGGTATGGTGACCGTCATGGTGTCGCCGGTGAATTGGCTCTGGAGGTAGGCCTCCGCCGCGGCAAAGGACGGGATCGCAGCGGCGGGGACGCTTGCCCCGAGCACGAAGACGATGTCGAGGCCGGCCCGCGCGCCCCAGCCGCCGTCACTGTCGATCACTCGCACAAGGGAAGGGTCTGCAAAGTCGGCGTTGTGCGTCTGGACCATGGTGGCCAGATCGGCCAGGGTAAGGGGGACGCGGTTCGAGCAAACACCCTTCCAGACTTCTTGCGTCGGAAGGTCGATGATCTCGCCTGAGGGGAGCATGGCGGGCTGAATGCCTCGGTCAATGACGAAACGGGCTCCGCCCGGGTTGGCGATGAGTCGGAATTCGGGAGTGGCGCCGGGCACGGGGCCCGGAGCAACCACGACTTGGGCCGACGCGGTGCCGGCGAGCAGGGACAGGGCAGCCATGAATCCACACGAGCGGTACAGCATGAATCAGACTCCGCGCGCGAGCCCGTAAAGGTCAATGGCGAAACGCTTCACCGATTTTGAACATTGACAAGCCCACGATGGATTCAGACTACCACAACAAACCAGACTTCGGGACTTGTATAGAGAGAATTCCAGAAGTGCTCTGCCACTCCGGCATGCTTGGGGAGCGAGAGAACCGTTCAGGCTGATATAGTCCGATAATACACGATCCAGATCGATCTGGAGGCCGCTGCGAGGCTGAAACGGGGGCGCGGCGGTTGCCGAACACAGAGACTAAGCGTTCGTAGGGATGGGTGAGACTGGCGCTTGTGCGCCCGATGGAGAAGCGATCGATGATCCGATTCTGGAACAACGCCAAGACGGCCGCACTGCTGGGCAGCCTGATGGGCCTGTGCCTGTTCGTGGGTTCGTTCTACGGGCAGGGGGGGCTGGTGATCGGGCTGATCTTCGGCGGGGCAATGAACCTATTCGCGTTCTTTTTCTCCGACAAGATCGCGGTGGCGGCCATGGGCGGTCGCGAGGTCAACGAGCAGACCGGCGGCGATCTGTATCAGATGGTGCGGACGCTCTCGGAGCGGGCCGGGCTGCCGATGCCCAAGGTCTATGTCTGCCCGCAGGAGGCGCCCAATGCGTTTGCGACAGGGCGGAGCCCGAGCAAGGGAGCGGTGGCGGTGACGCAGGGCGCCCTCCGGCTGCTCGACCACGAAGAGATGGAGGGCGTGATCGCGCACGAGCTGGCCCACATCAAGAACCGCGACACGCTGACGAGCACGATCGCGGCGACGATCGCCGGGGTGCTGGGGTATCTCGCGCAGATGAGCCTGTTCTTTGGCGGCGGCTCGCGGGACCGCGAGGGCGCGAACCCGCTGATCGGGATCGTGGGGGCGATCATCGCGGCGGTGGGCGCGTCATTGATTCAGGCGGCGATCAGCCGCAGCCGCGAGTTTGTCGCCGACGCCGACGGGGCGCGGATCGCGGGCTCGCCTCACGGGCTCATCAGCGCGCTGAGGAAGCTCGAGGCGTATTCGAAGCGAATCCCGATGGATAACCCGAACCCGGCGGCGAACAACCTGTTTATCGTCGAGCCGTTCTGCGGGAATTCGGTGACAAAACTCTTCGCCACGCACCCGCCGACCGAAGCCCGCGTTGAAGCCCTGCTGGCGGCGTAAGCGGATCGTGGCGAGCGAAGTTCAGCGCTCGAGGGAAGTGCGGAGTGCTTCGAGTTTGATGGACCAGAAGGAGCGGGCCCAGGCGACATCTTCGGGGCCGCTGAGTTTGCGGTGATGGACGGAGACCATGGAGCGGCGGCCGCCGTCTTTGGAGGCGAATGCGACATCGACGTGGGAGCCTTTGGCGTTGTCCGGGGAGAGCCAGGTGAGTCGCATGACTTTGTGCACGTGGGCGACGCGGACCTCGATGGGGTAATCGCCGAGCCAGCGGGCGCGCTCGTCGGGGGAGGCCCAGGCCTTGTCGAGGCGGTCGATGGGCGCGTTGATGGTCTTGCTGACGCTGACCTGGAACCCGCCGGCGGACGATTCGTTGGGAAGGCGGAGCCCGCGGGCGAGCTCGTACTCGACGGTGATCATCTGCGACCACCAGTCGCCAAGGCCGTGCTCGGCGGCGAGGAGCTTGGCGATGTCCTTATGGGCCATCGTGTGCGCGTGTTGCCCGTCGAGGATGGCGAACCATTCGTCTCGGGATTTACCCGTGGCGCTCTGGATCGATTCCGAAGAAATCGAACGTGGCCTTTGGGGAGTGGCAACCGGCAGGGCAGCGGGTGGAGCGGTCACAGAGGCGACTTGGGGCGACGGCGGCCGGCGGGCCTGTGGCTTCGTGGCGCGAGGCGTATGGATGATCGATGGGGCCTGTCGCGTCGTCGACGAGGGCTTAGATGAGGCCTTGTTCTCGCGAGTTTTTTTCGTCGAGCCCTTCTGTGGCACCGGGCGTCTCGACTTTGCCGACGAAGAGGCCTTGGGAGCTCGCTTCGCGTTTCGGGCTGCTTTTTTGCTCGGTCTTGGGGCGATTCGTTTCTTGGCTTTCTTTGCCATGGTGCCTCCATTTGGTTCCTGCTCGGGAGCGGAGCATACCGATTCTGCGGTCTGTACGGACGGGCAAGCGGGCGTGAAGTGTCGAGCAAGAAGGGTGGTCCGGGCGAACCGTGGTGGTGACCGATGAGTAGAGTGTGATCCGGGCCGACCGTGGCCCGTACCTTTCAGGCAGGAGAGCCATCAGCATGTGCGGGATTGTCGCTTACATCGGGAACAAGCCGGCCCAGAACATCCTCGTCGAAGGGCTCAAGCGCCTGGAGTACCGTGGGTATGACTCGGCGGGCGTGGCGACCATCGAGGCCGACGGTTTGCACGTCGTTCGGGCGGTGGGACGGGTTTCCAACGTCGAGGACAAGCTGGAGAGCACGGGGGGGCTCCGCGGCAGCATCGGCGTGGCGCACACCCGCTGGGCCACCCACGGCGGGGTGACGGAACTCAACGCGCACCCGCACCGGGACGACCGGCACGGGATCGTCGTCATCCACAACGGGATCATCGAGAATTACGCCGCGCTCAAGACGTGGCTCGAAGAACGCGGGCACACGTTCCACTCGCAGACGGACACCGAGGTGATCTCGATGCTCATCTCGGAGCTGTACGAGGGGGATCTGGAGGCGGCGGTGCAGGCGTCGCTGCGCGAGGTGACGGGGGCGTACGCGATCGCGGTGATCTGCGCTAAGGAGCCCGACGTACTGGTAGTGGCGAGGAAGGGTTCACCGTTGATGGTCGGCGTGGGCAACGGCGAGTACGTGGTCGCGTCGGACCCGTCGGCGATCGTGGCGCACACGACGCAGGCGTTTAGCCTCGACGATTACAACGTGGTGAAGATCACCCGGGACGGGTTCAAGACGTCGGACATTCACAACACGCCGGTGTCGCCCAAGATCATGCAGCTCGAGCTGGAGTTGCAGGAGATCGAGCTGGGCGGGTACTCGCACTTCATGCAGAAGGAGATTTTTGAGCAGCCCAAGGCGCTGACGAACTGCTTCCGCGGCCGCATCGATGACCGCGAGGGGAAGGTGGTGCTGGGTGGGGTTTCTGCGTTTGCCAAAGACCTGACGAAGACGAAGAACATCGTGCTGCTGGGGCAGGGGACGGCGCTGCACGCCGCGATGATCGGCGAGTACCTGATCGAGGACCTGGTGAAGGTATCGGCGGTGGCGGAGTACGCGAGCGAATTCAGGTACCGCAACCCGATCATCGAAGAGAACACGGTGGCGATCGCGGTGAGCCAGAGCGGAGAAACGGCCGACACGTTGGCGGCGCTCCACGAGGCGAAAGACCGCGGGGCGTTGTCGCTGGGAGTGATCAACGTGGTGGGGTCGACGATCAGCCGCGAGACGGACGCGGGCGTGTACCTGCGTGTGGGCCCGGAGATCGGTGTCGCGAGCACCAAGGCGTTTACAGGGCAGGTTGCGGTGCTGACTCTGATCAGCCTGTACTTGGCGCGGCGGCGGTTTATGTCGGCGGATCAATGCGCGGAGATGCTGGCGCAGCTCGAGACGGTGCCGTCAAAGATGGAGCGGATCCTCGAGCAGGACCAGAAGATCCGCAAGGTGACGGAGAAGTATTGCCACCGCGAGAATTGGCTGTTCCTGGGCCGTGGGTACAACTACCCGACGGCGCTCGAGGGCGCGCTCAAGCTGAAGGAGATCTCGTACATCCACGCCGAGGGGATGCCCGCGGCGGAGATGAAGCACGGGCCCATCGCGCTCATCAACGAGGGGATGCCGGCGGTGTTCATCGCGAACAAGGGGCGGCAATACGAGAAGGTGATGAGCAACATCCAGGAGGTCAAGAGCCGCGGCGGGCACGTGATCGCGGTGGCTACCGAGGGTGACGAGCAGATCAAGAAGTATGCGGAGGACGTGCTGTACATCCCCGACATCCCCGAGCCGCTGAGCCCCCTGCTGGCCGTGGTGCCGCTGCAATTGATGGCGTACCACGCGGCGGTGATCCGCGGGCACGACGTAGACAAGCCGCGGAACTTGGCGAAAAGCGTGACGGTTGAGTGATTTCGAGGGTGGAGAGACACCAGCGGGCGAGAGCGATGCCGACAGGTAAACACTGAAAGTGCAGAGAATCACAGCGATTCCGATCGGTCGGATTCGTGGTCTCGAATCATGGTTGAAACGGTCGTCACTTCGTGGTATCTACGGATCTAGGAGAATAGCCATGAGGATTTTCCTCCGTGCATGTCCGGCGTGTGGTTCGACACGGCCCGATAAGTAGACGTCTTCGCCGATACTGAGTTCGGGACAGAGATTCAATGGTCCTTTCGGGTGGCTGCCGATAGCGATCACCGAGGTGATTGCATGAACAGTGTGCCCAATAACCCCCGCATGACGTCGATCCGAGAAAAGCTGGCGCGGATGGCGCCGCGGAAGGCAGTCGAGATTCTCGGGCCTGAGCTGATGAAGACACAGCGGTTGGTGCTACGCCCACTGATGCCCAAGGACCGGGCTCAGTTTGTCGAGGCGATCGCCAACAGCCGGCCGCAGCTCGAGCGGTACTACGACTTGTGGCAGCCCGGGGACACGCACGACGCGGTGTTCGATCGCCAGCTCGAACTCACGCGGCTGGGGGCGTCGAGCGGGTCGGCGTGCCGGCGCGGTGCGTTCCTGCAGGATGGGCGGTTTGTCGGGTGTTTCAACCTGAGCGGGATCGAACGCGGGCTGGAGTTCACGGCCGAGGCGGCGTGGTGGATCCGTTCGGACCTGGGGCGGATGGGGCTCGGGACCGAGGGCGTTAAAGCGATGCTGGAGTTTGCGGTCAATGAGATCGGCTCGGGCGGGCTAGGGCTTGTGCGAGTGGTGGCCCACTTGCACCCGCAGAACATCGCCAGCAGAAGGCTTGCAGCCCGTGCTGGGATGCACGAAGAACACGGCCCGCGGGTCGCGGTACGGCTGCACGAAGAGTGGGTGCCTCACGTGACCTTTGTCCGGAGCCTCGCGGCGGCGGCATAATACCGGCGAGTCGATGGATCCTATTTCGCTGCGGGTTGCTCGATGGCGGCGCGCAGCTCTGCGGCTCGCCGGATGAGGTCGGCCTCGAAAGTTTTTTTGTCCGTGCCATGTTCGGGCGTGGGCGTCATCGTGAAATGCCATTTCACTTCGGTGAGCACGCCCCCTGGGATGGCTTCGGTGATGAGATCGGCCCCGGCATACTCGTAGAGTGGCGCGTCGGCCTTGGCGCTGGTCGAGATGGGCTCGAATCCGTCGCGGCGCAGGCGGACGTCGTACACGCCGTAGTACGTGAACCCTGCGGACACGGGCGTGCGCCCGACTTCAACATCGTTGATGAAGACGGTTGCGCCCGAGGGCTCGGAGGTCACTAAAATTCGGCGATCGGCGCACCCGCCGACGAACACCACGAGCGCTGCTGCAGATGCCGTCCACACTCTGAGCGCCGTCGTGCGATTCATGGTTTCCCTTTCAGAGGCTGCGGAGCGGCGGCGTTGAGTGGTGTCGGCGTGGGGGTGTTGGCGTGGTGGTCGTCGAATTCGTCGCCTTTGAACAGCGAGCCCAGGTATGCCCGCTTGACGACAGGGTTATTGATGATGTCGCGGGGAGTTCCCTCGGCGATGACCTGCCCACTGTCGATGATGTACGCCCGGTCGCAGACGCGGAGCGTCTGTTGGACGTTGTGGTCGGTGATGAGGAACGCGATGCCTTGTGCGGCGAGCTTTCGGATCTCGGTCTGGAGGCTCTCGACGGCGAGCGGGTCCACGCCGCTGAAGGGCTCGTCGAGCAGGATCAGCTTGGGGTTGGTCACGAGGGCACGGGCGATTTCGAGCTTTCGGCGTTCGCCTCCCGAGCAGGTGCGGGCCGCGTGGTCGGCCTTGTGCGTCAGGGAGAACTGCGAGAGCAGAGCGGCGGCCCGGGCCCTGCGCTCGGCGCCCGACATGGGGAGGGTCTCGAGGATGGCGAGCAAGTTTTGCGAGCAAGTAAGGCGTTGGAATACGCTGGGCTCTTGCGAGAGGTACCCCATGCCGTTGCGGGCGCGTTTGTACATCGCCAGCGTTGAGACGTCGCGGCCGTCGAAGGACACTCGCCCGGCGTCGGCGTCGATCATGCCGATGGTCATGCGGAAGCTGGTGGTCTTGCCCGCGCCGTTGCGGCCCAGAAGCCCGACGATCTCGGCTCGTTCGACGTGGAATGACACACCCGACACGACCAGGCGGTCGGCAAACGACTTCTTCAGTCCTAGGACATCAAGCAGCGGCACCGGGGCAGTGTAGTGGGGGATCGGCCCCGGCGTCAGCGGATGAACCGCAGGCACATGGGATACCGAAAGATCTCGCCTCGGCTCGCCGCCACGGCCCCGCGGATGAGCGACACGATCGCGACGATCCAGACTGCCGCCAGCGCGATCAGCGGGATCACGAGGAAGCCGAGGATGCCGAGCACGACGGAGTAGATCATCAGAGAGATCTGGAAATTGACGACCTCACGCCCGTGATCGTCGGTGTACGCCGACCCTTCGCGCTTGACTTGCCACAGCACGATCGCCGCCACCAGATGCAGAACGCCGGTGAATGGCGCTAGGGCGGTGGTCAGGTGGATCCACGTACACACCTGGAGTTCGTCGGGCTTTGCTTCTACTCGCAGTATCGGCACGCGGACATTATTGGGAACCACCGGCGGCGGGTTGCGGGTAAGAAGGGAAGGATTCGTGAGCCCCCGGGTCGGGCTTTCCGGTGAAGGTCAGGGGGAACCCAACGGCGCATGAGCCCGAGAGAGACGTCGTGCGGGTCTCGGGCTGTCGCGGCGTCGGCTGGAACGAAAGCCGCCCGCGCGGCGTTTGGGCCTTGGCGGGCGGAGTGGAAGCGGACATTCTGGATATGTCACGGGCACCGGACGACGCGGTCTACCAGGTAAACTCGATGTCCACAGTCAGGCGGTCTCCGAAGATGTCTGCCTTGCGGTTCGTGAGAGGGAATTCGTAGGTGGCGCCCAGCGAAACGTTCGGGGTGAACTTGAAGCGGCCGCCGACGCCGAGCCAGATGATGGTGGACCCGGAGACGAACTGTGAACCGAGGTTGGAATAGTCGGCCCCGCCGATGGACAGAGGTGTGCGGTTGCCGTCGTCGAGGTAGTGGAGCCCGTGGAGCTCGACCATGGGGGCGAAGCCGCTAAAGACTTCGTAGTCGGCGTGCAGGTCCCACTGGAAGATGTTGTTGCCCTTGTCGTTGTCGAGTGGCACGCGATCGGTGAGGTTGCCGACGAGGTGGAACTTGTCCCACCCTTTGGCAAAGCTGATGAATGGGCTGATTTCTTGCACGCCGCCCTGGAGGACTTCTTTGTCGCCGTTGCCCATCTGATAGCGGCCGCCGAGAGTGGCGACAAAGTCGGCGTCGTGATCGACGTAGAAGGCGTATTTGAGCCCTGCGGCGATGTCGTTCCAGCCCTCGTCTTTGGGGAGGGCGTTCGAGTTGAGGTCGCTGTAGCCGTCTTTGGTGGCGATAAAGCCCAGCCGCTCGGTCAGGGCGATGCGGGCCTGGGCGGCGTAGACGTTGAGGTCGCCGCCGGCCAGGACGCTCTTGTCGTCGAAGCTGTGATGAAGATACAGAAGACGGATGCCGGTGTTGTTCAGAGGGGATTCGAAGTAAATCGGGTTGCCAACGGGGTTGTAGAAGTGTTCAAAGCCACGAAGACCGCTAAGGAACCCAGCCCAGCCTATTTCGGGATCGTCGTGCAAGCGGTCCTTACTCAGCAGGAACTCAGCCTTGGGGCTCATCGAGATCTTGCCGGTGGTTGCCGTCGCGGCAGGTTGAGCTGGGGCCGTGGAGGCGCTGGCATCGGCGACCAGAGCACACGTCGAGAGAGCCAGAGTCAGAGAAAGCATCGATGATCTCCTTATATGATAAACAGACCAGAAAGTCATAGGACAAGACGATCGGAAAGTCAAATGTAGTGGTTAACTTCACTGTCCGAGTGGCTTCTGGTTGGCCCATGATCAGGGGGATGGGCAGCGTTCTATTTGGAGACGAGGGGTGGACTAGCGGAAGAGCTCGCGAAGCCAGGCGACGTCCGCTGGACCCATAGGGCTTTCATCGGCACCGGCGATGTTGCACGCCGCCTGCCCCGCGTTACGGAAGCCGGGGATTACGGAGCAAACCTGCGGATGTGCGAGGACCCATTGCTGCGCTGCGGCGGCGAGAGTACGGGTGCGATCCCGTTTGCCCTCGGGGTCGAATCGGACGGCAACGCTGCCGAGTTTGGTGCGAACGGCGCGGAGAACTTCTGGGGTGAAGTCCTTTCGGCTGCGGCGGTAGTCGCCTTCCTCGAAAGCTGGCGGCCGGTCGGGGTCAAACTTGTCGAGGAGGATGCCCTGGTCGAGCGGGCCGAAGCCAACGAATGAGCACCCGTGCGTCGCGAGGAGGGTCTGCATGGGGCCGCCGGGACGGATGAATTCGTCATAGCGTAGATTGGCTTTATTCTGGAGAACATCTGGGCGCAGGACGGGAACGGCGCGCTCGAAATCATCGATGGTGTACGCGGACTGTCCGATGGCGCGGACCTTGCCCTCTTTCACGAGCGCGTGCATCGTGCTGGCGGCCTCGAAGAGGTAGTCATGGAGCGGATCGATGTCGCCTTGGGCGTTGTAGCCCGGGCCGATGTACGAACCGTGGTGGAAGTAATAGAGGTCGATGTAATCGGTGCGCAGGTTTCGGAGTGACTGTTCGCACTGGTGGCGGATGTGCTGTGGGTCATAAGCGTGGAGCGAAGTGCCGCGAAAGTGCCCGACCTTGGTGGCGATGACCTGGGAATCGCGTCGGACGCCGAGAGAGCGGAGGCAGTGGGCGAGCGTGCGCTCGGCGCGGCCGTTGCCGTAGATGTCGGCGTTATCCCAGTGGTTGACACCGGCGTCGATCCCGACCTTGACGCCGGCGAGCACTTGTGATTCGTCGACATCGCCCCAGCCGATGGGGGCTCCGTTGGAGTTGGACCAGTTGGGACCGCCCATCGTCCAGCAGCCGAATCCGATTTCCGAGACGTTGATGGAGGTCTTGCCGACCTGTCGGTAGCGCATAATGCAGGATAGCAGAATCGGCGGACGCACCAATCGGGGAGAAAATGAAGAGGGCCCGGCGAGAGAGCCGGGCCCTAGGGGTAATGCGGGAAAGGAAGTGGTCGGTTACCTCCTCGCGAGGTCTTTGATGATCTTCTTCATTTCTTCAAGCCACTCTTTGTATTCGGACTCTTCACCCCAGTTGAGGAGGATGAAGTTTGAGTTGTTCTTGACCATGTTCTCGATCATGCCCAAGGCCTCGCGTGCCTTACCGAGGAACTTGCCGCGTTCGGCGGGGTCTTGCTGGGCCTGTGCACGGCCAAGGGCCTCGACGAAGTTGGCGTAGTAGCGACGGAAGTGGGTCTCGTCCTGCTTGGTCTGGACGCGGAACCTGAGCATGTATTCTTCGGCCTTACAGACGGGCCACGTGAAGCGTTTGTCCTGCTTACCAACCCACTCGACCTCGGTCAGACCCATGGCTTTGGTGAGTTCGTCGATGTTTGAAGCGGTACCCTTGGAGAATTTGAACTTCGAAGCGGTCTCGGAGTTGAAGGTGAGGATGTGGACGCCGCCGCTGGGGTTCAGGACGTACTTACCAGAGGTCTTGTCGGGATACCAGGTCACTTTGCCGGTGTCCTCGTCGATGTCAGCCGAGAGGGCACCGGTGGGCGGGGCGATCCCGAGAGGAGCGCACTCGGCTTCTTCGGATGAAATCTGCATTGCTCGCATGATGTACGGGCTGTACCCGCCGCGGGCGGAGATCTTCTCCATATCGTAGAGGATCTGTTCGAGAGAACGACCTTTCATGGCGTTGAGTGCACCGGAGAATCCGGTGCATGCGCCGTAGTTGCCTTGCGGGGTGAAGTAGATTTCCTCGATGGCGTGGGCGGACATCGCGGCGGCGGAGATCGCCGAGTCGATCCATGCGACGGTGCGGAACTTGGGTTTGTATTCGAGGTGGAAGAGGTCGGAGAACTTCTGGACTTCGAGAGCGAGGCCGCCGCCAGACTTGAAGCGGATGACCGCGATGTCGATCTTTTCTTCTTCGAGGTACTTGATAGCCTCGCGGAAACCGGCGGCGGTGGCGTAGATGCCGACCATGTTCCCGTTTTCTTCGTCGCCGTAGGTGATCACGGCGGCGCGGGGCACACCGGGTTTGCGTGTCTTGCCGGCGTCGGAGGCCGGGACGGAAGCAGGGGCGTCCACCTTGGAGCCGTCCGCAGTTTTGGTGTCCGGGTTGGCATCAGAGGCGGCATCGACCGACCGTTCGAGCTTGGTGTACTCGGACGGGGTGTACATGATCGTTCCACCAGCGGTCTTCAGCCAGATCACCCCGTCTTGCTCACGGATGATCTCGCCCTCGACGGATCGACCGTCCTTGAGGGTGAGTTTGTCGATCGCTTGTGCGTGGGGAGCGATACCGACCGCAGCCAGGGCAATGCCCAAGGTCAGGGCCGAAGCTCCGATCATTTTAAGAAGTGATTTCATGAGTGGAACTCCAGTCGGGAAGACGGTGAGGGGGATGATTACCGATCGGGCTTATCTTGCATCTGGTCCATCTTGAGCGTGTCGATTGCTTTTTGGATGTTGACCTCGGGAGGGATGCCGTACTGATACATCCAGAACTGGTCGAGGGCTTCCTCGTATTGCTTGATGATGGACTTCATCTGTTCGAGCCTGGAGATCTGAGCGCCGCGAAGGGCCTTGCGCTCGTCATACCCGCCCGGAGGACGCACGGTTGCGGTGGCGTACTCGTTGACGAGGTTGCGGAGGCGCTTCTTGGCGTCGGAGACTTCACGGCTCCAGCCGGTCATGATGGAATCGGCCCGGCCTTTGACCTGGAGTCCCGTGCGGTCGATCCCGAGCTGGAACAAGAGGTCATTCATGGTGTCGGCAGTACCCTTGGAAATGCGGAGTTCCTTGCCGAGCTTGGCGGTGACGGTGAGGACGTCGTTGCCCTCGCCGCGGACTCGTTCCTGGGTGCTGTCGAAGTTTCCTTCAAGCCCGTCATCGGTGAGGAGGATCTCGCCCTGAAGGGGATCGGGCTGGCGTTCGAAATAGATCGGCCCGTCGCCGGTGGGCTTGTAGCTGAGAACGTATTCACGGACGGTCATGGCATTGATGAGGCGGAAATCATGTCCCCCGGAGATGAGCCAGCCATGGGCGTGGCCGAGTCGGAGTGAGTATTGCTTGTGCTGAACGACCTTGTCACCGACCTTGAGCATGTCGGTGAGGTAACCGATTCCGCCGATTCGGGCTTCCGAGGACATGTAGATATCGGAAGAGATGAAGGGCAGAAGGGCCGCGCCACCCATGGCTTCTTTGACCCAGAAGATCACGCGTGGTTTTTTGGTCCATTGGCGGGGGATTTCTTCAACGAAGATGGGCGTGATGTGCTCGGCGCGGAAGATTTGGTCGAAGGCTCCGACGATCATGTCCTCGGGGATGTGCTCTGCCCCGGGCATATGCAGAGGGCAGTTGAGCTCGACGATGATGATGTCGACGTTGTTGTTCTGGGCGTCTTTGACCGCGCGGCGGATCGGTGTCTGCGTGACATCGACGCCGAATTGGCCGTCGAGCTTGAGGTGGTAGTACTTGACTTTACCAGCCTCGGACTCGCTCTTGGCTTCGGCCTTTGGATCGGCCTTGACGGGCTCGGTTCCCGGAGTCGGAGCGGCTTTGACGGGATCTGCGTCGGCCTTCTTGGCGGCGCGACGGATGGAAATGACTTCGGATTTGTCGTATTCGCGTTCGAAGGCGATGCCGTGGAGCTTGCCCTTGATCTTGACCTTCGAGTCGGATTCTTCGATGATCGTGCCTTTGATCTCGATGTTGGTGTCCTTCAGGACAAGTACGTCCTCGGACTCATCAAACGCCATGGCGGCCGCGACGCTCGACGGGGTGGAGATCGCCACGCCGGTGATGGTGGCGGTGGCGAGCATGACGGCCGCGCCCATTCGGCGCCATGTGTTCAACAGTTTCTTCATCGCAGAACTCCCTTGACCGGACGGATGAACCCGAACGAATGTCGGATCAGCACGCCAGAGATCTCTTCCGATACCCGACGACGGCACCACTCGATGCGCCCCGGAGAGACGATTGCTCGCCGGGATTGAGGTAGTGTAGCCGAAACGCCCGTGAACCAGAACGCGGATTGCCGCGGATCACGACTTGTTTCGGTCACACTCCCTCGGCCGGATTCGGCCTCCCTCCACGAACGCGGATCACAGCCACCTCAGACCTGAACTAGACGTCTATACGGCGTGCAAGTTCCAGAGCGGCATTGAAATCGGGGACTTGTCCTTCGAGTTGAGCATCGTAAACCCGATCAAGAACCAACCGAAACCGAGGCCCCGGTTCGAACCCGGCTTCGACGAGGTCGTCCCCCGTGAGTAGGGGAATTGGAGCAATTCCAATGCCGTCCGATAACATCTCATTGACATGAGCGTGGAATTGTAATGCCTGATTTGGGGATGTCGCTGAGAGAATCGCAAGTGCGGGCTTGAAGCCTGGGGTACGGGCTAGGCGTTTGCGCTGAGCAATGGAGAGGGCCGGCCAATCGGGGAGCTTGGCGTGACTATCGAGAACGGCGTAGAGGAGTGAAGATTCGTCGTTGCTCAAGCAAAGAGTTCTACGCAGACGCGAAGCAACCTGTTGTGGGGTGTGAATTGTCGAGGAGGGATGCGCTTCGCGGTCGAGAACGAGGGCAGCCAGAGCGGCGGGAAAGGAACAAGAGTCGCTCATGAGGAGAGCTTGGAGCCTGGGGAAGAACGTGTCGGAACCCGCGGGTGCACCGAAGCAAACAGTGTCGAGGCCGAGGGCGTGGAGCTGCAGCATGGCGGCGGAAAAGGTGTGAGGGAGGTCGAACATGGCGCGGAGCTCGTCGCCGATGCGTTCGCGGCTGACGCCGTTGAGTTCAGAGGCGTGTTCGCGGATGGCGAGCGCGGTAAGCGGCTCGATGACAAAGTCGAGTTTGGCTGCGAGGCGGACAGCGCGAAGGGCGCGGAGGTGGTCTTCGGCGAGGCGTTGGTGGGGGTTGCCGACAGCTCGGAGTGTGCGCGACGCGAGGTCGGCGAGCCCGTTGACGAGGTCGATGACGGTGCCATGCGCGCCAGCGGTGTGGAGATGGTGGGGGGAAAGGGGATCGAGAAAGAGGGCGTTGATCGTGAAATCGCGGCGCCGGGCATCGTCGATAGGCGTGCTGAACGTGACGGCGTCGGGGCGTCGGTTGTCGGAATAGGAGCCATCGGAACGGAACGTGGCGACCTCGATGGTGTGGGTGTGGTGTTTGACGAGCACGACGCCGAAGGCTGCGCCGACGGCGGCGGTCTTGCGGAAGAGAGCCTGAATGCGGTCGGGCGTGGCGTCGGTGGCGACGTCAAAGTCGTTTGGCGTGCGACCGAGGAGTTCGTCGCGGACGCACCCGCCGGCGAAATACGCGGTGTGCCCGGCGTCGCGGAGCGTGCGGACAACAGCAAGGGCGGCATCGCGCGCGCCTCGTGTGGGCAGGCTGTGTTCGGGATGAAGATCGGGCGAGGTCACGGGAGATTATCGGAGAGCTTATCTGGCAGTTGGCGAGGCGGCGAGAATCAGGTCGTCGATGAGCAGTCGCTCGCCCGATCGCCACTGGGTTGCTGGGCGGTCGTTGATGATCAAGAACGGGATTTCGGTGACGCCGGCGGCCTTTCCCTGTACGATGTCGCGGGCGAGGGCCTCTTCTGCGGCCCCGGTTCGGAGAGGAAGCCTCTGGGGCCAGGCCTGAGATAATGCAAATTCGCGGAGTGCCGCGTCGCTATATCTCCGGTGGTTGGAGAAGATCCACTCGTGCAGCGACCAAAATGCGGCGTCATCCTGGGCGAGCCCCAGGCTTTCGGCGGCGAGTGCCATGCGGCATGCCATAGGGTGCACGGTTCGAGGGAGCGAGGGGTTGCAGGCGCGATCGGGGGGGTAGTGGATGTAGGAATAACGGATCGACCCTTGGTCGGCGCGGGCGCGGAAGAGTCGGTCGAGTTCCGCGGTTTTGTCGTCTTGGTACGAGCCAAAGAGGGTCACGCGGACGGGAGCGGAGTCGGGGCCCATGGTACGTCGAGGTGCCGTGAGTGTGACGGCTGGGGCCTGTTTCCAGATGGACACGGCGCGGGAGGCGGCGTCGGGGGGAGTGTCGTTCGAGATGGCGTCTGGAGAGGCGAGCGCGGCATTGATGGCGCGTGCTAGCGCGCCGGGGAGGTTCCAGGTGCGGAATTCGATGCCGTTGATGAACATCATCGGGGTTTGGCTCAGTCCCACGGTCTCGGCGGCGTTCACGTCGGAGCGGAGAGCGTCGGCAACGCGCGGGTCGTTCATCGCGGCGAGGAGTGTGTCGAGGGGGAGTCCTGCGGCTTGGGCGTAATCGGCGTCGGGCTTAGATGCGTTGGAGTCCATGAGGAGCCAGCGGTGGAGCCGGGCGAATGCGTCGGGCCCGCCGAGAATACCCGCGGCCTCGACGGCGGCGGCGGCACGGCAGCCGTGAGCGTGATGGGTGGTGGGGACGAGACGATTGCAGTCGGTGCAGAATGGGAAGTGTCGGATCGAGACGGACATGCCCGGCGTCGAGGCGCGGAGCGTGTCAAGGAGCTGTTCAACGCGTTGGCATTCCGGGCATTGGTAGCCCAGGAAGACGACGACTCGGGCTTTGGCATCGATGGGGCCCAGCGTGAACCTGCCCGCGAATCGCGTGGCCGCGTGAGAGCCGGCGCGGAGTCGGGATTCGACGTCGCGTTGCTCGGCGTCTTGGCGTGAGGTCGAGAGCGACGAGAACGCGATGGACAAAGCCGAGAGCAAGGCGAATGCGACGCCGAAGACGGACAGGCTGCGGGTCCAGGTTGATGCGAGAGAGGAACAGGGTGTGGAGGCACGCTCGAGAGCCAACCAAATCGCGATCGACGACCCATGGCACGTGAGGCAATAGAAGCACCAGAGTCCGTGGTGCCAGGAGACGGCGATGTAGAGCAAGGAAGCGGCCGCGGCGAGGCGCGAGGCCCAGCGGAAACGTGCCGACGCCGGGACAGAGAAGGAAACAGCGACGACGGCGGCCACGAAGTAGGCAAGCGCGAGCGCTGAGACGGGGATACCGAATGGGAGGGAGGCCCAAGGGCTGCTTGAGAGGGCGGCGCAACCCCCGCCGAGGGTGGGGCCGAGGAGTCGAGAGAGCCACCCACCTGGGCCGCATCCTGGGGCGTGAGAACCTGAAAGAGCGGCGGCGTAGAGCACCCCGCCGGCGACGAGGCCGAAACCGGCGGCGATGGCCACCACGATGCGGGTGGTTCTGGGACCCATGTCTTGGAGTGTACGTGGCGATTCGGATGCAACCGGAGCGTGAAAGCGATCGGATCGGATCGGAACGCGGCGTTCGTCGCGGTTGGAGTTGGCGGCGGCGGGGTGATCTGGTATCTTGCTCGTGGATCCGTTCGGGAGCCGCCGGGGGCCATTGCGCCGCGCCGGACGAGGGAGAAAGCTCATGAAGACGTTGTTGTGGACGTGTGTCGCGGCGATGGTGATGGCGGCGGGAGTGGGGCGAGCCCAGCCGGTGGCCGATGACCAGACGCCGGGATCGGGCACGCGACTGAAAGAAGAGGTGGTGGTGTTGTCGAGCCTCGAGACGTTGCGTGTGGGCCCGCGCGGGGTTCGTACGGGAGGCGGAGGGGGCGGAAATGGGGGCGGAGGTTTCGGGCAGCGGGCCTGCGGGCTGGTCGCCTCACACACGGACGCGAATTTCGGAGGCGGATCGTTCGTGGTGCAGGCGGGGTTTGTTCAAGGCGAATCGTTCGCGGCGACGTATACCGTGCCCGCGGGTGAGTGGCCTATCAAGATCGACTTGACCGAAGTGATCGTGGCGACGAGCAGCGCGACGGTGACGACGACGACTCAGTGGACGATTAGTTATTACGAGGGCGAGCCGAACACGGGGACGCTGGTGGCTTCGTACTCGTCGGATGACGAGTTGCTGCCGCACATCGTCATCCCGCCGGGGACAAACGGCGTCAATCTGCAGTTCTCGATCGATCCCGGCGACCCCGAGCAGATCATCTTAAACAACCCCGGGAACAACAAGTTCTCGGTGGTGTTCCGTGTTGACCGGATGCATTCGCCCCCGTCGAATCTGTGCACCCAGTCGCCCAGCACGGCGCGGAACGCGTTCCCGGTGACGGACGTCAGCGGGCTGGCGCAGGGTGGTGCGAACTGGTTGTTCGGGATCAACTGCGGCCCGTTGGGGTGCCCGGCGAACGGCGGGTGGTCGAAGTTCAGCCTGCTGCCTCAGTTGTGCCGGCCGTCGGGAGACTGGGTGAGCAGAACGACATGGTCGAGCGTGAACTGCACGCCGGGCGTGGGGGCGTGTTGCCTTCCGAGCGGGCAGTGCATCGAGACGACGGTATCGGATTGCCAGTCGCAGGGCGGGACATTCCAGGGTGATGGCACGACGTGCGCGACAGCCGGGTGCGTGCAGCCGACGGGGGCGTGCTGCTTTGCCAACGGGTTCTGTGTGCAATTGACGGAGGTAAACTGCACGGGCGCTGGCGGGACGTGGGCCGGGGCGAACGTGCAGTGTGGCTCGGGGAACAGCTGCCCGACGGGGGCGTGCTGCTTGCCCAACGGGAGCTGCATCACGGGCGTGACGAGCGGGCAGTGTACGGGCCAGGGCGGGACGTTCCGCGGCGTGGGCTCGACGTGCGCGGGTGCGAACTGCCCGCAGCCGACGGGGGCGTGCTGCTTGTCCAATGGGTTCTGCCTGACGCTGACGCAGGCGGACTGCGCGGGGATTCCCGGGTCGTCGTGGGCGGGCGCGCTCACGACGTGCGCGGACGGGAACGGGAATGGGCAAGCGGACATTTGCGAGCCCGATTGCGTGTCGGACTTCAACGGCGACGGGTTCACGGACGGTTTCGACTATGACGCGTTCGTGCAGTGCTTTGAGGGCGACGGGTGCCCGCCGGGCAAGACAGCGGACGTAACGAACGATGGGTTTGTGGACGGGTTTGACTACGACGAATACGTCGGGCACTTTGAAAGCGGGTGCTGAGCGGTCGTCAGCGATCGTGAGTTCTTTCAAGAGGCACCCGGAGAGATCGGGTGCCTCTTGCGTCGAGTGAAAGGGTGGGGTGCCGAGGAGGAAGTATGACCGTTCGGACATCGGGAGCGATCGTGGCGGCTACTTTGTTAGCCATGGCGGCGTCGGCGGATTCTGGGCGCCATTGGGTGTTCCTGGCAGACAAGGGTCACACGACATCGGAAGATCAGGCACGGGCGATCGCGGGGCTCGAGCGTGAGAGCGATGCCAAGACGGTGGAACGGCGGCGGGTACGACGGACGGACCCGGGGCTCTTTGATGCGAGAGATTTGCCGGTGAACGCGGGGTATGTTGCGGAGCTGGTGAGAGCCGGTGCCACGGTGAAGCAACGTAGCAAGTGGCTCAACGCGGTGAGCGTGGAAGCGATGGACGCGGCCACGCTCGACGCGGTGCGGGGGCTGCCCTTTGTGACGGGGATCTCGCCCGTGCGGTCGGGACGGGGGACGCTGCCTGAGGAAGTGATGCGGGAGGCGGGTGGAGCCGGCGGTGTGGGTGAGTTTTCGGGGCGTGAGTTTTATGGAGCGAGCCGAGCTCAGTTGGATCAGATCGGCGTGCCCGCGGTTCACTCGGTCGGCGGCACGGGCGCGGGCGTCGTCATCGGGATTTTAGACACAGGATTCGTGACGACGCACCGGGCGTTCAACGAGCCGGGGAGGCCGCTGCGTGTGCGGGCGTCGTTCGACTTTCTGAACAACGACGCGGTGGTGGGGATCGAGGCGGGCGACCATCCGGACCAGCATCGGCACGGGACATGGATCCTTGGATGCATCGGCGCGTATTGGCCCGACGTGCTCGTGGGCGGGGCGTACGACGCGGAATTCGTGCTGTGCAAGACCGAAGATTACGCCAACGAGGTGATCAGCGAGGAAGACAACTACGTCGCTGGGCTCGAGTTTGCCGAAGCGCACGGCGCGGACGTGTGTACGAGCAGCCTGGGCTACATCGATTGGTATCAGCCCTCGCAGCTCGACGGCGCGACGGCGATCACGACGCGGGCGGTGAACATCGCGACGGCCAACGGGCTGATCTGCGTGACAGCGGCGGGGAACAACGGGCACGACGCAAACCCGGCGTCCAATCACCTGCTCGCCCCGGCGGACGCGTTGAAGGTCATCAGTTGCGGCGCGGCGGACGTGCAGGGCGCGATCGCGGGCTTTTCGTCGGACGGGCCCAGCGCCGACGGGCGGATCAAGCCCGAGGTGCTCGCGTGCGGCGTGAGCACGCTGACGGTGTCGAGCCGATCGGATACCGACCTCGGGCAGGTGAGCGGAACGAGCCTGAGCACGCCTTTAGTCGCGGCAGCCGTGGCGAGCCTGGTCAGCACAATGCCCTGCGTGAGCGTCGACACGATGCGTTCGCTCGTGATGGGGACGGCGTCTCGGGCATCGAATCCGGACCCGATGTTCGTCGAGGGATACGGGTTTGTTAACGCGGGAGCCGCGATGACGCGGGGGACGTGCGTGGCGGACTTCAACGGCGACGGGTTCGCCGATGGGTTCGATTACGACTCGTACGTGCGATGCTTCGAGGGTGACGGGTGCCCGGCCTGCCGGACTCCGGATGTAGACGGCGACGGCTTCACGGACGGGTTCGACTACGACCTGTTTGTGCACGCATTCGAAACGGGCTGCTGAGCGGGCGGTTGCACCCTAAGATCACCTCCTATGTCGCAGCGGACGGTATATCTTGAGACGTTTGGTTGCCAGATGAACGAGCTTGACTCTGAGCTGGTGGCCGGTCAATTGACGTCGCTGGGATACCGGTTTACGGCAGAGGCGGACGAGGCGCAGGTGGTCTTGTACAACACGTGCTCGGTGCGAGAGCATGCGGAACAGAAGGTGTGGTCGAGGTTGGGCGAGCTGGCGGTGCGCAAACGAGGCGAGCCCGGACTTGTGGTGGGCGTGCTTGGGTGCATGGCCGAGCGCGATGGCGCGGGGCTGATGACGCGGATGCCGGTGGTGGACGTGATGGTGGGGCCCGGCGAGCTGGACAAACTACCAGCGCTGCTCGACAACGCGGTGCGGACGCGCGAGAGTTTGCTGTCGGAGGATGCGGGGCCTCGCGGTCAGCACGGGCCGCACGAGCGGTCGGCGAAGCAGGCGGCGCTCCAAGGGAACACCAGCCGTCGCACGGCGACCCTGGCGGCGGCCGAGGACACGCTGGAGTTGCTCGACCTCTCTCGATCGATCTCCCCGGTCGATGTCGCGGGCTCGCACCACGATCATTCTTCGGCAGGCCCGAGGTCGGCGTACGTGCGGATCACACGAGGATGCAACAAGTTCTGCACGTACTGCGTGGTGCCGTTCACGCGCGGGGCCGAGATTCATCGTCCGCCCGAGCACATCATCGACGAGTGCAAAAAACTTGCGGACGCCGGTGTGATCGAGGTCACGCTGCTTGGGCAGACGGTGAATCACTACCGGTTCGAACACGGGGCTGCGGTCGCGGTGGGCGGGGTGCTCCAGCCGCAGAAGGGGCGTGCGTTTAGCGGCGGGCACGCCCGCGATCCGATGGCCGGGGAGAGCGTCACGACGTTCGCCGACTTGCTGCGGCGCATCCACGACGAGGTTCCCGCGATCAAGCGGCTGCGGTTCGTGACGAGTTATCCGCGCGACTTCGGGGATGACGTGCTCGAAGTCATCCGCGACCATCCGAGGCTGTGCCGGTACCTGCATGTGCCGGCCCAGACGGGGAGCGATCGGCTCTTGAAGATGATGAATCGCGGGTACACGGTGGGCGAGTATCTGGATTTTGTGGATCGGGCCAGGGCGCACTTGGATCAGCCGGAAATCGGGCGGCCGCTCACGATCTCGGGCGATTTCATCGTGGGCTTTCCGACGGAGACGAACGAGGATTTTGACGCGACGGTGGCGCTCGTGGAGCGGGTGCGGTATAAGAACGCGTTTATCTTCAAGTATTCTCCCCGGCCCGGCACGATCGCGTACGACAAGCTTGCCGACGACGTGCCTGAGTCTGAAAAGCGGCGCCGGAACAACGAGTTGCTCGCGGTTCAGGCGCGGATCTCGGACACGATCAGCCGGGCGATGATCGGGAGCACGGTCGAGGTGTTCGTGGAAGGCGAGAGCAAGCGAGAGCGGAAGAAAGCCAAGGCGGCGACCTCGTCGGCATCTCACGCAGCACCTCACGCGGCTCGGGGGTTGGTGGCGCTGACGATCGGCGGCAAGGACACGGACGCCGGGTGTGAGGACGACTGCGGGTGCGCGGCCAAGGCGCACATCTCGACCGACGCCGATCCAGCGATCGTCGAGGGTGGATCCGAAGTCGGGCCCCAGCTTGTTGGGCGCACCGACGGAGACAATATTGTGTTCTTCGATGCGCCGCCGCACATCGCTGCGGGCGTGTCGGATTGGGCTGGGCGTTTCGCTCGTTTGCGGGTGACGGGCGCGTCGGGTCTGTCGCTCCAGGGTGAATGGGTCGGCTAGTGGGGCCCGTTTATTTCTGCCCGGCGAGCTTGCGGACGGTAGTATCGAACGTGCGGACCATGCTCTGGTGCATGCCGACGACGATCCCGATATAGATCGCGGCTGCGACAAGCGAACCGATGAAGAGCGAGGTTCTTGCGACGGGGAGCCCGACGCCCTTGTTCGTCGCGTTGACGGATTCGGACATCGCTTCCGCGGGGGAAAGACAGGCGTGAACCAGGGTTGCCGGCGAAAGCGCCCCCAAAGCGGGCCCGACGGCGGGCATGCTCTGGGCCGATTTGTACGCGCAGAGCCCGACGATCCCGGCGATCACGCCGATGACTCCAACCGTGCCCACGACACTCCCGAGCACGCCTTTGCTTTTGAGGGACCAACTCAGTCCGACCATGACACACCACGCGATGAAGGGGATGATGACCAGTGGCGCGATGATCGCCACTTCGGGAAGGATCAGAGGTTCGGTGGGGATGACCACGGTTGGGGCTGCGACTCCCGGCGTCGCCGCGACGGCGGCCTGTGCCGCGCGCAACGGGATATCGACGCCGCCCGAACGCCCCAGCCCGTTGAGCAGCACGTAGAACCCGCCGAGGGCAAGCGTGCCCAGCGGGACTGCGAGCAAGGGGAGCAGGTACGCGACAAGCCCGCGGAGCTTTCCGAGCAAATAGCTCGACGGTGTAATGGCGGTCGTCAAGAGAAGATCGAGTGTGCCGTCCTCACGTTCGCGGCTGACCGCGGTACTCGACATATTGATCGCGACGAGAGTGATGACAGCGAGCTCGCCCCAGACGGTGACTTGCATCGCGAGCCGAAAGGTCTTAGCGGCCATGACGCTCGAGGATTGATGGTACCAGATGATGAGAAGCAGAGCCCAACCGATCCCTGCGGCGATGAACGCGTAGCGGGCGATGATCCGTCCGAGCGTGGCGTTGCGGGCGGTGGCCTCACGCCAGGAGATGGGGTTGTTGGTGACGGGCCTCGGGGCGCGGTGTTCGGAGCCCGCGCTCCCGAGTCCGAAGAGCTTGCGATACCATGGGGTGCCGCCCTGCTCAGACGTCAGTGCACCAAGGCCTCCCGTACGCACAGTGACGACCGAAACTCCCAAAAGGAGCACCGAGAGCACGAGGCTCGAGACACACCAAAACGTAACGGGTGACTCGAGAAGCCATGCGGGGATCCCGGTGTTGGTGCCGGGCAAGGCCCGCGGGTATGTGGTGGGGTTAAGCAATGCACGGATCGCGAGGAACGGGTTGAGCCCGGTCATGGGGGTGACCCCCTGTCCTGCTGGACCGGCGCCAGAGCCAGCAGTACGAAGGAACGCGTCGATGCCGGCGGTGACGGCGAGATAGCTCACGACCGAGACATAGAACGCGAACACGCTGCGTGTGCCCGCCATGCGGGAAACGGCCAGCGCAATGGCGATGGCGCCGACCAGTGTGGCGGCGGAGGCGGAGACGAGATAGCTCGCGAAGATCGCCGAGCCTGGGACACCCCCGAAGTACTGCGTCAGGCCGAACAGGGGAAGACTGGCAAAGAGAAGCGCAAGGATGAAAAAGAGCCTCCCCAACATGTTCCCTAGGACGATTTGGAGGCCGGACATGGGAGTTGTGAGCAAGACCTCCCACGTTCGCGGGCTTGCTTCTTGGGCGATCGCCCCGGCCATAAAGACCGGGGCGAGCACGCAGATGAGCCCGACCTGGAGGTAGGCGATCCACATGAAGCTGGAGGCGCCCGCTTGAGCCAATTGCCCATAGCTCAGCTCGTTACTCATGACGACGAGCAGGCTCCACAGCAATACGAGGATCAGCACGCCGAGATACACCACGCGGATGTAGAGATGTCTCGTGCGCCGGGACCCGTTCTGCACGAGGCGGACGGCGATCGGGTTGAGCACCGAGAGATTGAGAAACCAACGGAGAAAGACGGGCATCGGCCCTCCCGCAGGATCATACCGGGGCAAGGAGCGTCGGGTTCACGCGTCGCCGACCCAAATTCGGTCGAGAACGGCTTCGAACCGCCGAGCAGCCGACGGGGCGTCGCAGAGTTCCGAGGAAAGCAGTCGATCTCGGAGTGATCGGCGGTACTCTGTGCGCCGGGATTGATCGAGCCCGAGCCCCGTGGCGATTTCGACGTATCGATCGGCGTCCGGGGCGAGCAATTCCGGCACGCCAGCCGCGGCCGCGATGGAAGCCCCGACTCGCGCGCGGTGGGCCTTGCCTTCGAGCATCACCACCGGAACGCCCATATACAGCGCCTCGCAGGTGGTCGTCGTGCCGTTGTACGGGAATGGATCGAGCGCGACATCCATATCGGCGTACATTGAAAGGTGCTCGGCGATCGTGCCGGTGAAATTTCGGAGCTCGACGCGGTCGCTCGGGATGCCGGCCTTGGCGAGCATGGCCAGGAATCTCTCGCGAAGCCACGGCTCCTTGAATTCGCCCGACTTGAGCAACAGCGTGGAATTCGGGACCCGGGCCAGAACCTGCGACCACAGCGCGGCGACGCCGGAGTTGATCTTGCGTACCGCGTTGAACGTGCCGAACACCACGCCTTCTCGCGTCGAGATCGATGGCACGGGAGCCTCAGCGGGCGGGTTGAAGCACAGAAAGCACCCTTCCATCCGGGCGAGCCGTTCGGTCGTGCCGTTCTCGGATCCAGGCGGATCCGTTCGCGCATCGACGATGCGGTAATCCATCGTCGGCAGCCCCGACGTGCAGGGGTAGCCCAGGTAGTTCACGCATACAGGCGCGGGCTTGCTCGCGACGACGGAAATACGGTTGCCCGGGAGCAGGATCGATAGGTCGATCAGCACGTCGATCTTGTCCTGGCGGATGCGTCCGAGGAGCTTGGGCTCGTCGAGTTCGGCGACGTTGTGCCAGACGTTTGACGCCGCTCTGAGGCGAGCGCTCACTTCGTCCTCATTGGTGGAGCAGTGGTAGCAGTAGACCTCGTGCCGAACGCGGTGGGCGATCAGCGGCTCGAGAAACGCCGTAACCGAATGCCGCCGGAGATCAGGCGAGAGGAATCCGACGCGAAGCGACGGCTTGGGATCGCGCGCAGGCTTGGGACGTGACGCGGCGTCGTGCGACTCGGAGGCATTCCAGATTCGACGGTGAGCGGCGACAAGATGCGGGTGATCGGTGGGCTCAGTGTACGCCAGCATCACAGCGATCTTGGCGGGTGCGGACCCCTGCGAGAGCGGGAGCGCGGCCCGGAGCAACGGCCCCGCCGACTTGGCGTTCCCGCATCGCAGGTGCAGATCCGCGTAACCCTCCAAACACTCCGGGTTCTGCTGGTCGTCGTTCAGGCCTTGCTGATACTGAGCCTCGGCGTCGGCGAATCGGTCCTGACGTGAGAGCTCCTGAGCGAGATTGGCTCGGCAGCCGGCCCAGGTCGGCTTGAGAGCGAGGGCCTTGAGGAACGACGCCGCTGCCTGCTCGGGGAGCTTGCGTGCCGAGAGCGCGAGCCCGAGCATGTTGTGGGCGTCGGCGCTGTTGGGCTTGGCCGCCACGGCTCTTTCGGCGAAGAACTGCGCTTCGGGGGCCCGCTTCTGCACGACCAGGGCGGCGGCGAGCAGGTAGTTCAATTCGCCGTCGGAGGGTGATTTCGGGAGGGCGCGGCGCAGAGCCCGCTCTGCGTCGGCGGGGCGACCCGTCGCGATCAGGTGCGTGGCTTCGAGGACGAGAGGAGATGAAGGGCGAGCGGGAGGAGGCATCGAGCGATCTTACGAAGCGCAGTGGAAGCGTGGGCGAGAAAGATCCGCCGGGATGAAATGATGGCGAGAAGAAAGATAAGGCCCGCGCCTTTCGACGCGGGCCTTGAGAGTGTGGGATCAGGCTGCCGGATTAGCGGCGGCGGCGAGCGGCGGCCAGACCGGCGAAGCCGGCCAGGGCGAGGCTGCCCGGGGTGGGAACGGTGAAGCAGTACCAGTGCACGCCATTGGCGCCAAGGTCGGCGGTGGCGGTGAGGGTGCTCGACCCGTTGCCGACGTTGATGGTCGCGGGGCCGATGTTGGTGCTGCTGCTGGACGCGCCCCAGCCGTCAGTGAACGCGGAGTTGAACCCGCCGACGGCGACGTAGTAGGTGCCGTTGGCGAGGGCGCCGGCGTTGATCTTGCTCAGGAGGCCAAGACCGGAGAAGTCATCATTCTCGGCGATCTTGACGCCGTTGTTGTCGTAGAGGGCGATCTCGGTGTCGTTGCTGGGAGCCAGAGCGGACCCGACGGTGTCGATCGAGATGGTGCCGGTGATCCCGCCGAGGTTCACGCAGTTGGGGCGAACGGCCGCAGTGAAGCTGAAGGTGTAGTTGGACCAGTTGGCGTCGGCGCCGCCGGCGTCATCGAAAGACTCCCAGAAGCGGATGCTGTAGGAGTTGCCGGCCGTGAAGGCCGCGCCGATCGACTGGGTGTTGTCGACGGCGATGCCGCCCGTCCAGGTCTGACCGGTGGCGACGCCGATGCTGTCGCGGTTGCCGTTGTTACCGACGACGCGGTAGCGGAGCTCGGAGCGGTAGCTGCCGATGCCGCCCGTGGTCGCTGTGCCCTGGAGGCGGACGTTCGTGAAGAACCCGGACTCGGTCGCGGTGAAGGTGAACACGCCGTTCGTTCCGGCGCCCGCTGCACCGTCCGAAGCGGTGGGGCCAGCGCCCGACACCGAGAAATCGGCCTGAGCCGAGGCGGCCAGACCGGCCAGAACAACACAAGCAATCGTCTTCTTCATATTCTGTCTCCTCTTTCTCAACTCTCGATGCCCTCGCTACTCAGCGGTGGCAAAACTACCGGAGCCTGCGGCCACGGACCGCAAAGCCACGCGAAGTCCACCGTTTCCGGCGGATTTCTCAGTGCCGAATTGAAAAGAGGTGTCTTGTCTCTCTCTGCAACTCGGGCGTTATCACGTTTATAGCCGATCCTGCATGAGGATTCAACTCTATTTTGCGAGAAATGTGGAATCTCATCGAACCACCATGAGTTCTCGCCCTCATCACCGCATCTCCGCTGTATGGTCCAATAAAAACGCCCTCAGCGTATGCTGAGGGCGTGTGAGGACCATCGCGATCGTTGTTGGAACGTGCTTTACGTCGAGGCACTACCAGCGGTGACGCTGGCGGGGGCATCGGGCGTGGCGGTCGTGGTGAACTGGAGGAATTCGAGGGGCTTGCCGTCGGCGTCGACCTTTCTCGTGACCTTGACGATGCTTCCTTGGGAGAATTCTCCGGAGAGGAGCATTTCGCTGAGGGGGTCTTCGACGTAGTTGCCAAGGGCGCGGCGGAGGGGACGGGCCCCGAACTCGGGGTTGTACCCCTTGTCGACGAGGAAGTCCTTGGCCTCGGGGGCGAGCTCGATGGTGATTTTCTGGGCTGCCAGACGCTTGGCGAGTTTGGCCATTTCGTAGTCGATGATGCTGGTGATGTCGGCCTTGTTGAGGGGCCTAAAGACGATGATGTCGTCGACGCGGTTGATGAATTCGGGGCGGAAGAAGCGTTCGATTTCCTTCATCAGGACGCCCTTGATGTTGTCGTAGTCGGTGGCCTCGGTGCGTTTCTGGAAGCCGAAGCCCGCGCCGCCCTTGATCAAGTCGGCGCCGATGTTGCTGGTCATGATCATGATGGTGTTGCGGAAGTCGACATGACGCCCGAAGGAATCGGTGAGGCGGCCTTCTTCCATGATCTGGAGGAGCATGTTGAAGACGTCGGGGTGGGCCTTCTCGACTTCGTCGAGGAGGACGACGCTGTAGGGGCGGCGGCGGATGCGCTCGGTGAGCTGCCCGCCTTCTTCGTAGCCGACGTAGCCGGGGGGCGCACCCACGAGGCGGCTGACGTTGTGCTTTTCCATGTACTCGGACATGTCGAGGTGGATGAGAGCGTCCTCGTCGCCGAACATGAATTCGGCCAGGGCCTTGGCGAGGAGGGTTTTGCCCACGCCTGTGGGGCCGACGAAGATGAACGAACCTGCTGGGCGTTTGGGGTCTTTGAGCCCAGCGCGGCTGCGGCGGATGGCCTTGGCGACGGCCTTGACGGCCTCGTCCTGGCTGATGACCTTCTTGTGCAGTTCGTTTTCGAGGAGCAAAAGGCGTGCGGCCTCGTCTTTTTCGAGGCGCTGGAGCGGGACGCCGGTCATTTTGCTGACGACCTCGCGGACGACGTCCTCGTCGACGGTGCCGTCGTATTCACGGGCTCGGTTTTTCCACTCTTTCTGGATGTCTTCTTTCTTCTTGCGGAACTGCTCTGCCTTGTCGCGGAGTTCGGCGGCGCGTTCGTAGTCGGCGGCCTTGACGGCCTCGTCTTTTTCGACGGCGAGACGCTCGATGTCGGCCTCGATGTCGGCCAGGGCCGGGGGCTTGGTCATCGTCTTGATGCGGATGCGGGCGCCGGCCTCGTCGATGACGTCGATCGACTTGTCGGGCTGGACGCGACCCGTGATGTAGCGGCCCGAGAGCTCGACGGCGGCCTTGAGAGCGCTGTCGGTGATCTGGACGCGGTGGTGGCTCTCGTAGCGGTCGCGTAGCCCTTTGAGGATCTCGATGGTCTGGTCGTCGCTGGGCGGATCGACCGTGATGGCCTGGAATCGGCGTGCGAGCGCGGCGTCCTTCTCGATGTACTTGCGGTACTCGTCGAAGGTTGTCGCGCCGATGCACTGGATCTCGCCACGGGCCAGCGCGGGCTTGAGCACGTTGGACGCGTCGATGGCGCCCTCGGCACCGCCCGCGCCGACGAGGGTGTGCAGTTCGTCGATGAAGAGCATCACGTTCTTGGCGCGGCGGACCTCGTTCATGACGGCCTTGATGCGCTCCTCGAACTGGCCTCGGTACTTCGTCCCGGCGACCATCATCGCCAGGTCGAGGACGACGAGGCGCTTGTCCTGGAGGATCTCGGGCACGTCGCTGCTGATGATGCGCTGGGCAAGCCCTTCGACGATCGCGGTTTTGCCCACACCGGCCTCGCCCAGAAGTACGGGGTTGTTTTTGGTGCGGCGGCAGAGCACCTGGACGAGACGCTCGATCTCGTTGGCGCGGCCGATCACGGGGTCGAGGGTGCCTTCTTTGGCCAGTTCGGTCAGGTCGCGACCGAAGCTGTCGAGCGCGGGGGTCTTGCTTTTACCTTTGGCCGATGAACTCGAGGAGGGAGCGGCGGAAGGCCCGCTGGACGAGGCGGGCTCGCCGGGGGCTTCTTCGCTGGGTGGCTGGCCCGCGCCGAGGAGGTTGAGGACTTCCTCGCGGACTTCTTCGAGTTTGAGCCCGAGGTTCATGAGAACCTGGGCGGCGACGCCGTCGTGTTCACGGAGGAGCCCGAGCAGGAGGTGCTCGGTCCCGACGTAGTTGTGATTGAGGTTTCGGGCTTCCTCGATGGCGTACTCCATGACTTTCTTGGAGCGCGGCGTCTGAGGGAGCTTGCCCATGGTGACCATCTCGGGGCCGGGCTTGACGAGTTTCTCGACTTCGAGACGGACCTTGCGGAGGTCAACGTCGAGGTTTTTGAGCACGTTGGCGCCGACGCCGGAGCCTTCTTTGACCAGACCCAGCAGGATGTGCTCGGTCCCGATGTACTCGTGGTTGAAGCGCTGGGCTTCTTGATTGGCCAGGGCCATCACCTTGCGGGCACGATCTGTGAAGCGTTCGAACATGGTTCGGTACTCCCCCGAGGTTTCCGGAGGTCTTGGCCCACATGGACCGAGAACTCCATCATTCGGTTCGCTCAGCCGATGCCCTCGGGTGCATCGCTCTGGCTGTTATCGTTCGGCCGGACACCCGGCATGAGGAACGACCCCCTCCCAAATCCCCACTTCCGCAACTCCATCCATTCAGCGCTTTCGTGTCCCGACCAGTTCCTGATGTGGGGACTCGTACTCGGACGAAGCCGCATACCTGATTAGGGTAGCGGTGATCGTCTTGAGTCAGAGACAAGTGTGCATCCTGCGTGCCAGTCGGAAGGGGCGTTCCTTGTGGGTGGTGAGCGCAGCATGAGCGAGGATTCGGCAAACCTGGTCAACGCCCTGCCAGGTTGGCGGTCTGGGTAATACGGAGTCGGTACACTCGTGACATGAACATGATCTGCGCGATCCCCTTGTTTTTGGCGTCGGTAGCAGTTGGGCAACCCGGTGGCGGGGGAACGGCACGGCCTTGGCGGATCACGTTTACGCCTGCGGTGGAGTATGCGCTGCCGGCGGACCTACGGACGACCACCGGCGATGTTTCGGTCTTTCGGGTTGGGGCCGGACTGGGAGTGAGCGCACCGATTGGGGAGATGTCGTCGCTGGGAGTGAACCTTGCATGGCAAAGGTCGTGGTACGAGTGGGACAAGGCGACGGCGTTTGGGGGGACAAACGAGCCTTGGGATGATGTGAACGAGCTGGATCTTGGGGTCCGGTATATGAGCCGAGTGGACGAGAAGTGGAGCTGGTTTGCGGGCGTGGGCGTGAACAGCTCGGGTGAAGACGGTGCCGACTTCGGTGACACGCTGACATTCGGTGGAGGGGGCGGCGTGAGGTATCAGGTTTCGGAGACGCTTGGGCTCACGGGCGGTGTGATCGTGCGGTCGCAACTCGAAGACAACGCATCGGTGATCCCGATCGTGGGCGTGGATTGGACCATCGACGATCGGTGGTCGCTGACGACGGACTATCGCACGAGCATTTTCCCAAGACCCGGCGTGTTTGTGAAGTACAAGGCGTCGGAGGATGTGACGGTGGCGCTGGGGGCGTCGTACGAAACGAAGGCCTTTCGGCTGAGCGATCGGGATACGCCAGCGGACGGGATCGGGCGTGAGTGGCGGCTGCCCGTGGAACTCAACGCGCAGTGGAAGGTCTCTGCTCATGGGACGCTGTCGGCGACCGTGGGGCTTGTAGCGTGGCAGCGCTATCGCATGGATGACGCGGCGGGCGTGCGGATCGCGCAGTTCGAGACCGACCCCACGATGTCGTTCGGGCTGAGCTTCACGTTGGCGTATTGAGTCGGCGGGCTATTTGGTCGGGTTAGTGGCGCTGATCGCGGAGAGGACGGCCTCGAGTTCGGGGTCGATTCCTGATGTGATGTGATGCGCGGTGGTGGCGACGCGGATGTCGGGCTCGAGTCCTGCATCGGGTACGGAGTCGAGGTCTGAGCCGTCTGGCGTGCATGGCGTGTAAGCGATCAAGGGAAGATCGACTTCAAAGCCTGACTTTGGAAGGCGGACGAAGAAGAAGCATCCCCCGTTGATGCCGCGTTGATTTCCGCCGGTGGTTGTTCCGACGAGGGTACCGAGCTTGGAGGATTTGACGGTGGCTGCGAATTGAAACGTTGCAGAGCTGTTGGTGCTGCTGACAAGGACCCAGAGCTTTCCGGTGAATCTCGGGCCGGGGCTTGGGCTGAGGGTGGCACCCGGGTCATCGTCGTTGTCGCGGCGGAGGCGGAAGAACTGGATGTTTGGTGCGGAGGAGGTGCCGAGAAGTGCAGGCGGTCGTGGCGAGGGAGTTGCGGCGGCTTTCCAGTCTCGGAACGAGTCATCCCAAGTGTCGAGGAACGGGTTGATGTCTGACGGGACGGCGCTGTAGCGGACGTGCCGGAGCGAGGAGGGGAGGACGATGGGCTTATCGATGAGCCGCGCGAGGATGATTTCGCCGCAGTCGTTTCCGCCTTCGTTGGCGCGGAGATCGAGGATGAGATTTTGCGTGCCGTCTTTGGCGATGGTGTCCATAAAGGAGTTGAGTGCGGCTCTCCAGTCTGTGGTGGTTTTGTAGACGACCCAGTGGTCCATTCGGAGAACGATGGCTCGATCGGGGAGTCTGTGAGCGGACCAGCCATCGATAGCGAACGAGAACTCGGGAGAGGCCGAGCGTGTGCGGGTCATCGACGCTTTGGCGCGGGCGGCACGTTCGTCTGCGGAGAGGGCGGGCACGGTGATGGACTTACGAGTGCCGGCGGAGGTTCGCAGGTCGAGCGTGTAGGATGCCGCATGGAGAGGAGCGACGGGGAATCGGAGGGCAAAGAAGAGATCGAAGGTTTCGAGAGGTTCGTCGGCACGGACATCCAAGAGGTTGATTCGTTTGAGGTCGTTGCCGCCGTCAGCGCGAGCATAGGTGGTGAGGGCGTCGAGGATTGTTGCGGAGGGGACTCCGTTGATGGCGGTGACGGTGGAGCCGGGCGTGAGGTGATCGACCCCGGAGAAGTTGCGGGTGACGACGATCTCGCGATCGATCCATCGGAACGCGAAAGGGACACGTGGCGTGCCGTTGAACAGCGCGTCGGAGATGGGTTTGGGTTGGTTAAAGAAATTGGGGTACGAGTGCCCGCACTTGAAAGAGGCGAGGACTGCGGCGAGGTCGAGGTAGGCATCGCGGAGCGAGCGGTCCTTGGACCATGTGGTGCTCAGACGATCGAACGCGGAAGCGACCTGCAGGGGTGTGTTCGACCGGTAGAGCCCGGGATGGAGCTCTGAGTACGCTCGACGGAGAACGGCGAGGTCGGATTGGAGGTCAGCAGCCACGAGCAGGGTGTCGGGAGTGAGCGGCGGAGGCGGAGTGGGCGGTGCGATCGGCTGAGGGAAGACTGAAGCGCACAACAACGCGACGGCGGCGATGAGCATGAGACTTACTTTCGGCGTTGAACGACGAACAGATTCACTCGCCCAGGGCGCGGAGGAGCACGGTGGCGTAGCTGCCACGGGGGAGGTCGAAGCGGAGGGTGCGTTTGAGGCGTCCCGGGCGGCCGAGGTCGTCGGGCTCGGGTTTGGACATTTCGAAGGCGGTGGCGGCGGCGAAGAGAGGGCGGTCGGCGGCGCCGAAATCCGGGCATTTACCCTTGAGTTCGCGGGAGAGCTTGGGGCCGTCGTGCGGGAGGTGTTCCTCCGAGAGGACTGCTCGTGCGGCGCGGGCCCAGGGCTCGCGGAACGACATTCCGGCGGCGGGCGTGGGGAATTGGAGGGTGCGGAGTTCGTCGCGGATCGCTTTAGCGGGCGGGTAGAGGAGCTGGCCAAAGTCTGACGAGACCGTGATCGGGTTGGGGCACGAGGAAACGGTTGCGGCGGCGATCTGGTTCCAGAGGTAGGACTGGTAAGACTCGACGGCCATCACTCGGTCGAGCTCGGGTAGTTCACCCAGAGCGTCGGCGAAGGATGCGCCTTTGTCGAGGGCCTCGACTGCTGCACGCTCGGGCATGGCGGGGAGCGATTTGACGGCTTTTTTCCAGGATCCCCAGTGTTCGGCGAGCACGCGGGTGAGGTCTCGGCGGCGGCCAGAGTCTTTGCGGGCTGGGGTTCCGATGAGAAGTCGGAGGGCGCCTTCGGCATCCCCTCTGACGAGCAGTCTTCCGGCGAGCATGTCTTTGTTCTTGGAGGCGGCGAAACGCTGCTCGCCGAAGTAGTTGACGAAGAGGAGCGAGCCGTCTTGACGCAGGAGCGAGGCGCGGCGGCCCATCTCGCGGACGTCGCGGTCGGTGAGGTCGCGGACGACAATGGTGAAGCGGTTTCCGGCGATCCAGGAGGCGTTGGCGGGAGCGGCGGCCCACCCGACGCGAGTGGCAGAGATCGATTTGGACTCGATGGTGGTGGGAGCGTCGCCCGGGTCATCGACCGAGACAAGCTGAACGGTGACAGCGTGCTTGTCTTTGAGCCCGGCGTAGGAGACTCGTCGTGCGGGGATCCCTAGGGCGCCCGCGAGTCGGGCGGTAGCCTCGGGAGTTGTGAGCGTGGCTTTGCGCAGCCTGTAGACGGCGAAGTGTTTGTCCTGAGGCGCTTCGAGCACTATGCCCGGGGTGGTCTGCTCTTCGACGTGAAAATCCTCGGGCGTTCTTCGGATGGTCATGGTCACGACTGTAGCGATGGCACGGCCTCACCGAGCGACCTGGGCGCGACACCGGATGGGCGTGAGCGCGTAAAAAAACCCGCACGCTGGGCTCGTGCGGGCGTGATCGGGCGTGCGGAGATGATCAAGTTGTCGGGGATGCGTCGGCGGCCTGCTCGGCGCCGCTGTCTTGACGCATATCTGCGGCGTGGGCTTTGGCGTAGGACTGGATGTCGTTGAACTTGCCGTCGGCGTCGCGTTTGGCGTAGAGCTTCTTGCCGCCTGAGCTGTACATAACGGTGCGGCGGGCTTTTTTCTTTGTTGCTTTCTTCGCCTTCTTGGCGGGCTTGGCAGAGCCCTTTTTCACGGCGGACTTGGACGCCTTATTGGAGGCTTTCTTGGATCCCGATTTCTTCGCTTTCTTCTTCGCCTTCTTTGCCATGGTGAACTCCTGAGCCCGGGCCGGGTGGACCGGTGTGCCGTACGTTACCGCGCCGGGGCGATCGGTGCAAACGGTTAGAACTTGCGAACGAGGACGACGCCGATTCCGACTAGAGCAATGCCGAGCAGGCGTGCAGGGGTGACCTCTCTGACGGCGAGATTAAGGTGTCCGAAGTGGTCGATCACGAGGGAGGCGATGAGCTGGCCGGCGATCATGACGGTGAGGTAGTTTGCGGTTCCCATGGAGGGGACAAGGATGATCGCGATGGTGACGAAGAACGCACCGCAGAACCCGCCGGCCCACATCCACCAAGGCCCCTGAGCAAGCCGTGAGGGATCTGGGAGGGGTGATCTGGTGAGAGCAGCGACGAGGAGAACGGCAAAGAGGCCGACGGCGAAGTTGCTGACCCCGCCCCAGATGGGTGATCCACTGAAATGGGCAAACTTGGCGTTGATCCCCGGCTGGTAGGCGGTGGCAATGCCGGCGAGCAGAGCGAGCGCGATGGGGAGGGTGGTGGCGGCGAGTCCTGAAGTGGGCATCGGCGAGGGTACTCGGCAAGAGGGTTGAGGCCCATACGATGGGGGATGGACATCAATGCCCGTATTGCCCAGTTTGAGAACATGGTCCAGCCGGGAGCCGACCCGGAAAACGACATGGCGTGGTTCAGTCTCGGAGGAGCGTACGTGCAGGCTGGGCGGCACGCCGAGGCGGCAAAGGCGTACGAGCGGTGCTACACGCTGAATCCTGCGATGAGTAAGGCGTACCAACTGGCGGGAAAGGCGTTGGTTGACGCCGGTCAGCCCGGGCCTGCGGCAGACGTGCTGACGGAAGGTTATAAACGGGCGGCGGCGCGGGGGGACTTTTTGCCCAAAAAGGCGATCGCCGAGCTGTTGACGTCGCTGGGTGCGCCGGTGCCGGAGATCGCGGCGGCGGCGAGCGCGGAGGGTCCGGCGGGCGGGGGTTTTGTATGCACCAGGACGGGCAAGCCCGGAACGAAGCAGGGGAGGCCGCCGATGCGTGGGCCTGTGGGTCAGTGGATCTTCGAGAACATCTCGCAGGAAACCTGGATCGACTGGATCAAGCAGGGGACAAAGGTCATCAACGAGATGAGGTTGGACCTGTCACGCGAAGACCATTCGGCGACGTACGACCAGCACATGTACGAGTATCTGGGGATCGACGAAGAAGTGCTGGGTACGCTGGGCGTGAATCGCTAGGGCGTGGTGATGGGCATGGATCTGAGGAGTGAGCAGAGTGGCGAGTACGACACGCCCACCACCTTCTCCGCCACAATGAACGGGTGGAAGACGCCTGCTTACACCTTGGTGGTCGAGAGCCTGGCGTAGTAGGAACCGTCGTGGTAAGCGGCGGGTTCGTCGCCCGGGATGCCAGCGGGGAGGGTGAGTTCTTCGGCGAGGAGCTTGAGCCCGAGGTGTTTGGAGGCGGCGCGGGACATCTCGGCGTTTTCGCGTGGGTCGATGCTGCAGGTGGCGTAGAGGATGGTGCCGCCGGGGTTCAGGTGAGAGGCTCCGGTTTTGAGGAGGTCACGCTGGAGGGCGGTGAGGCGTTCGACCTGAGCCATGGAAAGACGGACACGGGCTTCGGGCCTGCGGGCGAGGGTGCCGCTGTTGCTGCAGGGGACGTCGAGGAGGATCAGGTCATAGGACGAGGCGAGTGCCTCGGCGTGCCCGACGACGCGGACGCGGTCGTTTCCAGGGAAGGAGGCTGAGAGCGATCCGCGGCGATCGTTGTCGATGTCGGTGGCGACGACGTGAGCCTCGGGGAAAAGAGCGGCGAGCTGGCGGGTCTTGGTCCCGCGGCCTGCGCAGAGGTCGAGGATGGATTGTGGCGCGACGTGGCCCACGATCGAGGCAACGGGGCGGCTGGAGGCGGGGTCTTGCACGACGAGGTGGGGGTGTTCGCGGAGGAAGCCCCCGAGTTCGGCGGCGTGCCCGATGAAGAGTCGGTGGTTGGGCGAGCGATGTCGTGCGAGGGAGGCGTGCTCGGGGAATGAGCTTGCACGATGTTCGCTGTGGGCGGGGTCGGTGACGATGATGGGGGGTTTGGTGACGCCGTGGAGGGCGACGCGACGGGCGGCCTCGAATCCATGGGCTTTGACCCAAACGGCGACCTCATCGGGCGGGTGCCCGGTGGCGAGAGAGAGTCTGCGGACGGGGTCTGAGGGGAAGACTTCGCGAAGGAGGACGAGAGATTCGCCCGAGGCAAGGGGGACTTCCTCGGCACCGCCGGAGTATGCGGAGCGTTTGATGGCTTCGGCCCCGCGGAGTTCGGCGACTCGGCGGAGAACGCCGTTGACGAGGCCCGCGCCGCGGTCTTGCCCGCTGCGGCGTGCCCACTCGACGGCGTGATCAACGGCGGCGTGAGGCGGGACGCGGTCGAGAAAGATCATCTGCGCGGATGCCCCGATGAGCGCGGCGACGACCTCCGGATCGAGACGTTGCCAGGAATCGCGGAGACCACGTCGGAAGAGGGTGTCGAGGGTGATCCAACGCGAGACCGCGGCCTCGTAGACGGCGTGGGCGAACGCGCCGTCGAGCGGAGAAAGGCCGGTGTCGTCGAGCCCGCGGTGGTCAAGGTCGGGGAGTGCGGCGGCGTGCTCGGCCAGGCGGGCGAAGACACGGTCGCGGGCGTGGTCGCCGGTGAGCTGGGACAATTCGGAGCGGTCGGTGTCTTCGCGGCGTGGCCTGGCCCGGTCGTCTTGCGGGCGGCCTTTCGGGCGATCCGGGGTCCCGGGGTGCTGTCTGGACGGCGTCATCATCGACTGTACGGCGATCGGCGCCGAGCAATGTGAGCCGAGGTCCGGTACGCTCCGCGTTGCGGTTCTGTCTGGATCGGCGATGTACGCGGGATGGATGTCTCATGCCCAACTCTGCATCTTCTCAAACGCAGTCTGGAGCCGTACAAGGGTCGTCGGTGAGCTCGCCTGGTTCCTCCGACCCCTCGGCGTCGGGGCTGGGGCGGTTCTTTCGTCGCAAAGTGTCGATGGCGGGAACGCCTGAGGCTCGCGTGGGACGGCTGGCGGGGTTGCTCACAGGATTTCGGATTCGCAAGAAACTGATGGTGCTGCACACGGGTTTTTCGGTGGCGCTCATGCTGCTGTTGATTCTGGCGCTGCGGCCTGCGGTCAGAGAGGTCGTTGAGCGTGCGGAGCGTTCGGAAGCGGCGGCGCTGGCGAGCGGGCTGATGTGGACGGCGCGGCAAGGGGGTGACTTGGATCGGGTGGAACGTGCGGCGGATCTCATCGCGAGCATGCCCGATATCTCGATCCGCCGGGGATCTCCCGCAGAACTGGCCGCGGCGGCGCTGAACCCCGGGTTGCTGGTGACGGGGGAACTGCCGCGTGACACGCCCGTCTTTGGGGCGGATGGGACGAGCGTGTTTCTGGTGATCGGGTCGAGCACGGAGGGTGAGGATGGCGATCGGGCGTTCCTGATCTCGGCGCGGATGCCCGAGGCGCGCGACGCGGTGACGAGGTTGTTCATTTTTGCGGTGTTGGTGCTGGTGGGGGCGTACGCGGGAATCGCGGTGGCGCTGGAGCTGTTCGTGCTGCCTCGGAACGTATATGCACCGATCAGGGCGATTCTGGACGCGGATCGTGCGCTCCGCGAGGGCCGCATGGGAGATGAGCTGGTCCCGGATCGGTCGATCCCGCGCGACGAGATGGGCGAGATCATGCGCAGCCGGAACGAATCGGTGGGGGCGCTACGGCATCAGGAACGCGAGCTCGCGGTGGCGTTGTCGAACCTTGAGTCGGTGGCGAACGACTTGAAGTTAAAGAACCATCTTCTCGAGACGGCGCGTCGGAATCTGGCGGACGCAGATCGGCTGGCTAGCCTGGGGATGATGTCTGCGGGGATCGCGCATGAACTCAATACACCCCTCGCGGTGATCAAGGGGCTGGCCGAGCGGCTTGCGAAAGACCCGGAGGCGGGGCTCGACGGGCCGACGGCGGCGTTGATGCTCAGAGTGGTGGGGCGGCTGGAACGATTGGGGGAGAGCCTGCTGGACTTTGCACGAGCCAGGCCTCCCTCGACCACTCCAACGCGGATCCGTGATGTTGTCGAGGAAGCATTGACACTGCTCAGGCTCGAGCGCGGGACAGTGGTCCCGACGAAAAATCTTGTTCCTGCGGACATGATCGTCCCCTGCGACGCGGATCGAATGGTGCAGGTTTTTGTGAATTTGGTCCGCAACGCACGCAACGCGATCTGCGAGCGTCCCGAGGGGGTGTCGGCGGATTCTCTGATCGTGGTCGAAGGGGTTGTGCGTCCGGGATCTGAGGCCGGAGCGGGAGAGCCGGGGGGCGGGAAAACCGTTGAACTATCGGTGACGGATAACGGTCCCGGGATCGATCCTTCGTTGGTGCCCACGCTCTTTGAACCGTTCGCTACGACACGTCTGGACTCCAAGGGCACCGGGCTTGGGTTGGCGGTTGCGGAGGGGATTATCCGGGAGCATCACGGGCTGTTGCTCGCGAGAAGCCGGGCGGAAGGAGACCGGGGAGCGAGGTTCGAGATCGTGCTGCCTTGTGTGTAGGTGGACGAATGGGGGTGATCGGAGATGGGTGGGCGGCGCGGCGCGCGGGCCGACGCCCCGCTACCATGGATGCAGTGCGGATCGACGACCTTCCAAGCCCGGCTCGGGTCGAGACTCCTTCCCGAGGCGGAGGGTGTTGGATCGTGCGGGGGTTGATGATGGGGGGTTGCCTCGGGATGGGTTTGGCGGGCGGGGGTTGTCTGGGACGTTCGGAGACAGGTCTTGGGTCGCGTGACCCTGCGGAGCGGGTGCGGGCGATGGCTGATGCGGCGGCTTCCAGCGACAGGTCGGCTGTGCCCGGGCTGATCGAACGGCTGTCGAGCGAAGACCCGGGAGAGCGTCTGATGGCGATCCGAACTCTGGAGTGGATCACCGGCCACACTTTCGGGTATGACCATGCGGCGGGATCGAGAGATCGAGAGGCTGCGATCGAACGCTGGACTCGGTGGAACGAGATGCAACGCAAGGAGGGAGCCCGGTGAAGCCCAAACCCCCACCTGTCGGCGGCGCGTTTTCCGAGCCGCACCTTCATCTGCGGATGATGTCGAGCCCGACTTTTCTTTCTGGGGTGCGTGAGATGGTGGGTTCGGTGTGCAAGCGGCTTGGGTTCACGGATATGCAGTGCTCTCAGATCGCGCTTGCTATCGATGAGGCGTTGTGCAACGTGATGCGACACGGGTATCGGCGTGCGTCGGACAAGCCGATCTGGGTGTCGCTTTGGTCTCTCGACTCGGCGGGCATGGCGGTGTCGCCCGGTGCGCCGGCAGTGCCCGCGGCGTCTGGAACGGTGTCCGAGCTGAACGCGGGTTCAACCGAACCCGACGCGGTGCGCATCGTCATCGAAGATCTTGCAGAGCAAGTAGATCCGGCGTGCATCAAGAGCCGCGACCTTGACGACATCCGCCCGGGCGGGCTCGGGGTTCACATCATCAAAGAAGTCATGGATGAGGCCGTGTATGAACGACGCGAGGGGGGCGTGGGGATGCGGCTGACCATGGTCAAGAAGCGTTCCTCGAATAAACCGACGCCGCCCACAACTCCCAACTCCACCAATTCCTGCGGGACCCCCAAACCATGAGCAGCCCGACCACCTTTGATTTCAAGGACCTCGGCACAATGGCCGTGATCACCCCGAAAGGGGAAATCGGGTATCCCGAGGCCGCGCCGTTCCGAACGGCGATCAAACAGGCCCAAGACAAGAAGATGCCGCGCGTGGTTGTCGATTTATCGGGTGTCTCGTTCATGTCGACGCCCGGGCTGGCGACGCTCGTGGAAGCGTTGCAGACATCCAAACGCACATCCACCGCGTTGGTGCTGTGCGGGCTTCAGGACCGGGTGCGCGCGGTGTTCGAGATCGCGCGTCTTCAGACAGTGTTCAAGATCGTCCCCAGTATTGCCTCGGCGATGGAGCCTTGACCGACCCTGTTCGTGGCCAGCGGCTGTGCCTGGTCTGAACACAACCCGACGCACTCATGACCACAAGCGACGCGACACAACGGGCGAATCAGTACTTTCTCGGGCGGTTTGTGGAGTCCGCCGGGGAGCTGGCCGCAGACACGCTGACGCACGTGGGTTCGGTGACGCGGCTGGCTCTTGACGTGATCGTGCTGATCGCCTCGTCGCTGATTCCCGGTGGCGCCCGCATCGGCAAAGCGGCGATCGTGAGCCAGATCGTTCGCGTGGGCGTGCGGTCGGTGGGCATCGTGTCGCTGGTGTCGGCGTGCGTGGGGTTGATCCTCGCGTTCCAGTTGGCCCCGCCTTTGGACGATTTCGGCAAGCGCGACTTGATTGCCAACATCATCGGGATCGCGGTGGCCCGCGAGCTTGGGCCGTTGATCGGAGCGATTGTGCTGACGGGGTTCGCCGGGGCGTCGATCGCGGCCGAGATCGGGACGATGGTGGTTTCGGAAGAGATCGAGGCCCTCGAGGCGCACGCGCTGGACCCGGTGCGGTTCTTGGTGGTGCCCCGAGTGATCGCTGCGGTCATCTCGATGACGGTGCTCGCGTCCCTAGCGATCTTCATGGCGCTGGCGGCGTCGGCGGTGATCTCATCGATCGGGCTGGGCGTCCCGTGGGAGAGCTACAAAACCGGCATCCGCGAGCAGGTCAAGCTCGTCGACTTTCTGACGGGTGTGGCCAAGGCCTCGGTCTTCGGGCTGCTCATCGGTCTGATCGCGTGTGCGAACGGCCTCAAAGTGACGGGCGGGGCGGCGGGCGTGGGTAAGGCCACGACATCGACCGTGGTGCAATGCGTGGTCGCGATCGTCATCGCCGACCTGATGTTCACCGCGATCTTCTACAATCTGAAACTGTTCTAAATGGACGCGAGAGATCAGCGGGCGGGTTCTGCGTCATCGGCAAAGTCCACGCCCCGCGCGGCGGGGTTCTCGGGGCGCAGCGACGAGAAAATCAGTTGGTAAGTTGGGGTGATGAACGCGTCGCGGTTGTTGCCCGGGCGGTAGGTGATGAAGTCGGCGTGAAGGTCGTAGAAGAGGGAGACACCCGCGTTGATGACGCCGTGGTTGCCAGCGAATTGGAATGCGGAGTTACTCTGCCAGGGGACGATGCCCATGGTCTCGTCGCCGTAGATGACCCAACGAGACGGGTCCAAACCCTGACCCAGGCTCAGAGCGCGGGTGCCGGCATCGAACCCTTGCCGGGTGGGCATCTGTTGCTGGGTCCAGAACATCGCCTGCTGGTACGACGTGCCGACGTCGTTGTAGCACGAGAGTGGCGGGTTGCCCGGGTTTGGGCCGGGCCAGCGCTGTTGGTGCCCGACGAGATCGGCTGGATCTTGGTAGAGCTTGGCGACGCGTGCGCGGCGCGAGTCGTATGGGCCCACGCGCGTTGTCGGTGCGGGGAAGTCCGCGCCGGGGACGTAGGCGTTCAAGGGTCGAAAGCCCGGGTTGGTGTCGAAGATGCCACCGGAAAAGGAGTACCAGTACGGCGATGCATACTTGCCGCCGAACGTCCAGGAAGCCCAGCCGCCGTAGGTGCCCGTGCCTGGCCTGGCGCTGGGATTGGTGCTCGACCAGACGAAGGGGAATTTGCCAGTGTTGTCCTGGCGATAGAGGCCGGTCGCGACGCCGATCTCTCGGAGATTGTTGAGCGAGGCCAGACGGCGTTCGGTGCGGCCGGTTGGTTCGGCGACGACGATGCCGACGCACAGGGCAACCGCGAGAGCTACCACGACAAAGAGCAGATCAGCTCTCGAGAAGGCTCGATGGGGAACTCGCGGAGTGGATGCTGAATGCTCAAGACGTGTCATGACATGCTCCAGATCATGAAGTGGGCGTAAGCAGGCTACCAGAACCTCCGAGTGTGATCAATGGAAAAGTAAAGGCAATCAAGACCGGCGGCTCCCATTCGGAAGCCGAACTCTGCCGCGCATACCGTCGCTCGCATGGCGTCATCACCTCGGGTTGAACTCTTTACAGATGGTGCGTGTTCGGGGAATCCCGGACCCGGCGGGTGGGCGTACATCCTTCGGCATCCGGCGTCGGGAGCCCAGCGAGAGGACTTTGGTGCCGAGCCCGACTCGACGAACAACCGGATGGAGCTGTCGGCGGTTATTTTCGGATTGGCGGCGTTGCAGAAGCCCAGCGTGGTGGAGCTGACGAGCGACTCGAAGTACGTGCTCGACGGGCTCAAAGACTGGCTTCAGGGCTGGAAGAAACGCGGGTGGAAAACGGCGAGCAAGGAGCCCGTGAAAAACGTCGATCTGTGGAAGGTGCTCGACGCGCTTGCGTCGCGGCACGAGGTGAACTTCCACTGGATCCGTGGGCACGCGGGGCACGCCGAGAACGAACGGTGCGACCTGCTGAGTGTCAAGGCCGCGGAAGCGGTGCGGGGCGGCGACCGATCGTTGGTCCGCCCGTTGCCGGTGGTTGACGATCCGGATCGGCTGTTGTGAGCCTGGCGTGGACCATCCCGCCGCCGATCCCGTTGCTTCTGGTCGGGCTTCTGATCGCGTGGGTGTGGACGGTGTGGTGGACGGTGCGTCGGCTGACGAGGCCTCCGCGACGAACGTACGGGTGGGCGGTGTCACGCGGGGTGCCCGGGGACCCCGGCGAGCTCCGTACACCGCGAGTGTTCACGTCGTTTTCGTTCCGCGGTCATCGGGGCGTCCTTCGGCACGCTTGGGATGTCATCGGGAACAGCCGAAGCGGACCGATCGTGGTGCTCACGCACGGTTGGGGCGAAAGCCGTGTCACGATGCTCGACAGAGCCGACCGATTGCTGGAATTCTCATCACGGGTTGTGATGTGGGATCTGCCCGGGCACGGGGAGTCGCAGGGCCACAGTGGGCTGGGAGCCTTCGAGCACCGAGACCTCCGTGCGTTGCTCGACACCGTGTGCCCTGTGGGTGGTCCGGTTGACGGGCCCCGTGTGGTGCTGTATGGGTTCTCACTGGGCGCTGGCGTGTCTCTGGCCGCGGCTGTGGATATCGGTGATCCCGTGGTTGGCGTGGTGCTCGAGGCACCCTACCGCGTCGCGCACACGCCAGCACGGGCGGTGCTGCGGGGGCTCGGGTTGCCCGCGGGGGTGACGCTTGATGCCGCGCTGGCATGGATCGGAGCGCGCACGGGCGTCGGCCCGTGGTGGAATGGGTTTGACCGGGCCTCGCTGGCGGCCAAAGTGCGAGGCAGAGTCCAGGTGCTGGTTCTCCACGGCGAACACGACGGCATCAGCCCGCCCGCCGACGGGAAAGCGATCGCGCACGAGTGCGACGCGGAGTTTGTCGAGATCGCTGGAGCGTCGCACCTCGACCTATGGGAAGGCACATGGAGCGACACAACGCGGGGCGCCGTTGCGGCGTTTCTCTCGTCGCTCAAACGCGTCTGAACCGTCGTTGTGCATCTATAATGCGGCATGCAAACGAATCTCTGCGCGTGTGTGGTGTTGGCGGGGTTGATGGTCGGGTGCGACTCTCGCCCGGTGTCACCCAAGCCTCCGGCGACCAAAGACACGCTTCCCGCGGGGCCGGCCGGGCCTGACGCGAGCCCCACGTCAGGCACTGTGCCCACCGTTCCGACACCCGCCTCTCATCCATCTTCCTCGGCGCAGTCGATGCAGATCGGGCCGTTGAATTTCAAAATCCCCAGCGGTTGGATTTCACAGAAGCCCGGGAATGAGATGAGGCTCGGCGAGCTGCGCGTCGTCGATAAACCCGAAGATGCTGCCGACCTCACTAAAGGGTGTCTCGTCACGTTCACACGCCTGGGTGGGTCGGTCGAGATGAACATCGAGCGGTGGAAGTCGCAAGTGATCGACGCCGATGGCAAGCCATCCCGCGCGATCGCGGACAAGTTTGATACGGCCGGTGTAACGGTCCACACCGTCGAAATGACGGGGAACTACCAGGACGGGATGCCCGGCGGGTCCAAGACCCCCAGGCCCGACTGGACGTTTCGCGGCGCAGTGATCGAAACTCCCGAGCGGTACACGTTTCTTCGGATGACTGGCCCGGCGGATGCGATGGCGTCGCAGAAAGCGGGCTGGGATGAACTACTCAGAACGTTCACGGTCGGGACGTGACGAGCAGGGTCGGAATGAGGCCGGTAGGATTCGAACCTACGCACTACGAATTATGAGTTCGCTGCTCTGCCGCTGAGCTACGGCCCCGTGGTGAGATCTTATCGCTCCACGGAAGGGTGGGGAGGCGAGTCGAACAGCTCGACCTTCCTGACCATAACCGGAGCCAGCGGGACGTTTTTCATGTCGCGCTCGGGGATCTCCTTGAATGCACCGCTGGCGATGGCGTCGATCACATCCATCCCCGAGACGACGACCCCGAACGCCGCGTACCCGGCCTGTCCTGTGTTGGGGCGAGAACGGTCGAGCTTCTCGTTATCTACGAGGTTGAAATAGAACTCGTTTGCGGCGGTGTCCGGGTCCTCGTCGCGTGCCCAGGCGATGGTGCCCCGCTTGTTTTTGAGCCCGCTGCGCCACTCATTGGTGATGGGGGGCACGTCGCCTTTTTTCTCGGTGAGGTCGGGGAGGTAGCCGCCGCCCTGAACGACGAAGCCTGGCACGGTGCGGTGGAAGACGGTGCCGTCGTAGAACCCGCGCCGGGCGTAGCGCTCGAAGTTTGTCGCCGAGATGGGGGCCGCCGCGTGGTTGAGCATCACATCGATCGTGCCCAGGTCGGTCACGATCCGGGCGTAGCTGGGCCTGAGATGCTTCGAGGTGATGTCGAGCGGGGGCGTAGCGCACCCGACGAGCAACGAAGCCAAGACCGCTGTCAGCATCATCCGTTTCATTTCTTGCCTTTCTGGCGAGATTCACGAGTGAGGAACTTCGCCGCGGCTTCGTCGCAGGCTTTCTCGGCGGCCGGCCCCGCTTGGTTGCACGCCACGACGACGGCCAGTCCGCACTCGGGCGCGACCCACGTTACGCAGTACCACATCGTGTTGCTCCCGTTGTGCATCAGCGCTCTGCCCGCGGAATCGGGCCCGGCCTTGGCCCAGGGACGGGTTGCGGTCACCCACCCAAGGGCGTAGGTCGCCGCTGCGTCGCCGGGCTTCGCCCCGGGCACCTCGGGCGGTGTGTGCAGTTTTTTAACAAGGTCTGGCGTGAGCAACGGCGCGGCGGCGGCGGGCGCAGCATCCTGTGCGGGCAGTTCTCCCGACGAATGGAACGCGACAAACCGTGCCCAATCGCTGATCGTCATGTGAAACGCGCCGGCGGGGCCCAGAGACTTCGGGTTGTCGCCCCACACGTCGGCCTTGACGGGTGGGGCCTTGGGGCCTGGCCCGCGATGCCCGCGAGGATGGTTCCCCTCGGGCGCACCCACCCCCGCGCTCGTGATCCCCAATGGCGTGAACAGTCGCTCCTGGATGAGATCCTCAAACGCCTTGTCCGCTTTGGTCTCCAGAGCGTGCCCGGCGATCATGAACCCGAGGTTGGAATACTCGAATTTCTCGCCCGGCTTGCACGCGGGCTGCTGCGTCAATGCCCATCGGAGCACCTTCTGCCGATCGTCACGGGTGCTGTTCTTGGAGACAAAGAGCGAGGCCCACAGCGGCTGATCCGTGACGTTCGCGGGCAACCCCGAGCGATGCGTCAGGAGGTTTTCGAGCGTCACATCGCGCCACGCCGGGGGCACGGCCTCGCCCGGGAAGAGCTCGGGCAGCGTCATCGACCATCGCAACTCGCCACGCTCGACGAAGGTCGCGGCCAGCGTCGCGGTCATGGCTTTGGCGCACGAGCCCAGATGCCAGAGGTCGTTGGCGGTCGCCTCGGCGCTCTCTCCCCGGGCCCGCTTTCCGGCGGCACCGATCCGGACGACTTTGCCGTCAACGATCACTGCCGCGGCGAGCCCGGGAACCGAGTGCTTATTGACAAGGATCGCCAGATCGACTTCAAGATCGGCGGACACGAGGTCGGGAGCTTTGTCTGGCGTAGCGGCGGGCTCGATCACCGCGGGCTGAGACGGCGCAGCCGGCGGACTGAGCGGGGGTTGCAGGTGTGCCAGCAAGGACAAAGCGATCCACATGTCGAGCCTCCTGAATATCCCGAGCTTGAGATTATGACGCGAGCGCGCCGACAAGGTCCGAGACTCGCGCGACCCCTTGACGCCGGGCCCAAGTCGCTAGGCCGCGGGCGACTTGGGCGGGAATTCCTGGGTCGGCAAAGGTCGCGGTCCCGATCTGGACAGCTGTTGCCCCCGCGAGGATGAATTCCGCGGCGTGTTCCCAGCGAAGAACTCCCCCGATGCCGACGATCGGGATCTGAGCGTCTTTGCACACTTTGCGATAAGCATCGTGGACGATTTTGAGCGTCACGGGGTGAACCGCCGGGCCGGAAAGACCGCCGGTGACGTTTGCTAGTTCGGGCTTGCGGGTGTGGACGTTGATCGCCATGGCGGGGATGGTGTTGCACAGGCACAGGGCATCGGCCCCGGTCCTTGAGGCGGGGCCGCCCTTGGCGCGGGCGTCGCCTTCGATGGCTGCCCGGGCGAGTTCTGCGACGCCGATGCCGCACACCGCCACCGCCACGGGAGAGAGTTTCACGAAGAGCCTGACGCGGGCGAGCGCGGGGCGGATCGCCGCGATGAGCGAGCGCAGCTGCTCGGGGTCGGCGCCGAACTCGCACCCGCCGTGAACGTTGGGGCACGAGACGTTGAGTTCGACGGCGTCCAAGGCCTCGATGTCGTCCATGATCGCCGCGACTTTGACGTAGTCATCGATGCTGTACCCGGCGATGGAGGCGATGACCCTCGTGGGGACGCTGGTGATGCGGGGCGCGATGCTCTCGGCGAAGACGTTGATCCCGACGTTGGCCAGGCCGATGGCGTTGAGCATCCCCGCCTCGCTGGGCAGGATCCTCCAGGTGGCGTTGCCCTCGCGTGGAAGGGCCGTAATCGATTTGGTGACGACAGCCCCAACATCGGCCAGGTCCATCGCGTCGGAGAGCTCGTCGAGGTACCCTGCGGTGCCCGCAGCCAGGATGACGGGATTCCGCAACGGCAACCCCGCGAGCGAGGTCGAGAGAATGGCGTCGTCATCCCTGCGCACCGGATCTCCTGATGCCCCCGAGCCAGAGCATCCCACGCCGCGTTACGCCACCGGCATCGAACCCTGCAGCGGGCGGTCTTCCAGGGCGTTGGGGTCGCTGGGGCGGGTGCGGACGCGCTCCCCGGGCATGGGGTTGAACCGAGAGCCGTACAGCGGGATTTTGCGGTTGGACATCGAGGGGGCCATGAACGGCACCGCCACGAGAGTCACTAACCCCACAGCCACATTCGCCCCGAGCAGGAAGTACCACTCGGTCTTGCCCAGGTACACCAGCACGCTGACGGCCACCACCAGCAGCAGGCTGACGGGGATGAGCCCAGACCAGGCCATCTGCATGATCTGGTCGTACCGCAGACGCGGGATGGACCAGCGGACGAGCATCGTCAGGCAGACCACCAGAACCACCTTGGTCATGAACACCGCGATCTTGAGCAGCACCGCGAGGAACCCGGTGGCCTCGACGCCCAGGGCATCTACAAACGGCAGGTGGAACCCGCCGAAGAACAACAGCACAAGGAACGCCGAGCCGGTGATGAGGTGGGTGTACTCGGCCAGGAAGAACAACGCGAAGCGCATCGACGAATACTCGGTGTGGTACCCACCCACCAGCTCTTGCTCACACTCGGCGTTGTCGAACGGGGCACGGTTGCTCTCGGCCAGAGAACAGATGTAGAACAGCACGGCCGCCAGCGGGCACGAGAGCACCAGCCACCCGTGATCGACCTGATACCGCAGAATGTCCATAGCCCCGACCGAGCCGATCACGAGAAGCGCGACCAGGATCGATAGCCCCAACGGGATCTCGTACGAGAGCATCTGTGCGGTGGCCCGCATCCCGCCAAGGAACGAGTACTTGCTGTTGCTGGCGTACCCGCCGATGGTGATCCCGTAGACGCCCAGCGAAGCAACCGCGAGCAGGTACACGATCCCGATGTTGACGTTGGCGCCCGCGACGATCACGTTCATCGCATCCACGTGGATCCCCAGCAGAGGGATCGTGAATTCGGGAACCGCCCAAGCGCCACCCCAGGGGATGACCACAAACCCGATCAATGCGGGGATCACCACCATGACAGGACCCAGGGTGAACAGGATTTTGTCGGCCTTGCCCGGGGTGTAGTCTTCTTTGAGAAGGAATTTGATGCCGTCGGCGAGCGGTTGGCCCAGACCCAGGCACCCCTTGAGGAAGGACAAGAAGGGCAGCCCGAAGTCAAACCCGACGCGGTTTGGGCCGATGCGGTCCTGGATGTACGCCGAGATCTTGCGCTCCGCCTGCACGAGGTAGGCGTCGAGGATCAAGAGCACATGCACCATGATCGCGATGGTGACGACGGAGACGAGGAGCTGAGCGTTGAACCAGTCCGGCATATGGCCGGGAGTGTAGCCTTTGGCGGTCGGGGTTGGTGGGCATGACCAGCAGAGACCCCGGTTCCGGCCCGGTTCCACGCGGGTTCCCGGGCTCATAGGCTTGGGGATGCCCAAGCTCACGGGTTGGCTTGTAGTTGCTGCCTCGATTTGGATCGCTCTGAGTCTCGTGCCGACTCCGGTCGCGTCGGCACAGTCCCAACCTGTTTCGTCCCCCCCCGTGCCAGCGGTTCAGGTCGTGGGGGGAGGCGTCAAGGCGGACCGAGTCATCGTGATCACTCTGCGCGGACGGATCGATCGGATCACCACGGTTTCGGTGCAGCGGCGTATCGCCGAGGCCGCAGCCCTCGCATCTTCACTGAGTGTGGCGCTGGTCTTTGAAATTGATACCGATAGCGTTGACCTGGGCACCGGGCAAGAACTCGCCGCGGCGGTGCTCAGAAGCGGCCTGACGAATACGGCCGCATGGATCAACACTCGATGCACGGGCGGGGCGGTGCTCGTCGCGCTATCGTGCCGTTCGATTCTCATCCCCCCTTCCGGCGGCGGATCGGCTCCGGTGGAGTTTGGCGATGCGTTCCGCAAACCGTCGGGGCAGTCCCTGGGCCGACGCGGCCAAGCCCGACCCGAGACGGTGGCCGCGATGCGTGAGGGAGTGCTTGTGGAAGCGGTCGAGTCGGCACGCCGCACCCGTCGCGACGAGTTCCTCGCACAAGCGCTGGTCGTGCCTGCGGGGCACCTCTTCGTGATCGATGAACTCTCGACCGGCGAGCGCATCGTGATCAACAAGGCCGAGCTCGACGCTTTTTTCTCCGGATCAAGCGTTGCGGGTGCGAACAGCTTGCCGATTGTGCCCTCGGATCCCTCCGCATTCTGGCCCGCCAGCCCCGAGGTTTCCAAGGTGCTCACCGCCGCCGTGGGTGGGAATTTCAGGAGCGAGACCCCGACCCGTCGGGTGAACTTTGCGGCGGCCATGACCGCACAGAGCGGACTGAGCGCGGGATACAGACTTCTGGGGAGCCTGACGGAAGGGAAGGCGCCTTTGGTGATGGGTGCCGATGAATTCGGCAGAACCAGACTCCACTCGGGGTACGCGGGCGTCCGGGCGGACCTCGAGCGGCATTTCGGGGCCTCTTCTCTGGTGGTGCTCGACGTGAACTGGAGCGAACGGCTGGCATCATTCATCGGCCTGCCTGTCGTCACCGGGATCCTGATCGCGGTTTTCTTGATCTGCATGTTCATCGAGATGACACACCCGGGCGTTGTGCTGCCCGGACTGATCGCGCTGGTGTGCCTTGTGGCCCTGACTGCCCCGGGGTTTGTCGCGGGGATTGCGAGCTGGTGGGCATTGGCCGCCATCATCGCAGGAATCGTCCTCCTTCTGGCCGAGTTATTCATAATCCCGGGGTTCGGTGTTGCTGGCATCGTGGGCATGCTCTCGATTTTTTGCGGACTGGTCTTTTCAATCGCGGGGAGTGCTGCAAACGTGTCCTCCGCCGACGGGCAAGAGGCGTTGCTGAGGGCCGTAGTCACGGTGCTGCTCGCGGTCATCACCGCGTTTTTCGGGATCATGGTCCTTCTGAGGCGATTGGGGACGCTCCCCATCCTCAACCGGTACGTTCTGAGAAATCTCGATCCGGGCGAAGCCGACGAGCAGATCTTTGGGACCATGCCCAGCACCGAACTCCCCGTTCGGATCGGCGACATTGGGCGGGCATCAGGACCCCTCCGCCCTGCTGGCAAGGCCGAGTTCGGCGAGTTCCAGGTCGATGTCGTGGCCAGCTTCGGGATCATCGACGACGGCGAGCCTGTGCGCGTGATATCGGCGGATCGATTCAAGATCGTCGTCGCTCGTGTTGATGGAAACAGCCTCTAGGGGCCCCGGACTTGGGGCATAGCATTCCCAATGCCTCCGACTCCGGATCAAGCGATGTTGTGGTGGGGACTCGCGCTGCTGGCCGCCGCCCTGGGGCTTACCGCGCTCGAAGTCATCCTGCCCTCGGGCGGTCTCATCGGGATTATCTCAGCCCTCTTTGCCACCGGCGGGATCTATTTCCTCTTCAAGTATGACGCTGGGTGGGGGCTTGGGGGGTTGCTTGGCGCCATCGTGCTGATGCCGTCGATCTTTTTCGGTGGAATACAGATCTGGAGCAACACCCGCACCGGACGTCGCATGATGGGGATCCCGACCGATGAGGAACTGGAAGCCAAACGCCTCGATGAATTCAATGCCAAAAAGGAGCGAGAGTCGTTCATCGGCCGCGAGGGGCAGGTGCTCACCGATCTGCGTCCTGTAGGGACGGTGGACTTTGACGGCGAACGCCGCGACGCCATCGCCGATACCGGTTACATCCCCGCCGGGTCTCGAGTCAAAGTCATCGGACTTGAGCCAACTGAGGTCCGCGTCCGCAAGATCGGCTGAACCGTGGGAGGTTGGGCCTGAGTCCCCGCGTCTGGACCTACGCTGAGCCATGCTCAAGGTGTCTCAGCGCGTGTCGAGCCTCAAGCCATCAGTCACGGTCGCGTTCATGAACCGCGCCAAGGCGATGAAGTCCCAGGGGCTCGATGTCCTCAGCTTTGCCGCTGGCGAACCGGACTTTGACACTCCCCGCGCGATCAAGGACGCCGCGATCGCCTCGCTATTGGCGGGGAATGTCAAGTACATGCCCACGCTCGGCGACCCGGTCAGCCGCGCCGCCATCGCCGCCAAACTCACCACCGAGAACGGCATCCCCGACTGCACACCCGATCACGTTGCAATCGGATCGGGTGGCAAGCACTCGCTCTTTACCGCGTGCCACGTGCTTCTCGACGACGCGCACCAACTCGGAGGGGCGTCCGCGCAGGAAGTGCTCTTGCCCGTGCCCACCTGGGTGAGCTACGCCCCCATCGCGGAGCTTGCGGGGGGGAAAGTCATCGAGCTGCCAACGACGCCAGATGGAGGGTTCAAGATCACGCCCGCACAGCTCGAGCGGGCCATCACGCCTCGTTCTCGGCTGTTGATCCTCAACAGCCCGAGCAATCCCTGCGGCACGATGTACACACCCGACGAGCTGCGCGCCCTGGGCAAGGTCGTCGCTCGGGCCGCCGCAACCATCGCCCCCGACCTTGTAATCCTCAGCGATGAGATCTACGAAAAAATCGTCTTCGGCGGGATCCCGCACTACTCAATCGGCAGCGACCCCGAGATCGCCCAGCGCGTCGTCACGCTCAACGGGCTCTCCAAGGCCTACTCGATGACGGGCTGGCGCATCGGCTACGTCGCCGGCAGCGGCGAATTCGGCAAACGCTTCACCGCCGCCATGGCGACCCTCCAGGGGCAGATGTCCACGAATATCACGTCGTTTGTCTACGCGGCCATCCCCGTCGCGATCCAGCAGTGCGCCGCGGAAGTCGCCCGCATGCGAGACGCCTTCGCCCAGCGGGGCGACGTCATCAACCGCCGCCTGGCCGACATCCCGGGGGTCAAAAACATCAAGGCCACGGGCGCGTTCTACGCCTTCCCCGATGTGTCGGCACACTTCGGGAAATCGACCCCCTCCGGCAAACGGCTCGGCTGCGCAATGGACTTCGCCGAGGCCCTCCTCACCGAAAGCCTCGTCGCATTTGTTCCCGGGGAAGACTTCGGCGGGTGCGGCGCGAACCACGTCCGCATCAGTTTCGCGTGCGGCGAAGAGCAGATCCACAAAGGGATGGACCGCCTCGCCGCGTTCGTCGCCGGGCTTCGGTAGCTCTTTCACACACAGAGGAACGAACCGCCCCGGCACGCCGGACGTGGCCGACTTAATCGTCGAAGTACACCTGCGCGTCGTCGGCGAACTGGCTGAGTTCCTCGTCGGTCAGCTCGCGGTCGATGAATGTGTCCTCGGCCACAGCGTGCGGGACCGGGGCCTGGTGCATCTTCTTGCCGCGGCGTGTCTCCTGCGGGCCCTTGAGTCCGGCGGCTTTCTCCACCGGGCCGCCGCGGACCCCGCGCGTCAGCGTCACGCCGTCGCGAGTCTTCACGCTCGTCCCGGTCTTGGTCGGGATGTCGTCCTCGCGGTCGCGCCGGGCACGCACCACGATCCGCATCGGCACCTCGACAAACGGGAGCTCCTCGCGGAACCGGTTCATCACAAACCGCATGTAATTCGGCTTGAACAGCCCGGGGAAGTTCACCACCAGCGTGATCGTCGGCGGGCTCATCCCCGTCTGCGCGATGTAGAAAACCTTGCCGTGCGTTCCTTTCGTGTCCGTCGGGCTTCGCGTCTCCATAATTTTGCGCACGATCCGGTTGAGCTTCCCGGTCGTCACTCGCGTGGCGGCCTGCTCTTTGAGCTCGAACGCCAGCTCGATGGTTTTACGGACGTTCCGGCCGTTCTTCCCGCTGATGAACGCGATGGGCGCCCACGCCAGGCCTCCCAGTTCCTTTCGCAGGTACTCTTCGTAGTCGGCGGTTGTGATGGGCAGACCCTTGCGGTTGGGCTTGCCCTCCACCAGGTCCCACTTGTTCACCACGATGATCGCCGGCTTGTACGACTTCTGGAGCAGCATCGCCACCTGCTCGTCGACCTGGCTGATCTTGACCGTCGCGTCGACGAGCAGCAGGGCCACGTCCGCTCGGTCCACCGCCCGCTTGACGCGGTCGAACGCGAAGTGCTCGACCATGTTCTGGAAGCTCTTGGCCCGGCGCACGCCCGCCGTGTCGATCGCCAGTACACTCCGCCGGCTTGCCCCGCCCGACCCGTCTTTCGCGGGGCTTTCGAGATCGAACCGCACGTCGATGGCGTCGCGGGTAGTGCCAGCAATCTCGCTGACGATCACCCGTGGTTCGCCCGCGAGGGTGTTGATCAGCGTGCTTTTGCCCGAGTTGCGTTTGCCCACGATGGCGATCTTCAAGTCCGCCGTTGGTTCTTCGGCTTTGTCCGGTGCGGGCAGCGCGTCGTAGCATGCCGACAGCAAGTCGCGACGCATGTAGTTGTTTTTCGCAGAGACCATCAAGGGCTCGCCGAACCCAAGCCCTGCAAACTCCGCCGCGTGCGACTCCCAGCGGGGGCCATCGGTCTTGTTGGCCACCACGCGGATCGGCGGCACCGGACGCGACGCCATCGGGTCCGCCTTGGCTTTCTTACCCGCGGGCTTTTTTTTCCCCGAGGCTGCCTGCTCGTTGGCCAGTGCCTTTTCCTGCGCCTTGGTCAGCTTCTTCTTGGGCGTGGTGCCCGGTCCACCGCCCAACGACTCGCGGATCTCGCGGGCTTTGCGCACAAACTTCCCCTCGCGCAGCAGCCGAGCGATCTCCTCGTCCTGAGGCGTCAGCCCCATCTGCGAGTCGAGCACGAAAAGCACCAGATCGGCATCGGCGATCGCCGTCCCGATCTGGAATTCGATCGAGTTGGTCAGACTGTGCAGGTCTTCGCCTAGCTCGTCGTATCGTTCCCCGGGCGCGGTGTACGCACCAAATCCGCCCGTATCGATGAATTCTGCGGGCTTTGGCTCGCCCGTCCCTCGGAATTCCGGGTCGAGGTCGACAATCGCAGTCACCCGGTCTCGGGTGACGCCTGGCGTTGGATCGACAATCGAGACTTTCGCCCCCGCGATCATGTTCATGAGGCTGGACTTGCCGACGTTCGGTCGGCCGACGATAGCAACGCGGGGGATTGGCACGGAACATCGTAGCGCGACGAATCCTCGGCGAGCCCAAACCCCCCGGGCGGCCCTGACCGATAAACAACTGTGTTTATTACCCAGGCCCACTCCTTTCGCCAGCAAGCCCGCTTGGCGGTCACGCTCGCGTGGATCGCCGGATATACCAACACCGTGGCGCTCCTGGCCTGCGGACACGTCACAAGCCATGTCTCAGGCACAACTTCCGAGCTCGGCATTGCCGCCGCACAGGGGAATCTCAGGGGGGCGTTCTTCTTGGGTTTTCTTCTCGTTTCCTTTGTTCTAGGGGCGGTGTTGTCGGGCGTGGTCATGGAAGTCGCTCATCGCAGGCAATGGGAGTCTGTGTACGTACTCCCAATGGCGATCGAAGCCCTGTTGTTGGGGCTGTTCGCGATGGCTATCGAGTATGGCCTGGGAACTCTGGAAGAGGGGTCGCTCGGGCTAGGCGGTTGGTATTTGTTTGCGGTGCCCGGGCTGGCATCGACCGCGATGGGCTTGCAGAACGCGACTGTGACGAGGATTTCGGCCGGCGTCGTGCGCACCACCCACGTCACGGGAGTCCTCACCGACCTCGGTCTAGAAATCGTGCAACTTGTTGTTGCGGCTCGGCTGTCGGTGAGACGGGGCAGCGGCGTGAAAGGATGGGTTCGAGACGCTTCGATTGTGCCTGGGACGAAAAGGGTGGCGTTGCTCGCCGGGATTTTAGGTTCATTTGCGCTTGGAGCGGGGGTCGGCGCGGCCTTGGAGGGGTGGGCACCGGCGATGGCGATGTTCCCGCCGGTGCTCTTTCTCGCGTGGATCGTCTATCAGGACATCACTCGGCCGATCGCCGAGATCCAGCCGTCCGAACTCGTGGGCTCGTCTGAAACGATCGAGATACCGTCCGGGATCGCGGTCTTTCGGCTCCGGCAGGACAGCCGCAGGCGCCGGGGTAGGGTTCAACGGCTTCCGAATCTGGTGGCCTGGGCTGATCGACTGGCATCCGACGTCCGAGTGACGGTGCTCGATTTGACGGACGTCTGGGCCCTCGACGGCGATGCTGCGTCCGAACTCAAGGCTTTGACCGATCGATTGGCCATAGTCGGTCGGCGGTTGGTGATCGCTGGCGTTACACCCGAACAGTACAGCCAGCTCATCGGTGCCGGCTGGAGCGAGCGTGGGCGACTGGGGCAGGTCGGGGCATGTCCCGATCTCGAACTCGCGATCGCGCGAGCGATCGCCATGCTCGAGCCGGAAATCTAGAGGATTCTTGCTTGCTTTTCTGAGGCCGGCGCGCGATACTGCCTCAGTGCTCGGTGTGTTGGCCGACGGACGGTGGCCCCAGCGACGTTGGGTGAGTGCGCGTCGCTCTGAACTGTTGCAGTCGCCGGTCGCGGGCACGGAGGGCCATGTCATGGCCGAGTTTGTGTATCGTCCGCAGAATTCGACGATCGTTCCACCTTCGGCACCGGCTCCTGCATCTGTGGGTTCCGCACCCGCAGCGTCATCCGCTCCGGTGTCGGCGTCGAAAATCCAATCTCTCAGCAAGCCGCACGAGGCGGTCGAGTCACGATGGAAGAGGCCGCTGAACAAGAACGGGACCGGCGCGTCGCACGTAAGGACGTTCAGTGGGGCAGTTTCGCAGCAGGGACTTGAGTTCCTGGACCGCCACATCAACGAGTGGCTCGATTCACATCCGGACGCCGAGGTAAAGTTTGCGACGCTCGTGGTCGGGGACATGCCCACGGCGACGGGCCGCGAGCCGGCGATCATCGCGCAGGTGTGGATCTAAAGGAGTCTGCGTGACGACAACTGATCGATTGGTGCACACGCTCAGCGAGCTGCCCGTGGACCATCCGATGCCTCTGATTACGAGGCGGCGCGTGGTCGGCGAGCACATGATGATCTCGGCGGTGGTGCTCGAACGGGGCTTCGAGCTCGCGAGTCATTCGCACTTCAACGAGCAGTTGGTGGTGGTCCAGCAGGGGAGGTGCGTCTTCGGTCTTGGGGAACCGGAGTCGTGTGAGTATCGCGAAGTGGAGTTGACGGCGGGGCAAGTATTGGTTTTACCTCCGAACACACCACACTTGTGCAGGGCGATCGAAGAAACACACATATTGGATCTGTTTAGCCCGCCGAGCGCTGCGACGGGCGTCGATCTTTCTCGCCGCGGTTAAGGGGCAACAAACAAGTGTGAGATCAGGCCAAGAGCGGCTTGAAAAGCTCTCCGTGGACGTCGGTGAGCCGGAAATCTCGTCCCTGCGATCGGTAGGTGAGTCTGAGATGGTCGATGCCCATCAGGTGTAGCATGGTTGCGTGCAGATCATGGACGTGGAGGCGGTCAGCCGTGACGTTGTACCCCAGTTCGTCGGTATCACCGATGGTGACTCCTTTCTTGATACCTCCTCCGGCAAACCACATCGTGAACGCACGGGAGTGGTGGTCTCTTCCGAGAAAGGTCGACCCGTTGCGGGCTTCATTCATGGGTGTGCGGCCGAACTCACCGCCCCAGACGACGAGGGTGGTGTCGAGGAGCCCGCGCCGTTTGAGGTCTTTGATCAACGCCGCGCAAGCCTGATCTGTTTCAACACATCGTTGCTTGAGGCTGGTAACGATGTCGTCGCCTGGGCTGGTGCCGTGGCTGTCCCACCCTCGGTGATAGAGCTGCACGAATCGAACGCCTCGTTCGACGAGCCTTCGGGCGAGCAGGCAGTTGTTGGCGAATGAGCCCTTGCCCGGAGTCGCGCCGTAGAGTTCCAACGTCTCCGCTTTCTCGCCCGCGAGGTCCATGAGTTCGGGGACGCTCGACTGCATGCGGTACGCGAGTTCGTATTGGCTGATGCGAGTGGCAATCTCCGGATCGCCAGTCTGAGCCGAACGCATGGAATTCAGGTCGCGGAGAGCGTCGAGTCCCGCGCGTCGAAGCGACGCCGGTAGCCCCTCCGGATTGCGTACAAACAGCACCGGGTCCGCTGCTGAGCGCAGCTGAACGCCTTGATGAACACTGGGCAGGAACCCGCTGGACCAGCACGAGCAACCCCCCGAAGGCTGGCCTCCGCCCGAGAGCATGACGACAAACCCGGGCAGATCGGAGCACTCGCTGCCCAGGCCGTAGGTGAGCCACGAACCGATGCTTGGGCGTCCAACGCGGGCGAGACCGGTGTTGATGAAGAGCTCCGCCGGAGCGTGATTGATGGCGTCGGTCGTGCAACTGCGGACGACAGCGATATCGTCGGCGATGCTCGCGGTATGGGGCAAGAGCTCGCTGATCAGCGTCCCCGACTTGCCATGTCGTGAGAACTTGTAAGGAGACCCCAGCAGAGTGGGCTTACCCCTGATGAAAGCGAAGCGTTCTCCCTTCAGGAATTCCTCGGGGCACTCTTTGCGGTCGTACTCATTCAGCTTTGGCTTCTGGTCGAACAGGTCGAGCTGCGAGGGAGCACCGTTCATAAACAAGTAGATGACGCTCTTGATTTTCGCCGGATAGTGTGAAGCTTTCGGTGCCACTGGGTCTGTCCCGGATGGCGCGAGGGGCTGGTGTATGGAAGCGGCGCCGGCGTACCGCGAGAGCATCGACGCCAAGGCGAGCGATCCCACACCCACGCCGCAGTCCCTAAAGAGTTGGCGACGGGTGATGCCCAGGAGAGGATGGGTGTATTCGCCGTTCATAGTCACTCCCTGGTCAGCGCCTCGTCAAGATTGAGAACAATGTTTGCTACGACCGCCAGCGACGCGAGGTCAATATCGGAAACACCCTCCTTCTCGATCGGGCACGGCCTGCAGAGAGACCCCGCCGAGACGGGGTCTGCTTCGTATCCAAGACGGGCCCGAGAAAGCAGCCCGACCAGCCGAGATGTTTCGTCGTCGGACGGGGTACGCGACACCGCCCGCCGGAACATCCACTCGACGCGCCCCGAGTCGGTGCGTGAGGCGTCAATGGAGCGCCGCGCTAGGGCAAGTGCGGCCTCGAAAAACTGAGGGTCGTTCAGCGTCGTGAGCGCTTGCAGCGGGGTGTTCGTCCGGATTCGCCGAGTGCAAGCGAGCTCCCGGCTGGGCGCGTCGAACACGCCGAACGCGGGGTAGTGGCTCGTCCGCCTCCAGAAAGTGTAGATTCCGCGGCGGAATCGATCAGGGCCAGTGCTGGGGGTCCATTGGTCGCCGCTGTAGATCTGGGTCCAGATTCCTTCGGGCTGAGGCGGGAATACAGAGGGCCCCCCGATCGTCGGCGTCAAGATGCCAGCCGATGTCAGAGCGGCGTCGCGGATGAACTCCGCGTCCAATCGGAACCGTGCCCCTCGCGCGAGCCACACGTTACGTGGGTCGGCTTCGAACGCCGCGGGTGTGATCCGAGAGCTCGCCCGGTACGTCCGGCTCATCACGATCTCGCGGAGCAGCGCCTTCTGGCTCCAGCCGAGATGGACGAACCTCGTGGCAAGGTAGTCCAACAGATCGCGGTTGCTGGGCGATTCGCCCTGAGTTCCAAAGTCGTCCTCGGTCTCGACGAGACCCTGGCCCCAAAGTCGCGCCCAGATCCGGTTGACCTGGACACGCGCTGTGAGCGGATTTCCGGGATCGACGAGCCAGCGGGCCAGGCCCAGACGGTCGGGCGTCTCGGGTTGGCCGCAGGTTGCGGCCAGGACGGCAGGAACCGCGGGCGACACGCTCTCGCCCGGGCTCGACCAGTTTCCCTTGATCAGCAGCTTGGTGTTCCGAGGAGTGGACGCACGGCGGAGAATCGGGGCGTCCGCGGCCGACAAGGATGCCAATTCGCGTTCGAGCTGAAGGCTCTCGCGGCGCGGGCCGCGAACCTCAGGATCAAGCAGCGCGGCATGGGACCACACCGTATCGACTTGCTCTGGGGTAGGAGCGGGCGATGCGAGCGCCTCGCGGACGTGTGCCGGCACAGGGAGCGGTACGTCGTCGCGAGCGACGGAGATGGCCATTGAGCTGATGACGTGAGATCCACCATAACCCTGTATGATTTTCAGAGTTGCTGGACCCGCGTCTGCGGGCAATGCGGAGGCGAATCGAACCGCCAGTCTGTGCGATACTGATGTGTGGGGCATCACCGCCCAGCCGGAAGTGGCTTGGCCGTCGATGGCGTCCATGGCCCGCCATTCGTCACCGTGCTTTCCTACTCCTTGCCAGTAGTCGCTCGACGCGACGTCAAACTCGACGGGAAGACCGCCGACGGACAGCGAGAGCTCCTGCACGACGAAATTTCCGCCGGAAGAGAGCCCGACATGTCCGTTGCCACCGGGCAGCACCTCGAGCAGCAACCCTGTGGCGTCGGCAAGCGCCCCGGCGGGGAACTCCAGGGTGTAGACCGCTTTGTCCGGGGCAGGGCCCGATGAACGCACAACGCCCTCGGCGTCGATCGAAAGCGAGGAAGTCGAGCCCGAGTCAGCGGCAACGGGTTTGACTCTTGTCCATGCCCCTGCACGTTGCTCCGCCGCGAGCCTCGATACAACGGAAGCGTAATCGCCCGCACGGAGCGTCCGGTCGGCTTCCGCCGCACGCCGGCCTGCGGCCAGGCTCCGGACGCGGATCGCCTCGAACGCGGCGGCGTTTTCGCGTCGTGGAACTCGGACCTTTGCGCCCGCGGCCCGCTTCTCCGTTGAGCTGATAATTTCAAAGTCCTTCTCGTCTTGATCGAAGTAGGCGAAGAAGCGGTAATACTCCTTCTGAGCGAGCGGGTCGTACTTGTGATCATGGCACTGGGCGCACGCCAGAGTCGTCCCTAGCCAGACGGACGCGGTGGTGTTCGTTCGATCGATGATGTTCTCGATTCGGAACTCTTCGGGATCGGTCCCCCCTTCCTCGTTGATTTGGGTGTTACGGTGGAACCCGGTGGCGACCAGTGATGCCGTGGTTGGGCTCTCAATGAGATCGCCAGCAAGTTGATCGATGGTGAATCGGTCGAACGGCAGGTCCCGGTTGTACGCATCGATGACCCAGTCGCGATAGGGCCACATCGTGCGAAGTCCATCTTTCTCGTACCCGTGGCTATCTGCGTATCGCGCGAGGTCGAGCCAGACAGCAGCCCAACGTTCGCCGTATCGCTCGCTGGAGAGGAGCGACTCGACCCGCGAGGAGTACGCGTTTGGGTCCGGGTCGCGAACAAAGGTGTCAATCTCATCGGGAGTCGGCGGTAGGCCGAGAAGATCCAGGCTCAGTCTTCGGAGCAACGTGCCCCGATCCGCCTCGGGCGCGGGCGAGAGCCCCTTCGATCGCAAGGCGGCGCCGACGATCGAATCGATGCGGCCTCCTGGAGCGTTCACGTCTACGCCGTCGACCGCCGGGATCTGAGGCTGCCCCGGCGCCGAATACGCCCAGTGCCAGTGCACCATCGCAGAGGCGACGGGCGTGCCTTCGGGTTTGGGGCCCGGAACGGGCTCGTTAGCCTTGACGCCCCCGTCCTGTCCGGGCCACGGCGCGCCCCGATCGATCCACCGCTCGAGGACTGAGATCTGTTCGCTCGTCAGCCGATCGCCCCGAGGGGGCATGATGCGATCGGGATCCTCACCTTTCGCGAGTCGAACCATCCAACTCTTGGCGCCCTGACCAAGGACCATCGCCGGCTCACCCGAGTCACCGCCGCTCAGTATCCCTCGGCGTTCGCTCAGGTCCAGACCGCTCTTGATGGTCAGCCCTTCTCCGCCGGCATGGCACGAGAAGCAGTGCCGCGAGAGAATCGGGAAGACGTCGCGTCCGAATTCGACTTCACCCAACGCCGAGACTGGCTTGTTCGCCGAGACGCCCGTCGGCTCGGAAGGGGCTTCGACCGGCTTTGGAATCGGCTTGCCGTAGATCAGTGTCTTGATCGCTTTGGGGATGTACTCTGGTCCATAAGTCAGAGCCCCGCCGTAATGGCCCGCGAGTCCTACGAGCATACCGGCGAGTACCACCGCGAATCGATACCAGGCCAATCTTCTGGGTCCGGGCACGGCGTTCGCGGCCAATCCGACGCACGCAGCGACCAACGCGACTCCTGCGCACGCGAGACCAAGCCAACGGTGCCAATCCAGGTCGCTCCTTGCGGACGAGCCTTCCGCGATACTCCAGCCCATCGTCGCGGCGATGGCCGCAGTCACGGCGCCCACCACCACACACGTGAGCGAGGCCGCACCGGGCTTGATGTCAAGCTCCCCCCTCACGCGGCGTCGGCGCAGAAACTCTGATGCCGCTCCCACGATCAGGAGGGCGATCGGGAAGTGAACCGTCAACGGATGAAGTTTGCCCAAGAACTCCCACAATCGGGACGCGAACGCGAGGGGGGGGGACTGCGTTGAGCCGACTGCTTCGGGTGCATACGTGAGAATCAACAAACCCATGACGAGGGCCACAACGGTTCTGGGCGGTGCTGGTGGGTGTTCGATCGGGTTCGTTCCGGGTCTGGTCACCAAAGGATGATAACAAATCTGGTTGTCCCCGCGAATCTGGCTTTCATCAATGCCGACAATCCGTCATACTTGCCGGTCTGCCGAGGTTGGTCGAAACCGGACCCGGACTGCTTCCGTACAGGAAGCGCGTTCGACGGTGATTCTCGTAATGTGAGTGGTCGCGAGGAGATTCTTTGCATGTCGTCCAAAGTTGTCGTCGGGTCTGCGCTGGTGATTTCGATGCTCGCGGGGCTTCCCGCGCGGGCGCACCCAGAGGATGACCACGAGTCGTGCGGATCTGCACGAAGACTTGGGGCGCTCTTTGCTCAAGGGCTCAACCCCGACGGGAGCGGCGGGGAGTTCGGACCCCGTGAGGCGATGTCGGACACCGACGTCCTCGACAACTTCCTCGACATCGAGGTCTTTCCGTCGGCGGCCAGCGGCGACAACATCGTGGGATCCAACACGATGACCATCCGCAGCACGGTCAACAACCTGACTCAGTTCACGTTCATGCTCCGGTCGAACTTCAACATCAGCAGCATCCTGCTCAACGGCGTGACGCCGCTGACGGCCACCTCGGTGGGCACGTACGGGCGTCGCGTGACGTTTCCCTCGCCGATGTCGGCCGGGCAGCAGTTCACGCTGAAGATCTCGTACAACGGGCGAGCGGTCAGCCGCGGGTTCGGGTCGATCGAGTTCGTGACGCTCGGAGGAAACCCGGCGGTGTTTTCGCTCAGCGAGCCGTACTACGCGGCGACCTGGTGGCCCGCCAAGGACGGGGACGTGCAGACGGCCGGCGACAACCGCGACAAGGCGACTTTCAGTATCCACGTGACGCACCCCAGCACGCTGACGTGCGCGTCCAACGGCCTTCTGCAAGGCATCGACGCGCTCTCGGGCGGGCGCTCCAAGACTCGCTGGCGCACGAACTACCCCATGGCGTCGTATCTCGCCTGTATCGGTGTGGCGCAGTACAACACGTTCTCGGGGTCGTACTCGTACCCGCTGCCCAATGGTGGGAACGGCGTGATGCCGATGCAATTCTTCGTTTCGCCGGCCAGCGATAACCCAACGCTGCGCAACGTGTGGCTCAGTTCGTCGGCGATGATGGCCGCATTCCGCCCTGTCTTCGGCGAGTACCCCTTTGTCAACGAGAAGTACGGGATCTACCAGTTCACGTTCGGCGGCGGCATGGAACACCAGACCATGACCGGGCAGTCAAGCTCGACCTCAGAGAGCCTGACCGCCCACGAGCTGGGGCACCAGTGGTGGGGCGACAACGTCACGTGCCAGACGTGGTCGGACATCTGGCTCAACGAGGGCTTCGCGACGTATTCTGAGTGCATCTGGGCCGAGCGCAAGCCCGGCTCCACGGGCACACCCGCTTTGCTCGCCGCCATCGCCGCCCGCAGGCCCGGGAGCACCTCGGGCTCGGTGTACCGCTACGACGTGAGTTCCGCGAGCTCGATCTTCGATTCCACGAACGCCTACAACAAGGGCGCGTGGGTGGTGCACATGCTCCGCCATCGACTCGGCGATGCGAATTTCTTCGCGGGCATCCAGGCGTACAGGGCCGCGTACCAGGGCTCGGCCGCCACGACCGACGACTGCCGCAACATCCTGGAAACCGTACACGGCGCGGACCTCGATGCGTTCTTCACTTCCTGGGTCTACGGCACGGGTGCCCCGGCCTTCGCGTACGGCACCCAGCTCGCGACCATCAACGGGCGGGACTATCTGAAGCTCCGCGTCCGTCAGACACAGACTCAGGCCCCGTTCCCCTCGACGCTGGATGTACGCACGGTGCGGGCCGTGGGCACGACCAACAGCCGAATCGATAGCACCGCCGCGACGCAGTGGTTTGTGGTGCCGGTGTCGGGATCGGGCGCGGTGAGCTCGGTGACGCTCGACCCCGACGGCTGGAACCTGAACAACGGCAAGGTCAGCGAGGCGTTCGCCGCAGGCCCGCCCGCGGTGGTCGAGACATCGACGCTGCCCGGGCAGAGCTACGCGGCCGGGGCCGGCCCGGCGAATCTGCGGGTCACGTTCAGCGAGAACCCCAGCCCCGTGCCGGTGGCGGCAAACTTCACGCTCACGCGTGAGGGCTCTCCCGTGGCGTTTAGCGTTGCGTACAGCGCGGGGACGCAGACGGCGACCATCACGCCAGTGGCCGCCCTGGCCAGCGGTGCGTACACGTTGACGGTGCTCGACACGATCCGCGCCAACGCGCAGAACCTCGACGGCGAGCTCAGTTCCATTCTCCCATCGGGCAACGGCACGCCCGGGGGCTCGGCCGTTCTCAATTTCTCCATCGCGTTCTGCCCGGGGGACTTCAACCGGGACGGGTTCGTCGACGGGTTCGACTACGACGACTTTGTGGCCTGCTTCGAGGGCGCGGGTTGCCCCGTGGGCACCACCGCAGACTTCAATCAGGATGGGTTCGCCGACGGGTTCGACTACGACGACTTCGTGGCGGCGTTCGAGGCTTCATGCTGAGGATGGTGCTACTCGACCAGTCGGCGCACCATGGCAGCGAAAGGACCCGGACGATCGGCCCGGGTCTTATCGGCGTGATCAGGAAGTCAACACGCGGAAGCGCTACGGGCACCCTGCCTGGAATGCGTCGACGAATGCGTCGTAGTCGAAGCCATCGACAAATTCGTCTTGATTGAAGTCGGCGCTGCGCAGCGGCGGGCAATCGTTGCACGAGAAGCACAGAACTAAGGCGTCAAAGTCAAACCCATCGATGAACCCGTCGGAGTCGAAATCCGCAGCGCAGAGCGGACCGCCGGCTTGCTCGCAGGTGTCGATGATTCCGTCGTGGTCGGCGTCGAGCGAGTACTCATCGCCGTCGAAGACGTTGTTCAGGTTGCAATCCTCGCCGATGGTGAACTCGAACGCCACAGCGTTGCTCACCGCAGTGTTCGTGGTTGCTAACCCGCCGCACGCCAGGATCGTCGAACCGCTCACCTTCGGGCGGACCTTGTACGTGCCGTGCGGCGGCATCACCGCGAGCGAGCCGCCGACGAACGCACGCCGCAGGTACACCTTGCGGCCCGAGACCACCGCCGAGAATCGATCCGTCGCGTCAAAGTCCTGGCACGTCAGATCGTCGGGGTCTCGGATGATGGTCACTGGGATTTCAGTCGAGTTGGACGGATACACCTGCACAGGCCCGTAGAACTCGACCACGACGAGATCGGTGGTCGAGCCGGCCGCGTTGAACGCGGACTGGAGCAGAATCGGCTAGTTCGGCCTGACATACGAGCCCACCAAGACATCCGAAGCGTTGTCGTGGATGCGATAGGGCACCAGTCCCACCGCGCCGGTGCCCAGCGTTGAGGGCAGGTTCGAGTACGTCGGCTGCCCGCTCAGGGTTGTCCCGCCGAACGTGGCCGAGCCGGTCCATGTGCCGGTGGTGTTGCCGGCGTTGGCGATCACCTGCCCGCGCAGGCCGTTGGTCGAGCTATTCACGTTCGTCACGCTCACCGACCCGGCGAGATTGCGGTTCACGCGGAATCGGGCCCCGCTGAGCACGCGGTTCGTCACCGAGAGCGACGCTCCGGATGTGAAATCGCGCCCCACGGAAATCTCGGGCTGACCTCCGCCCTGCGCCCGGAGCTCATCCGTCACCGTAACCGCGCTCTTGAGATCTCGACCAACAGTCATCCGGCCGTCGTAGAAAATGGAATCGTCCGTGCGACTCCCGAGCACGGCGGCTTGGATCGAACCCTCAAGATCGCCGGTGCTCGACGATGTTGTCGTGATCTTCGCGATGTGGCCGTTGTGAGTTGGCGAGCCGTTGACGATGCTTCCTACGTCGATGTCGGCGTTGATGGATGCGGCCTGGAGATCCCAGATACCGGTCCAGGCCTTGATGAAGGGCCGCGTGCTCGAGCCGGGAGTCCCGATGGAGCCAGCGACGAAGAGCCGCTGAATCTTGCCGAGCTGACCGCTTCCACCCGCAAACGGGTTGAGCAAACTTAAGTTGCCAACCAAGTTTCCACTAACGCTCATGAAAACAATGTCTGTTCCAACAACACGAATGTCACCGACGCAATCGCCACCGATGCGAAGTGAATTTACGTTATACGGATTCGACTCGCCGCGACTGCCAAAATGTCCGGAAGTTTGAACATCTATGAGCAACAGAGTATTGGTATCTGTTGGGTTTCCCACAATTCTCCCGAGTGACGTAAATTTATATGGAGCCAAGTTCGGATTGGCGTTGGGAACACCAGCATAAAGATAGACGAATCTGTTGGCCGTGTTCGTCGTAATGAGTAGATCCCTGATCGCCATCGTGTTGTTTGGTGCAGTCAAGAAAACCTCTGAGTAGGCTGGCGATCCGGAAAACGGCCCGATGGTTATCGAACAGTCCCACACGTTGCTCCCCGGCGGAACTTCGGTAAAGGAATGTGAAACGTATCCTCGGGAGACAAAAAGATTGGGCTGACCAAACACAGACTTTGTGAGCACAGCAACAGCAATTGCGGCCAGTTTCAAGTGCATGATAGTCTCCTTCTTGACATAGAGATCGCTCCAGAGAGAAAGAACACAATGAGAACTCCCGGCCCGGGAATGCTCGCGAGGCGCAGCCCACAAAATGGATTCATCACGTCTATGCCGTATGCGGCGGTGATCACATCGACCTCAATAAGCCCCCCAGCACCGGATCCCCGCACGAGACGACCGTCGTATCCGGATCGTGTTTCCGTCCACTCGCTCACACCGCCCGAGCCGTCAAAGAGACCCCACGGGCTCGTGACATTCGCGTAGCTCCCTACCGGCATGAGCGGGAAAAGCTCGCCGGCGCCGTTGCCCGCGTTCGTCTGGCCGCCGTCCTCGGGCATCCCGGAGATCGGCGGCAGGTCGCTGCTCGTCGGATAGATCCAATAGCCATCGATCCCGTCCCCATGGCGATTGGGGTCGTAGTACATCGCCTTGGCCCATTCGTCGTGCGAAGGAATCCAGAACCTCGCGCCTTCCGAATGAGCATGCTGATCGTTGATCGTGCCGTCGGGGTTGACGGTAAACGTCGAGGTGTCGTACGCCCCGGATTCGAACGCCCACGCCGCGTCGGCCTTGTCGTGGTGCAGCCAGTTGCAATACCGGGCCGCGAACCGCCAGCCCATGTTCGTCGGCACGCGCTCGAGCCCCTGCCCCGCGAGGTACCAATCCTCCGGACTCGGATTCGGGGTCGAGGCACGTACGAAGTCGCCGGTCAACTCCTCGTTGAATCCCTGGCCCGGGTTGTGCTTCGAGTAGGCCCGCACGAATTCGAGCCAGTCCCCCGCCGTCACCTCCGTCTTGGCGATGCGATAGGTGACGCCCACGCTTCCGAAGGTTGGATAAAACGGATTGCCCCCGAGTTCCTCCCGCGTCGCGGCCCGGTTCCCCGGCCGATCGATCGTCGCCCACTGATAGCCGTAGTCCGGCGGCACGCCCTGGCCGAACGCGGAACCCGTGTACAAGACGCAGCCAAAGAGCGTTGCTATGGACCGAATGGAACTCTGCACCATCGTTTACTCCTTCGTGGAGTCTCGCCCTCTCGGCGGATGATAGCTGGACGCGGAGGGTGCCGCGATTATGGTGCTGGCGGCAGCTTCCAGCGAGCCCGAAGTAACGGTGTGCGTAGTCTGCCTACCGGGCCCCGGCCCCGATGCTGATCTTGACCGGAACGAACGTCGGCTTCACGCGCTTCTCGAACTCGTCGCGGTACTTGTTCATGATTGTGCGGATGGCCCAGTTGTTGCCGTCGGCCAGGCCGCAGATCGTGGTTCCCGGCATGCTGCCCATGCTGGTGGCGATCTCGAGGGCGAGGTCGAGGTCCTTGGTCTTGGCGTGACCCTCTTCGATACGGCCCATCAACTGGTAGAGCCAGCCGCTGCCTTCGCGGCAGGGGGTGCACTGGCCGCAGGACTCGTGCTTGAAGAAGCGGGCGATGTTGCGGGCGACCATCACCATGTCGGTGTCTTCATCGAAGACCGTGGGGCAGGCGGTGCCGAGCCCCAGGACGTTGTTCTTGCGGCCGATGTCGAAATCCATCTCGGCGTCGTACTGATCGGGCCCGAGGACGCCCATCGAGATTCCGCCCGCGATCGCGCCTTTGAACTTCTTGCCGTTGCGGATGCCGCCGCAGAGTTTGGGGTCTTCGACGAGTTGGCGGAGGGTGATGCCCAGTTCGAGTTCGTAGACGCCGGGACGATTGACGTGGCCGCTGACGCCCATGAGTTTGGTGCCGTGGCTGCCCATCTGGCCGGGGATGCTTGAGGCTTTTCCCTGTTTGAGGAACCAATCGGCGCCGTTCTCGATGATGCTGGGGAGGTGGGCGAGGGTCTCGACGTTGTTGATGATGGTGGGCTTGCCGAAGAGGCCTTTGATGGCGGGGAAGGGGGGCTTGATGCGGGGCCAGCCGCGTTTGCCTTCGAGCCCTTCAAGCAGTGCGGTCTCTTCGCCGCAGATGTACGCGCCCGCGCCGCGGTGGACGTAGCAGTCGACTTTCCACGAGCCGCCGCGAGCGGTGTTCATCCCGCCCAAGAGACCGTTGCCGCCGAAGACACCCTTGGCGTAGGCCTCGGCGATGGCCTGTTCGAGGACTTTGGCCTGGTGGTGGTACTCGCCGCGGATGAAGATATACGCCTTGCTGATGCGGCAGGCGTAGCAGCAGATGGCGATGCCTTCGAGCATCAGGTGCGGATCAAAGTCCATCAGGAGACGATCTTTGAACGTGCCGGGCTCGGACTCGTCGGCGTTGATAGCCAGGTAGCGTTGCCCGCCGTCTTCTTCTTGCCCGGCGTCGTTCATCTTGACTTTGGGCAGAAACGTCCACTTGAGACCGGTGGGAAACCCCGCTCCCCCGCGGCCACGCAGGGCGGACTTCTTGACTTCGTCGGTGACGGAGTCGGGCTTCATCCCGAGTGCTTTGCGGAGCCCGACGTACCCGCCCGTCGCGGTGTACTCGTCATAGGAGACGATGTGACGCCCCTTGGGGTCGGCGTAAGGCCAGCAGGGGATGCGCTTGGTCAGGATGGGTCCGGAGAGGTTCGCGTTGATGGGAGGGAAGGACATGGCCCGCAAGCGTAGGGAGTTCGTCGGCCAGAGGGTGAAGACGTCCCAAGCCTCCCCGGGGCGCCCGGGCGGTAACTTCTATCGCACCGTACGGTCGTACGACATCCCGCCCCACTGGGTGCGGCGGCCACGCACCAGATCGAGCGCGGCCCGCACTATCACGCCCCCCGCCAGGAACGCGCCAAGGGGCATCGCAACGGCGGTCACCCATGGAGCACGCGCCGCGCGGGCCACGAGCCCCATCGCCGTGGCGTACGCGCCCACGCCGACGATCCCCGTCATCAGAGCCGCCCCCTCGACAACCGAGCCCGTGTGACGAAGGGCACCCAAGAGCACCGCGGCACCGGCGAGCGCCGGGAGGACCGACGCCGTGAGGCATATGTTGGCCGCGCCGGCCAAGAGACGCCCGGGCTTGCGGTTGGCGGCTTCGGTAAAGATGCGTTTCCACCCGCGGAGAAACTGGGCTCCGCTGGCGTACATGCGGCAGACGAGCATCGTGTCGGCGAGCAGGATCCCCTGAGGGATCGAGTAATACTCGAGGATGCGGGCCAGGCGGAGGTCTTCGAGGAGTTCGTGCCGCACCTCGTGATGGCCGCCGAAACGCGAATAGGCCTCGCGGGTAAAGAGCATGAACTGCCCATTGGCAAAGGCGCGCCGCCGGAGGGGGTCGTTGGCCCGAAGCAGCGGGTACTGGCGGACGAGTTCGAGCCCGCAGGCAGGCTGCACGACAAGCTCGAACCAGTGCTGATACCGCATCGTGGACAGGAGCGAGAGCATGCCCAGACCGCGGGCGTGCAGCAGGGCCAGCGTCGCCCGGACGCATGAGGGATGGAACAGCGTGTCGGCGTCAGCAAAGAGCAGAAAGTCGTCGTTGAGCGCGCCCCCGTCGTGAACGCCCCGATAGACCGCGTGAACCTTGCCAGCCCAGCCCGGCTCGCACTCGGAGATCTCGACGACCGAGAAACGCGGATCGCCCGCGATCGCGCCGTGGCACGCCGCCGCCGAGCCGTCCGTGCACCGGTCCAGCGCGAGCACAAACCGCACCCGCGGGTGGTCCTGGGCCCGCAGAGAGGCGATCAACTCGGGGAGGACGGCCCGCTCGTTGTGCGCGGGGATCACGACGCACACCGACCCGGCCGGAAGGTCGAGCCCGAGCCCGGCCGACGCGGCGGGAAGCTCTCGCAGCGTCCGCACGATGCGGAGCGATGCAACACCCCAGTAGACCGCGCACCCGGCGGACCCCGCCGACAGTGTGAGCCCGAGGATCGTCCAGACGTCCGGCATGAAGAGATCGATCAGGCGAATTTCAGCGCGACGGCGCGAGCGGTCTGGACGGCGTCCTTGACCTTGGTGGTGTCGGTGCCGCCGCCTTGGGCTTGGTCGGGCTTGCCCCCGCCCTTGCCGCCCACGACCGCGGCGACGTCACGGACCCAGTCGCCGGCCTTGAACCCCTTGTCCTGGAGGGCCTTGGGAACCTGGGCGATGATGCCGACCTTCCCGGGCTCGCTCCCCGAGGCGTCGACCACGCTCATGAGCATGACGGCGGCCCTCGGGCAGGTGTCGGTGACGGCTTTAAGCGCGGCCTGGAGGGCGGCGCGGTCGTCGGCAGCGCTCACATTCCCAATGATCACCGCGTCGTTGGCGTTGAGGGCCGAAGCGGCCAGCGAACGTGCCTCGGCCACGGCGGCGTCGCGCCTCGCGTTGCCCGCGGCCTTCTGCAGTGCTTTCGCCCGCTCGCCGAGAGTGGCGATCTCGTGCCGCAGGCCCGCTTTGCTCGCGATGGGCACCACCGCCGCGTCGACTTCCTGGGTCACCTCGTTGATCGCCGCTTGCAGGTTCGCGTCGGGAGCGGATCCGGCCTTGGTGATCCGGGCCGAAAGTTCGTCCACGAGGGCACGCGCCGCCGCCGCCGCCGCGCCCGTCACGCACGTCACCCGGCGGACACCCTTGGCCACGGCTTCTTCGCCGATGACGGCGAACCCGCCCAGGGCCCCGGTGGACGCCGCGTGCGTCCCGCCGCAGAACTCGACGGAGAGTTCGCGCCACGCCGGAGAGTCCGGGGCGGCGGTCAGGTCCATGACGGGCTGCCCGATGGAGACGACACGAACCGGATCGGGGTAGGTCTCGCCGAAGACTGCGCGGACGCCATTGACTTTCTTGGCCGATGCGAGATCCGCGGGCTGGGCGTAGACCGTGAGGTCGGCCTTGATCTGCGCGAGCACCGTCTGCTCGACGGCCGCCGCCTGGTCCGCCGTGACGGGCCCGGTGTGGCTGAAGTCGAACCGGAGCCGCTCGGGGGTGACCAATGAACCTTTCTGCTCGATGTGCTCGCCCAGGGCCTTGCGCAGGGCGAAGTTGAGCAGGTGCGTGGCGGTGTGGTTGGCCTCGATGGGGCCGCGGCGCGAACGATCGACGTGGCACTCGACCGTCTCCCCGACGCGGAAATCCCCGTGCATGACGTGCCCCACATGCAGCACGTACCCCCCGAAGACCGAGACGTGTTCCACCCGGAACTCGCCCCCGCGGGGATCGGCGATCCGGCCGTGGTCGGCTTCTTGCCCGCCCATCTCCGCGTAGAAGTTGGTTTTGTCGAGCACGATCCCGACGAGCTTGCCCACGGACTGGGCCTTGGCCACCTCGTCGAAGTTATGCCCGTTCCAGATCGCGCGCACCCTGGCCCGCAGCGGCTTGTGGTCGAACTTCGCCGCGTCGTCCGTCGCGCCCACGTTGAGCGTGCGGAGCCGGGCGGCCGAGTCGCCGTCGAGCCCCGGGCGGGCCTCGGACGCCTGCTTGCCCGCGCCGCCCTTGGAGATTTCCTCGGCCTTCTTCTTCTCCGCCTCGTACGCGTCCATATCGACGCTCATCCCGCGTTCGGCCGCCATCAGCGCCGTCAGGTCCGGAGGGAACCCGAACGTGTCGTACAGCTTGAACGCGTCGGACCCGGGGACCACCTTCGTCCCCGCTTTAGTCAGTTCAGCCGCCAGCTCGTCGAAGCGCTTGATGCCCCGGTCGAGAGTCTTGCCGAACGAGTCCTCCTCCTCGGCGATGACCGAGACGACGCGCTCGGGATTCTTCCTGAGTTCCGGGAAGAACTCGCCCATCTCCTGGACCACGACGAGCGCCAGTTTCGCGAAGAACCCCGGGCGGGCCCCGAGCATCTGCCGCCCGTACCGCACCGCGCGACGCAGGATCCGGCGGAGCACGTACCCGCGGCCCACGTTGCTCGGGAGCGCGCCGTCCGTGATCGCCAGCGTGAGCGTGCGGATATGGTCGGCGATCACGCGGTACGCCGTGTCGATGTTCCCCGTGTCGGCGTCGCCCAGGCGTCCCGAATAGGGCCTGGCCCCGGTCACTTGTTCGATCGATCGGAAAATCCCCGCGAACACGTCGGTGTCGTAGTTGCTGCGCTTGTTCTGGAGGATCGAGACCAGACGTTCGAGCCCCATGCCCGTGTCGACGTGCCGCGCGGGCAGCGGCCTGAGCGAGCGGTCGGCTTGCCGCTCGTACTGGATGAACACGTTGTTCCAGATCTCGATGACGTCGGGATCGCTCTGGTTGACGATCGACGCGGCGTTGCGCCCGCCGATGCGATCGAAGTGGATCTCCGAGCACGGGCCGCACGGGCCCGTGTCGCCCATCTCCCAGAAATTGTCCTTCATGTTCCCCGGCAGCACGTGGTCGTCGGGGAGGTATTGCCGCCACAGGTCGCGGGCTTCGTGGTCGGGCTCGAGCCCGGCGTCCTTGTTCCCCTCGAAATACGTCGCGTACAGCCGGTCGGCGGGCAGCCCGTACACCCGCGTGAGCAGGTCCCACGCCCAAGCGATGGCCTCTTTCTTGAAGTAGTCCCCGAACGACCAGTTCCCCAGCATCTCGAAAAACGTGTGGTGATACGTGTCCTTGCCTACGTCCTCGAGGTCGTTGTGCTTGCCACCCGCCCGGATGCACTTCTGGCTGTTGGCCACCCGACGCAGCTTGCCCATCGGCGTCGACGGGTCCACCTGACCCAGAAAGATCGGCTTGAACTGATTCATCCCCGCGTTCGTGAACAGCAGCGTCGGATCGTCGTGAGGCACGACCGCGTTGCTGGGCACAAACTCATGGCCCTGATGCTTCACAAAGTACTCGATGAACGTCTGACGAACTCTGGCAACGGGCCACTGCATGGGATTCCTTGGTGTTCGGGGGGGCGGAAGGGGAAGGATAGGGGGTGGGGGGGGGCACAGGGCAACCCGGCCAAGCGTCCTCCTCGGGTGTGCCACGAACGACAGGCAGGAGTCCCGACGTTCGTGGCACGCACGCTTTTTCTACGCAGGAAGCTCCTTCGTCTCACAGAAAAGGAGCGCAGGTGTTGAGGTTTGCTCCAAACCTCAACACCTGCGCTCCAAATTCTCCGAACAAAGGAGCTTCGTTGGCGGTCTGTGACGCGCGGGTGTTGCGCGAAACAACGCCCTCATGCCTCGGCGTCCCTCAGGGCCGACTTTCTCGGGCGAGTGGGGGGATGGAATGGAGCGCTGGGGGATGAGGGATCTGGGATGGGTGGGCGAAGATGGGTGGGTGAGGGTGAGGGTGGGGGATGGGGGGGTATCGATCATCGATCGAGGGGAACGTCTGGGCTTGGCTTCCGGAACTCCCCACCCCCACCCCCACCCCCACCCACGCACCCCACCCACGCACCCCACCCACGCACCCCACCCACGCACCCCACCCAACCCGCCCCACCGAACGCCGCCAAGGATCGTTCGTGGCACGTCTGCGCACCCTACCATCGACCCCCATGGCACGACGCCCTACCAGCTCGGCATCTCCCCGCTTTCGGGTCGCGCTCATCGTCTCTCGGTACAACGCGACGATCACCGATGCCCTCGAGCGAGGGGCGTTGGACTTGGCGCGTGGGCGCGGGGCCCTCATCGATGTCTTCTCAGCGCCGGGCAGCTTCGAGCTGGTCGCCCTCGCGACCGCCGCCGCGGCAGGGGAGCACTACGACGGCGTCTGCTGCCTCGGATGCATCATCAAAGGTGAGACCCGGCACGACGAGATCATCGCCCACGCCGTCGCGCACGGGCTAGCGGCGGTGACGGTCTCGACGGGAGTACCGGTAGCGCTGGGGGTTCTGACGACCAACACTCCCGCGCAGGCCCGAGCCCGAGCGGGCGGAAGCAAAGGGAACAAGGGAGCCGAGGCGATGTCGGCGTTGCTGGACACGATCTCGGAGGCCGCGCGCGCGTTCGCCGGGATGCCCACCACCGGCGCGCCCGTCCCGGGCACGCGGACGACCCGGCCCGACAAGGCCGGCCGATCCCGTAGGAGATCCTGATCGATGGCCGATTCGCGTGATGTCCGCCGCCTGGCGTTCCAGTTGCTCTTCCAGATCGACGCGGCCGACACGTCGGGCGGCGCCGACGCCAACCAGCTTGCCGCGGGCAGCGAGGACGCCGAGCGTCTGCGTCCCGCCGAACGCTCGCGAGCGGCCAAGCTCGCGTCCGACGCTTACCTCGCGCGCGAGGGGTACGACAACACGGCGGTACGCATCGCGCCGGGGTGGCCCGCGCACCGCCAGCCCGCCGTCGACCGCGCGATCATCCGCCTGGCGCAGCACGAGCTCGCCGTCGGCGACGCCTCCGTGGCGGTCATCATCAGCGAAGCCGTCGAGCTGGCCAAAGAGTTTGGGACCGAGAAGAGCCCCGGGTTTGTGAACGCGGTCGTCGATCGCATCGCCAAGGATCGTGCGGGGGCGCCGGCTCCGACGACGAGCATCGATGCCGTGGGTCTCGAAATCCTTCCAAGAGACCCCACCCCCACATCCACCTCCGCCACAGCCCCCGCCGCTGAAGGCCCCGAAGAGAACGCTCCCAAGAGCCCGGCCAACCCCGCAGGGACGGGAGAGTCCTAACCCGTGGGGTTTTTCAAGTCCATCGTCGGGGCGATCAAGTCCGGGCTGACCAAGACCCGCGAGGTTTTTGTAGCCGGGCTTCGGTCGATGTTGCTCGGCAAGCGGCTTGACGAATCCTTGATCAACGAGATCGAGCAAAGGCTGCTGCTGGCCGACGTGGGCACCAAGACCACGACGCGGCTCATCGACCGCGTCCGGGCCGACTTTCGTGCCGGGAAAATCGATCAAGGCGATCAGGTTCTTGAGTACCTCAAGTCCGAGCTCAAGGCGATGTGGCCGCCGCAAGACCGCGAGCTGAAGCGGGCAGACTCGGGACCATCGGTCATCCTCGTCACCGGGGTGAACGGCGCCGGCAAGACCACGTCGATCGCCAAGCTCTGCTCGCTCCTGCGATCGGCCGATCATTCGGTGATGCTCGCCGCGTGCGACACGTTCCGTGCCGGGGCCGTGCGTCAGCTCGAAATCTGGGGCGAACGGCTGGGAGTGACGGTCGTCAAGGGGCAGCAAGGGGGCGACCCCGCCGCGGTCGCCTTCGACGCGTGCGCCTCGGCAAAGGCCAAGGGCGTCGACTTTCTGATCGTGGACACCGCGGGCCGCCTCCAGACCCAGGACCCGCTCATGCGGCAGCTCGCCAAGATCCGCCAGGTGCTGGGCAAGCAGCTCCCCGGAGCCCCGCACGAAACACTCCTTGTCCTGGACGCGACCGCTGGGCAGAACGCGATGCGCCAGGCGGAGGAGTTCAACAAGTCGCTCGGGGGCGTCGACCCCGCCGCGCCGCCGGGCAATACGTCCGGCACGGGGTTGGGCCGCGGCGCAGACGCCGGCGGATTGACCGGGATCTTCCTCACCAAGCTCGACGGCACCGCCCGGGGCGGCATCGTCATCGCCATCAAGGACGTCACCTCGATTCCCGTGAAATTCATCGGCGTCGGGGAAACCCCTCAGGACATCCAGCCGTTCGAGCCCGCCGCTTTCATCGAAGCCATGTTCGAGGAATAGCCCCCGAGCCGCCACAGGCCGCTGCCCACCCAAACGGCACCCTCCCTCCTACCCTCTGAGAACCTTCGGAGTTCCCTATGGCCAGATCCCGTCTGCTGTTTGAGGCCGGTCTTGTCGGTGTGCTCGGCGTCGCCGTCTTCGGCAGCACCGTCGCCCTGGTCCAGAACGGCCGCGACTACGGCTTCCTCGACCCCGTCATCGACGTCAAGTCCACACTCACGGCCCAGTATGTCGAGGCGCTCACCCCCGAGATGCTCCGCAAGATGCAAGAGGGCGCCATCAAAGGCATGGTCGAAGCCTTGGACGACCCGTACACCGTCTACGTGCCGCCTTCCGAAGTCACCAGCTTTGATAAAGACCTCACGGGCGAATACGTCGGCATCGGCGCGTCCGTCCAGATGATCGACGGCGTGCTCATCATCATCAGCCCGCTCGAAGACTCCCCGGCCTTTCGCATCGGGCTCATGGCCGAAGACAAGGTGATCGAGATCGAGGGCGAGCCCACCCTCGGACTCAGCGTCGACCAGTGCATCGACCGGCTGATGGGCAAGGAAGACACCGTCGTTAAAATCCTCGTCGATCGCAAGGGCACCAAGATGCCCTTCGAGATCACCCGGAAAAAGATCAAAACCAAGAACGTCAAGGGTGTGCGTCGCACCGACGCCGACCCAAACGCATGGCACTACGACATCGACCCGAAAAACGGGATCATGTACATCCGCCTCGCTCAGTTCACGCCGGGCGTTGCCAACGACATCGCCAAGGCCCTCGATGAGTGCGGCGTCAGCAAAGGGAACGTCAAAGGGCTCGTCCTCGACGTCCGCTGGAATCCCGGCGGGTTGCTCGACGAGGCAGTCGCTATCGCCGATCTCTTCCTTCACGACGGCGTGATCGTTTCGACCAAGAGCCCGCGGCGTGCCGAGGCCGTGGCCAAGGCCAAAGCCCCGGGCACCCTCCCCGATTTCCCGATGGCGATCCTCGTCAACGGGTCGTCGGCTTCCGCTTCCGAGGTGCTCGCCGGAGCCCTCAGCGAGAACAACCGCGCGGTTGTCATCGGCACCCGCTCCTACGGCAAAGCCTCGGTCCAGTCCGTCCGCCCCATCAAGGTCGTCGATCCCGACGGGACCGTCAAACTCGCCGAACTCAAGGTCACCGAACAAGGGTACTACCTCCCCTCGGGACGCAGCATCTCCCGCAAGGGCGACGCCGCAGAATGGGGTGTCGATCCTTCGAACGGGTTCTGGGTGGAGATGACCGACGCTCAGCTCGCGGACATGATCAAGGTTCGACGCGACGCCGAGATCATCCGTGCCGACAACCCCGTTGCGGGTTCGGAGAAGCCCGCCCCGGCGGACAAGCCCAGGTGGGATGACGGCGACTGGGTGCTCGACCACCTCAAAGACGAACAGCTTACAGCCGCTGTCAAAGCCGTCCGCGAGAAGCAGACCAGCGGGCAGTGGAAGCCCTTGGGAACCAAGGTGGTCGAGATGAACAAGGGAGCCATCGACGAAATCCAGAAGCTCCGGGCGGCCCGCGACCGCCTCACCCGCGACCTCATCCGCATCGATCGCCGCGAGGAATCACTCGCCAAGGCCGTCGGTAAGGATCAACCCGCCGCCAAGGATCTCTGGTCGGACTCGATCGACGTCACCGGCGGCAAGGTTCAGGTCTTCGACAAGGAAGGCAAGCTCGTGACAACCCTTGATATCACCGCCAACACCCTCGAACGCTGGCTCATCGACGCCGACGTGAAGAAAACGGTCGAAGAGGCCGCGAAGTAAGTTCCGGGGGTCGTGTCCGTGCTCATCCTCGGGATCGAAACCAGCTGTGACGAGACCGCCGCCGCCGTGGTCGAGCGGGGCCAGTTCGTCCGCTCCAGTGCGGTGGCTACCCAGCACACCGTCCATGAGACGTTCGGAGGCGTCGTTCCAGAGCTCGCCAGCCGCGCGCACGTCGAGGCCATCTTGCCCACGATCCTCGCGGCACTCGACCTTGCCGGGGTATCGATTGCCGAAATCGACGCCATCGCCGTCGGACACCGGCCCGGGCTCATCGGGTCGCTGCTCGTCGGGGTCTCGGCGGCCAAAGCCCTGGCTTGGTCGCTGGGCAAGCCGCTCATCGGCGTCGATCATGTACAGTCGCACCTCTACGCCGGGCAGCTCTCAACCAGTCACAACCCCGAGGCCGCCCCTCAGGGCTCAGTCTTTCCCGCCCTCGGTCTCGTGGTCTCGGGCGGGCACACCGCGCTCTACGAGCTGGCATCCTGGACCGAACTCACGCGGCTGGGCTCGACCATCGACGACGCCATCGGCGAAGCCTTCGACAAAGCCGCTGTCATCCTGGGGCTTCCTCACCCCGGCGGACCCAATCTCGATGCGTTAGCCCGTTCGACCGGGACGAACGACCGGGCCGTCCAGTTTCCGGTCAGCCGCCTGAGCGCCGACTCGCTCGACTTCTCCTTCAGCGGGCTCAAGACCGCGATGATGTACGAGGTCCGTGGAGTCCCGCGCCATCCGTCGCGGAAGGAACTGGGGGGGCTCGCCATCGAACCCGCGCCGATGACCGACGCCAGGCGTGGCGATCTTGCCGCCAGCTTCCAGCGGGCCGCGTGCGCCGCTGTGCTCTTCAAGCTCGAACGCGCCTTCGACCGCCTCGACGCCGCCGGGCGTACGCCGGCGTCCTTGCTCTGCGGCGGCGGAGTGACGGCCAACTCACGACTCCGCCGCGAGCTCACCGATTTCGCTGCCCGGCGTTCGCTCTCACTGCACCTCCCGGCGATGGAGTTCTGTGTCGATAACGCCGCCATGATCGCCGGGCTTGCGTTCCCGCTTCTTCGCGCAGGGGTTCGCTCCGATCTCACCCTCGCACCCGTCCCAACGACCGCTTGCTGATGCACGACCGTGAGCCATTCTCGACCGCTCCAACACCAAGACCCCTCGGGCCACCACACGCATCCGGCCGCGTGGCCCGTCGATGAGCTCATGAGGCATTGCGAGTGGGGACGTGGCCGCTCCGGAGGCCCCGGCGGGCAGCATCGAAACAAAGTCCAGACACTCGTCTGGATCACCCATATCCCGTCCGGCGTGTCCGCCCACGCCGACGAAGACCGAAGCCCCGAGGCCAACCGCAAGGCCGCTCTCAGGCGACTCCGCCTCGCGCTCGCCGTCGAACTTCGGTGCATCATCCCGAAAGGAGATCAATGGGGGGACGCCCGCAGCACGCTCTGGCGTCAGCGGTGTCGTCACTCCCGCATCTCGTGCAACCCCGCTCACGAGGACTTCCCCGCGCTCCTCGCCGAGGCCCTTGACTACGTGGCCGCGTGCACGTTCGACGAGCGCGCCGCAGCCGCACGCCTCTGCTGCACTTCTTCGCAGTTGGTTCGATTCGTCTCCGATCATCCGCCCGCGATGCGGTGGTGGAACGCCGAGAGAGCTGAGCGTGGGTTGCACGCGCTGCGATAGCGCGTCCGGTATGCTGTATCCATGAGCGAGCTTCCCACTGAGTCGGGCAACAGCAAGTTCCGCGTCCGTCGGCTCGCGCTCTGGATGGGGCCTCTCGCGGGCGCCGCCGCCTGCTGGGCTCTCTCGCAGGGGCAGCCCACCCTCACGGTCGAAGGCCGGCTCGTGGTGGGCGTCGCCGTTTGGATGGCGATCTGGTGGATCACCGAAGCCGTCGCGCTCGAAGCTACAGCCCTGCTACCCCTTGTGCTTTTCCCAGCTCTGGGCGTTATGCCGATCAAAGCCGCGGCGGCTCCCTACGCCGATCCGACCATCTTCTTCTTCATGGGTGGGATGATGCTCGGGGCCGCCATGGAGCGATGGGGGCTCCCCCGGCGATTTGCGCTGCACGTCCTGCTCCGAGTCGGAGCAAGGCCCGGGCTCCTCGTCCTCGGTGCGATGGCCGCGACCGCTGTCATCTCCATGTGGGTCAACAACACATCCACATGCATCATGATGCTCCCCATCGGGCTCAGCGTGGTCAGGCTCATCGAACGGTCGCACGCCAACGACGTCGCCCCCTCCGCCTCCGCCGACAATTTCGCCACCTCCATGGTTCTGGGTATCGCGTACGCGGCCACCATCGGCGGCGTGGGCACGCTCTTTGGCACCGCGCCCAACATCATCCTCCAATCCACTCTCCGCAACGTCGCCGGCACCGAGCTCTCGTTCGCGCAGTACGCCTCCATCGGCATCCCGCTCATGACCATCTACCTGCCCATCGCGTGGCTCGTGCTCATGTGGATGTACCCGGCCAGACTCCCAAGTGCAGACGGATCCAAGGCGCGTGAATTTCTCCTAGGCCAGCTCGACGACATCGGGCCCATGCGCTGGCCCGAACGCAGCGTGCTGCTCGTGCTGCTCGCTGCTGTTGCGCTCTGGACGCTCATGAATCCGCTCAACGCCGCGATCAACAACGCGCTCACCCGCGGGCCGAGCGCGCCTCCTGTTCTTTCCGAGGCGAGCATCTCCATCTTCGCCGCCATCACCCTTTTCCTTATCCCCGCCCGCGACCACATCGGGCAACGCACCCGCGTGCTCGACTGGCCCACCGCCAACGGGATCCAGTGGGGCGTCCTGGTGCTCTTCGGCGGCGGGCTCTCGCTCGCAGAAGCCATGGGCAAAGCCGGTGTCAACGAAGCCATCGGTGGGCTCTTCAAAAACCTCGAAGGCGTTCCCCCGATCCTCGTCATCCTCGGCCTGGTAGTCGCGACGCAGTTCATCTCCGAGGTCGCCAGCAACACCGCCGTCGCCACCACATTCCTGCCCATCGCGTTCGCGGGTTCACAGGCCCTGGGAGTTCACCCGTTTACCTTTATGTTCCCGGTCGCTCTCGCCGCCAGTTACGCGTTCATGATGCCCATGGGAACCCCGCCCAACGCCATGGCCGTCGCCACGGGACGAGTCCGCATCGGACATATGGTCCGCGCGGGGGTTGTGCTCAACATCCTCGCCGCCGTGCTCATCACGGGAGTGGTGTGGCTGGCAACGGCGAGGCTCCCGCTGCCGGAGCCGCCGCGGCAGGGCCCGTGACTGGAGCCTCGTGCGGAACGGGTTTCAGCTTGATCCTGCTCCCGGCCTGTTCGATCAACGTCGCGAACAACTCCTCGCCCGCCAGATTCAAGATCAAGTATCCCAGCGCGAGGCACTTGAGCTCGTTGCTCAGAATGGTCTCATTGCTCAGGCTTCTCAGCTCTTCCCCAAGCTCCCGATCCTCTTCCTCCGTCAGCCGTTGCATCGACTGGGACAGCATCATCGGCAGCTCGAGCTTCGCCAGGTCAAAGTCCACCCCGCGCATCTTCGAGACCACGAGCTTTGTTCGTGCCCCTGCCCGGCCGCGATCGATGTGCCGGTCGATGTACCCGAGAATCGCCTCGATCACTTGTCCGGGACCAATCGATGACGATGGGCCGAGCCGAACGCTCGATCTCAGAACCACAACCCCCGAAAAACCGGCGAGCAACGCGTATAACAGCCTGCGATCGATCGGCGGAATCGCAAGCCCGGTTGCGCTCTCCTCCGAGGGCTTTGGAACCGTCATCTTGGGTTCGGTCGTTTCCGCCTTCTTCCCCAGTGCCGAGGGCTCCGATTCGGGCCACGCACCGGGCACCACCACCGCCGCCGCAAAGCAACTAATGACCACGTGCATGAACAGATAAAAAACGCCTCCACGCGACGCGATCGCGCGGTCTGGCTCGTCGCGGTACCGCGCCAGCAGATCGGTCATCGCCACGAGAAGCCCCACCGTTCCCGCAACGACATAGAGCCCGACAATCTCCAGATTCATGCTCGACCTCCGTGATCGTTCAATTCAGGGCGTGTTGTGTTGGAATCTGCGGCGTGTGGAATCACGCCCGCTCATCGGGACACTCAGACATGGTCAGCATTTCCCTGCCGGGGCCCGTTACACGTGCCGTTTCTTTGTCCACCGTGATAAACCCGAGACGTACCAAACGCTCGACAACCTGCTCCGCACGAGGCACACTGAGCGATGGATCGATCGCGCGGATCATCGACGGGAGCCTGCTGATCGGGGTCGAATCAAGCGTGTTGAGCAGACGAAGAACCGGGACCACGAGCGCCTGATCGCGGCTCGCCTGCCGCTCATCGTGGGCTGGCCCGCTCTTGGGCGCCCCCTGACGACTCGTGCCCGTCAGCCCCTCCAGAAACGGGTTGAGCGACTTCACGCGACGCCGGGGTGGTTGGGGCGAGTCATTGCTTGGCGGTTGCATCCCAGATCATACGACCGAATTCACCTCACGGGGTCCTTGTCCATCACAGCCTCACCAAGACTTCGTCCAGCACCTTGCGCCTGATGTCCGGCACTTTCGCCCCTGCCGCGGGATACCCCAGCGGGATGAGCAAGAAAGGCCTCTCGTGCGCGGGCCGGCCGAGCACTTCCGACAGAAAGCCCATCGGGCTCGGCGTGTGCGTCAGCGTCGCCAGCCCCGCGTGCTGGGCGGCCGCCAGAAAGATCCCCGTCGCGATCCCCACCGACTCATTCACGTAATACACCATCCCGCCCGCGTCTGTCTTCATGAGCTTGAACACCACCACGAGCCACGGAGCTACCTCGAGAAATTCTTTCGTCGGGTCCGTCCCCAGCGGTGCCAGATCGGCAAGCCACTCCGGCGTCGCCCGCCTCGCGTAAAACTCCCGCTCTTCCGCCTCCGCCGCCTCGCGGATCTTCTTCTTCACGCCCGCATCGCCCACGACCACAAACCGCCAAGGCTGCTTGTTCGCGCCGCTGGGCGCCGTCGACGCGGCCTCCACCAGCGAACGCACAAGCTCGAAGGGCACCTCCCGATCCGCAAAGTGCCGGATCGATCGTCTCTGCCCCATCACCCGAAGAAACCGGCCCGCTTCTGCCGACGCATCCTGCGGGGCATACGGCACATGGACTACAGCAGGAATGTCGCTCATGCTCAACCCTAGGCCACCGCCATAGGATCGCGCGACCAAGGAGGCACCCATGACCACCCATTGGATCATCACCAACCGCCGCGTGAACGCTTCGGACCAAGTTGACGAAACCGTTCACGAGCCCCTTCCCACGTTCCGCATCGCCAAGTTCGACACGCCTGCTTCCAAGTCTCCCAGCGACTCGCAGCTCGCTTCCGCGGTCTCGTTCACCCAAGATCAGTACATCGATGACTACTCCGATCTTCGGCTCGACCCCACCGTTGACCCCGACACCCTCCCGGGCACCAAGCAACTCTTCCTCGCACTTTATTCCGAGATGCTCACCAGCCCCAAAGGAGAAGGTGACACCCTTTTTTTCCTCCACGGCTTCAACTTCTCGTGGGCGGACTGCCTCCGGCACCTACACACGCTCCACCAACTCTACGTAGAACCCGCGTCGAGCCCCATTTCCAGAATCGTCTACTTCTCCTGGCCTAGCTTCGGAACGCTCTTCCGCTACCACGACGATCAGGCGATCGCGCAGCCCTGTGGCGCCCTTCTTGGCCGCCTCTTTTCCAAGGTGGTCCGCTTCTACGCCGACTTCTTTACCGCCGCGGGACCAGCCGCTGCGGGCATGCTCGGATCCGCCGCCGCCGCTGCTGCCGGAACCACCGTGGGACTCTCATCGCGACCCAAGTTCTGCGGGCGAAAGGTCCACATCGCCGCCCATAGCATGGGCAATCAGGTTCTCCAGGAGTTCATCCGATCCATCCGAGACTACACGCACCTGCGTGTCCCGATCTTCGGCGAAGCGGTCATGCTCAACGCGGATATCGCCTGGTCCTGCCTCGAACAGTCTCAGCCCCTCTACACACTTCCCGAGTTCTGCGACCGCCTAACCGTCTACAACCACAACAGCGACGACGCCCTCTTTGTCAGCGAGTCCACGAAAAACAACGAGAAACGCCTCGGACGCCACGGCCCGCGCGACCGCCGCGTCATCGCTTCTCGAACCGCCGTCGTCGATTGTTCAGATCTCGGATCGCCTCCCAAAAAGCCCGCTATGGACGCCCAGATGGCCGCACGCGCCGAGGCGTCAATCGCCGATCTGCAAGTTTCTTCCCGCGAACGACTTTTTGATCACTGGGGCTACCTCTCACGCAAAGAAGTCATCCTCGACCTTCACCGTGTCCTTCGCGGCATCAGCCAGTCCGATATGGACAACTTCCGCGAACAGCGCGGTGACAACATCTTCCGTCTCCACTCCTAACCCCGAACTCCGCAGCATATTCCGGCGTACGAGTTCCTCGACGTTACTCCGAGGAGCACCAATGCCCTATGTCAATGTCAAAGTCACCAAGGACGGCGTGACCCGCTTGAAAAAGGCCCAAATCGTCGCCGAAATCACAGCGACGCTCGTCCGCATTCTCAAGAAGAAACCCGAGCAAACGCACATCGTCATCGACGAGATCGACACCGACAACTGGGGATTTCACGGCATGCTCACCACCGATTACCGGCGCAAGAACTCCGAGCTGACGCGTGCTAAGGCTAGAACCCGGGCCCCTCGGGGATCGAGTCGCCGCGTTTGAACGGCACATCAACCACCTGATAGAACGGGTTCACAAAGTCCGAATTAATTCGGTCGGTGTTCCCCTTCAATTCTTTCCCCCTCGTGTAGTGCGTCGGTGTGTAATAAAACGTGTCGTTCGTGATATTCACCACGATCCGCATCGCCCCCGGCTTGTTTTTCGATCCCACGGTGTATTCCGCCCCGTTCTCAAGCACCGTGAACTCACGGTAGTCACCGCCATCGGGAAGGTCGCCGTCGCGATTCCCGAACACCGTCACCCCATCGCGGTTGTTGAACCAATAGGAGCCGGTCCCGTCACCTCGCAGGCACTTCGCAACCACATACCTCCCATGAACCGGCAACTTCCCGAACGGGAACGCGAAGATGGTCGCTCCGTTCTTCCCCGAACCACACACCCTCGTCCGATCCGCTCCCTCCTCGTGGGCCGAGTCAAAGTCGATCCGAATCGGCCCGTGAATATCACTCATAAGAACCTCCTTGCCCAATATGAGAGTACCAGATTCCGCGTTCGTGCGCCCTTCCTAGCATAATACGAACGTTCAGGGACATCAGCATGCTCGACCGCGAAACGTGGGAACTCCTCAGCTACGTCGTTACCGTCGTGGGACTTCCACTCGCCATCACGGTGTTCGTCATCGAGCAACGACGTCAGCGGATCAACGAGGAGGCCGAGATCTACCAGAGGCTGACCGACGACTATACCAAGTTCATGCAACTCGTCCTCGAGAACGCTGACCTACGGCTCTTCACCAAGGGCATCGCAGTCGACCTCACGCCTGAGCAGCACGAGCGCAAGTACACCCTTTTTAACATCCTCATCGCGATCTTTGAGCGTGCGTACATCCTGGTCTACGAGGACCGCATGAACGTTCGCACCCAGCGTCTGTGGTCTTCGTGGGAGGACTTCATGCGGGAGTGGTGCCGCAGGCCCGACTTCCGGGCCTCGCTCGCCGAGCTCCTCCGTGGCGAAGACCCCGAATTCGCCGATACCATCACACGCATCGCCGCCGAAGAAGCTCCTAACTCTTCCGGACAGATCGCTTCGACCTCGGGACCCACTTAGTCGACGCTCGGTTCCTCTCCGGGCCTTTCGAGGGGCACAGAAGCCTCGGTGCTCAGCGCTTTGATGCGTGCGGGTCTCAGCCGTTCCTCGGTCTGCAGCCGACCCCGTAAACCTTCTCCTTTGTCAATCTCGGCCGATCGCGGGTACTTTCTCACCCACGCGTCATACCGCACGCCCGTCACCGTCCAGCTCACCCGCTGACCGGGCGTACCGCCCGCCACTCGGAACTTCGCGTCCGTCCCGGCCATCGACTCTTCGGCCACATAGAGCCTGGGCGCTGCCGCTCCCAATGGAGTCAATTGATACGTCGGGTCGCGGTTGATCGCCGTGAAGTACGAAGGGAGCTGAACCCACGCCTCACCGGACTCGTCAAGGCTCACGTTCCCGCGGTACACGTTGTAAGGTTCGGGCCCCTCAGAGCAAAAGTGCTTGAGCCACTTATTCTGCGGGTCCAGAGGGTGATCGATCACAAACGACTTCGTCCCGCTTGCTCCCAACTCGCCGTCAGAAAACACCCCGTACCCTTGCTGCTGGCTGTCAGTGGCTCCCAACACCCCGATCGTCATCCGCGTCGTGCCCGTGGCCAATCCGTACGCCCCGGTCGCCGCGTCCGTGTTCGACTGATTGATACCCCACACGCCTGTCGTCACGCCGTTCGTCGCGGCGGCCAGCCCGTACACGCCGGTCGCATCGTCTGTCGATGAGTCGCTTTCGCCGAGCACACCAGTCGTGATCCCCGTGGTCGCCCGAGCATGCCCGGATACTCCCGTTCCCGTGGTGCTATCGCACAAGCCCACGACGCCGTAGCTGTCTCCGCTGGTGGCCGTCGTCCATCCAAAGAGCCCGCGCCCCGCTGGGCTGTCGGCCTGTCCTTGCACGCCCGTCGTCACGCCAAACGGCGACACCGCGTATCCCACCACGCCCGCGCCTTGGGCGCTCATCGTGCGACCGAGAAGCCCGAACCCAACCGCGGTCGAACTCGAAGAGAAGTACCCCGCCCGCGGCCCTGCGGTCTCCACATGCATCGGATAAAGCGGCGGGTTGATCCCTACGCCCACCATCCCCTGTGTGTAGTACGTGTGAAGCCCGGACAGACTCCAAGGCGATGCGCCCGCTGGGCCTTGCGGGCCAACCGGACCTGCTGGACCTGTGGCGCCGGGAGGTCCCGCCGGTCCAGCGGCCCCAGCAGGGCCCGACGGACCTTGCGGACCAGCCATGCCAGTCGCGCCGACTGGTCCAGTTGATCCGGTTGCCCCCATCGGCCCAACGGGCCCGGTCGGCCCCGCAGGACCTTGTGGCCCCGTCGGACCAGGTGTGCCCGAGTTCCCCGAGAGCGCAAAGACGGCATACGGCACCGACATCAGCATCTGCCGGGGCGAGATCGTCGTGAATGCACCTCCGTTGGCCGGCGTGCGAACGTCGATCTCAAGCCAACGAACCTGCCCATTAAACACTCCCGGGCCGAAATCCAGCGTGGTTGTGAAACGCCCTTCCACGATCGCGATCGCTGCTGGCTGGATCATCGGGCCGACTTGCGTTCCTCCGACTGCGGAATCGTAAAGCCGAAACCGCATCGCGGCAGTCGTGTTTCCAGGCTCGTTGAGCACGCGCAACTCGCCCTGATAAGAAAAGGACGTCGGCTGAGTTGGCTGATCCTGAGCGACTGCCCACGACGCAAGGCTAGCTGTCAACCCCAACGTCAATAGTCGTTTCATTCCGGCGCTCATGAGATCCTCCCTGCCTGAGAGCACCTTCAATCGTCCGAAAACGGGACGAACTTCACCGGGACCGCCGCCCCGATCGGCTCAAGAGGGTTGATAACGCTCGTGCGGCCCGCCCCCGAATGGGAAAACGGGCCGCACGGAGGAGGTCTATCGCTGCACCGAAAGTTCCATCAACGCCCGAACCACCCAGAGCGACGCTCTCGTTCCATCGCTCGAGAGGGCGTTCCCACGACGCCTTCACTTATACTCACTCGACTCGTGTGGGTTCCACCCAATTCAAAATGCAGTCCGCCGGCGAGCCTTTCCCGGCTTCGCCTGTCGGGTTCGCACCGTCACGGATCCCGCCGTGGTCGATCCCGTCTCGACCCACGGAATACACCACGTATCCGGGAGCGGCGTCGATCGCTTTGTACCGAGGCGCCAGCCGCACCGGATCGTGCCAATCCAACAGCGGCTCTTTCCCCAGAATGCCCGACAGCTCCTCGATCGTCTTGGGTAGTTCCCCTCTCTCCGTCCTGAACGCTTCGATCGCCAGAATAAGCCTCATCCCTGAGCGCGACGTCCGCGTCATCCGCTCGACTTGAACCGTCCGGACCATAGCGGGCATGAGAATCGACGCCGGGTAATACCTGGGCGATTCGCCAAGCTCTTTGACGAGTGCCTCCGACTTGGCTACTGCATCCGCGGCCACCGTGGCATCCGGGTCCATCGCGGACCTGAGCGAAAGAAAGAACTCGTCGAGCTTTGCCAGCGACTCTTCGCGGGGCGCAAACGTCCAGGTGCGAAGACGGTCCATCAGCCCGTCGCCGAGCTTGCTCTTCGAAGGACTTGACAGCTTCTCAAACATCTTGAAATTCGATGTAACATACACCCAGTTCAGAGAATCCAGCGAGCTCAGCCGCTCTCCGTCCAGGCTGATTGACCACTCGGCCCGCTGCGCCGCCTCCGTCACCCGGAGCAGCTCGCGAAGCGTCGCTGCCGACACGGGCCTGGCCCGCAGCACCTCGGTCAATCTCGTGTACGCGAGGCTGTCGATCGCGTTCGACACCAGAGACGAGATCACATATCCCTCGTATGAGCAGGGTTTCGACAGCGCCAACACGTTTGAATATGCGCGGATCAACGCTTTCTCGTCGCCCACGATCGACGCGTACGACATCCGCGCCGCACAGATCCTCGCCGTCTGCCTCGCATCCCCTAAGTGCGGAAGCAGATGCAGCAGCGCCGGGGATTCCATCGGACCCGCGGGCACAAACATCGGCTCGTCAGCCAGCATGTCCAGCTCGGCAGCCAGCGGCGACTCGTTGTACTGATCGAGGAACCTGCGACCTTCGGCGATCAACTCGGGAGTCGCGGCTTTGCAAAGGCCCGAGGCCGCGTCCAGCAAGTCCTGCGTCGATCGACTTCCCTGGGGTTCGGCAGCGATCCACGCCTTTACCCCCGGACTCGCTGTCGCAAACACCATCGCTCCCCGCGAACCCGACACGACCCGCAAAAACGTCGGCCAGCCGTTTGACATATTGAACGGATCGAAGTTCGGCACTTGCGTACGACGCACCAACTCCATCCGCTCCTGCAGATAGTCCCGATCCGGTGGGTAGAGTGACTTCGTGTCAGTGACGGGCTTTGCCGGGGTCACGACGGGCGAGTCCTGTGCCACCGCGTTCATGCAACCCGCCGCGACCGACACCAGTGCCACTAACTTCCGCTCGAACCTCATGCGTGCCTCCATTCGACCAGGTTCCATCCCCCCATCAGGGATACCGCCTCTGCTTTGTTCGGTTGCGAGTGGTCGCGGTGCCCGGCACCCCTACATGCATCCAGACTCAAAGAGCTCGACGTATCGGTCGTAGTCAAACCCGTCGACGAACCCGTCGGCCGCCACATCCGCCTTTGGTTCCCCAGCCTCAAACGCTCGAACGAACTCCTCATAGTCAAAGATGTCGAGGAATCCGTCGCACGTCATTTCCGCCGCGCAAGTGGGTCCCCAGCGCCCGATAAACGAGGACGGCGTGGTGTCGTCGCCGAGTGTGAAAAACCCGCCTCCCACCCACAGATCGTTTCCGCCGCCCGGACCGGCCATCACCATCGCGGCATCGACATTCAAGTTCAGCCCCTCGGCCATCGGCAGATACTCTGATCCCGTCCACACCGCGATGTTATCGATCGCTCGCCCGCCCGCATGGGTGAACTGACCCGCCACCACCAATTGCCCGCGGTAACGCGTGATCGCACCGACACCGACTCCCTGCAGCCCGCCGTTCATCGCGTTCCACTGGGTGCCATTCCACATCGCCACGTCGTTGGCTGATGCACTTCCCAGCATTCGGAAATTCCCCCCGACGTACAGGTGCGACCCTTCGGTCATCAGCGTTTGTACCTGACCTAGAGAATTCGTCTGTCCCCCGGCAAATCCTGCCCACTGCGAGCCCGTCCACACCGCGATACCCGCTCTCGCAGCCCCGCCGGCGCTCGCAAACCGGCCTCCCACCACCACGTTCCCCGCATAAGGCTCGATCGCCAGCACTTCGCCATCGGTCCCCGATCCCAAGGGCGACCACGCCGACCCATTCCAGCGTGCGATGTTCGAGGCCGGTGCTCCGTCCGCGGCTCCAAACGCCCCCCCGGCGTACAAATCACTCCCGATGACCTTTAAACAGCGCACCCGACGAAATCCCTCCGTGATCCCGGCTCCCAGAGGCACAAACGTCGTCCCGTTCCACGAAACGATCTGTTGCGCCGGCACATCCCCCGCGCTATTAAAAAACCCTCCGACAATGAGCAATCCCCCGTAAACCGCCAGCGCACTTCCGGGTATGTCCATCCCGCCGCCCCCGAACGCCCCGCCCGTGCCCACACGTTCCCACGCCGACCCCGTCCACCGTGCGAGGTAGTTCGCCCTCGCGCCCCCGGCTTCAAAGAACGCTCCAGTGGCGTACAGCGAGCCGTTCCAATCGGCAAAGTCCGCGACGCTCCCGTTCATCCCCAGCCCGCCGGGTGACGCGAACTCTCGCGACCACGCGTCGCATTGCGCGCGCGCAGCCTCACCACCCGCAACCAAAATAACGACTGCAGCCGTTCTCATAGACACGAGCATACCGGATCACGGAACGCCAGCAAACCCCTCCATAGACCAAAAAAAGCCGGGCCCGGAGAATCTCCGAGCCCGGTCGATCGTTCGATACAGATTTCGATAATTACGGCCAGATGCCGCGAGTCTGGTAAATCTTGTTCAAGCTTTCGAGAGCGGCGATGTAAGCCGCCGTCCGCATGTCGCACTCGTAGCGGTGCAATGCGAGCTTGGTCCGCCGGGCCGCCGCAACCATGTGCTGGTTCAACTTGCGGTCAACTTCTTCGATATCCCAGTACGCCGACGTCTTGTTCTGGACCCACTCGAAGTAGCTCACGGTCACGCCGCCCGAGTTGGCCAGAATCGCGGGGATGACTTCGATCCCGCGCTGCAACAGCACGCGTTCGCCCGCGGGCGTGGTGGGGGCGTTGGCCCCCTCGGCCACAACCCTGCAGTTCATCCACTGCGCCTGCTGTTCTTTGATCATCTGCTCCAAGGCGCATGGGATGAACACATCGACCTTGGTCTTGTAGAACTCTTCGTTGCTGATCGCCGTCGCGTTCTTGAACCCCGAGACGCCACCGTGCTTGGCCACGTATTCGCCCAACTCGTTCGCATCGATCCCGTTGTCGTTGCGGATCGCGCCCGTGTGGTCGGCCACCGTCACCATCTTGGCGCCGTGGCTCTGGAAAATCTTCCCGGACCAGCTCCCCACGTTGCCGAACCCGAGCACGCTGAACGTGCACCCCTTGGCCTGGATCCCCATCTCCGGCAGCAGCTCCAACAATACGTCGATCACGCCCTGGCCCGTCGCTTTCTCGCGGCCCAAAGACCCACCGATCTCCACCGGCTTGCCCGTCACCACCGCCATGCCATCCTTGCCCGAGCCCTCGGTGATGGTCGAGTACGTGTCGGCCATCCACGCCATGATCTGCGAATTCGTGTTCACGTCCGGAGCGGGAATGTCGTAATCGGGGCCGATGTCGTGCGCGATCGCCGCCGTGAACCGCCGCGTCACGCGCTGCAGCTCGCCGGGAGACAGCTTCCTCGGGTCGCACTTCACACCGCCCTTGCCGCCGCCATAAGGCAGCCGCGACAGCGAGCACTTCATCGTCATCAAGAACGCGAGGCTCTTCACGTCGTCCAGGTGCACGTCGTGGTGATAGCGGATCCCGCCCTTGTACGGGCCAGCGGCGTTGTTGTGCTGCACCCGGTAGCCCTTGAAGAGTTTGTACGTCCCGTCGTCCATCAGGACCGGGAAATGCACCATGATCTCGTTCTTGGGCTGCGCCAAAATGATCTGGATCCGGTGGGGCATCCCCATCAACTCAGCCGCGTGCAGCATGCACCCAACCGTCTGCCGGTACAGATTGTTCGGATCCGACGGGAACCCGAGCTCCTCGTAGATGGGGCTATTGAAGTCCGCCTTCTGTACGTTCTTGGGAGCTTTGTTCACGGTTGACATCCATCCTCTCTAAAACTCACACCCCCGACGACCGACGCCGGGTGGGGAACCAACATCTTAGCCGCCGTCCCCCCTCCCGAAAACGGTCCCGGTCGAGTTCCGTGACGTTTGCCACCAGCCCCCAACAGCACCCCCCCCGGAGAACCCAAAGCCCGACCCGTGCTATACTCGACGTGCCATGATCGATTTCCTTGGATTCTAAAGCAGTTCCCACCATTCTCATTGAGCGGGCCTATTGCCGGTCGATCCGACCGCGGGCCTCTCCACTCTTCAACACCCAGTTCCAAGGAGCCGCAGTTCGCCTGCGGATCACCCTGTATGCCAGTCCAACAAGAACGCTCCGACCTCGCCGTCCAGTTTGAACGCGCCGTCCTCGCCGCGGTCCGTCTCCCGGGCGACAGCTTCGACAAAAACGACCCTTTCGGCGAGCTGCGATCCCTCGCCGAACAAGCCGGTGCCTCCGTGGTCGGCGAGCTTTCGCAAAACCTCTCCCGGCCCGTCTCCGCCACCTACATGGGGCCCGGCAAGGTCAGCGAGCTCAAAGCTTTCTGCGAACAAGTCGGCGCCAAAACCATCATCTTCGACCACGAGCTTTCACCGAAGCAGATCGCCAACCTCGAGAAAGAGACCCTTCGTAAAGTCCTCGACCGTTCCGAATTGATCCTTGACATCTTCGCCTCCCGCGCCACCTCCTCCGAAGCCAAGCTCCAGGTCGAACTCGCCCAACTCGAATACACCTACCCGAGGCTCAAGGCCATGTGGTCCCACCTCGAGCGCATCTCGGGCGGAATCGGCTCTAAAGGCCCCGGCGAGCAGCAGCTCGAAATCGACCGACGCCTCGTCCAGTCCCGTAAGATCGATCTCGAACGCGACCTCAAGATCGTCCAGGAACGCAAACGTCGTGAAGTCCAGAAGCGTAAGTCCGAACACTTCACCGTCGGTGTCGTCGGGTACACCAACGCCGGCAAGAGCACTCTCTTCAACGCCCTCACCGCCGGTGGCGCGTACGCCGACGACCGCCTCTTTGCAACGCTCATGACCCGCACCCGCGACTGGGACCTCGGCGGCGGGCTCAGCGTTATGCTCTCCGATACCGTCGGCTTCGTCCGCAATCTCCCCCACAATCTCATCGCCGCCTTCCGTGCCACGCTAGAAGAGGCCACTCACGCCGACCTCCTCCTCATCGTGCTCGACGTCTCAGATCCCGCCGCAGAATTGCATTACCAGACCGTCGTCGAAACACTCGACGAACTCATCGGCGAAGTCCAAAGACACGAAGCCAAAGAAAGGCACCGCTACTCGCCCCCGCCCAGACTTCTCCTGCTCAACAAGGCCGACCTCCTCCGCAATAACGCCGAACTCCTCGTCTGGCAACAGCGTGTCCCAGGCGCCATCCCCATGTCCGCAAAGGAAATCGCCCAGGACCCCAACCACCCCGCCCTCAGGCATATGCGAGATCTCATCCGTCAGCAGGTCGCGGGCGAGATCGAGGAAGTCCTCGTCACCGTCCCACTCGCGGACAGCAAAGCCGTTCACCTGATCGAAAGCCGTGGGGAGGTGCTTGAACGAGGGTACAACGAGACGAGCGCCACTCTGAGGGTCAAAATCGGGCGGAGATCCCTCTCGCAGATCGCTTCTCAAGGGGGGGCTGGTCGCCATTCAAGAATTCAAGTCGCAGACCTTGGGGGTCACCCGATCGAAGTAGCCCCTTTCTCAGCCGGGCTTGCCGCAGGGGAGCACCCCAAGAGACCCGGCTGGACCGCCGATAGCCCGACGGGTTCGGCATAAGCCCGTGGTTTACCCGACCCGCCGGACAATGGCCGGCACTGGACAATCGCCCCCGGCAGGCCGATACTTCCCTCCCGCGACCGAGCCCGGTCGCCTTGCCACCTTAGCTCAGCGGTAGAGCGATGCTTTCGTAAAGCATAGGTCTGGGGTTCAAATCCCCAAGGTGGCTTTCCGCTGCGCGATCGTTCAAGAGCCACGAGGCACTCATAGCCCTTCGACGTTGGCACACGCAAAAAATAACAAAGCCCGACTCTTGCGAGTCGGGCCTTGAGATGTGGATCACGAGATCCAGAGGGTCGTATTAGCGCCGACGGCGGAAGGCCACCAGCGAACCAGCGGCGAAGAGGGCCGCCGTGCCGGGCGTGGGCACCACCGTGATGGAAATGCCCGAACCGAAGACTTTCTTCTCGATGAACGCCACGCCGCCCTGGCCAGCGATGGCGATCAGGTCGTTGTCGATCACCACGTGAACGCGGTTCCACTTGATCGCGTCTTGCGACACGTCAACACCCGCGGTGCCGCGCCAGTTGCCGAAGCCTTCAGTCGTGATCGGGCTGCCGGGGGTCGTCACGATCGGATCGAACACCGACGCGAACGAATCATTCAACCGTGTCATGATCAGGCTGCCGCCGGCCGCGACCGAGCTGCCTTCCCCGATGACCCCGTAGTCGCCCAGCTCTTCGATCCGCAGACCGGTGATGCTGAACCCTTCGTTGGCGTACAGATCGAACTCAAGGCGGTCGCCCTTGATGTTGGACTGGCCAGAAACCGCCTGGGCTCGGAAGGCCGACGGGAAGAACACAAACGTGTTCCCGTCAACCAAGGTCGGGCTACCGAAAAGGCCGTCCCGCGACCCACCATTGGCCCAAGCGAAGTTGGTGCCAGAGCCGTTCGGGTTGCTCCATGGCACAAAGGCCATAGCCGAACCCGCGGCGAAGGTCATAAACGAAGCGGCAATCACACGAACGCAAGTGGTGCTCATAAATCAATTCCTCCCTCTGGACGATGCACCACCAACAGGCCACACGTTTGCCTTTGCGGCCACCCAAACTTCTCCTTTTGCGCAAAATTCCCTAAAATCCAAGCCCAGCCCATCGTGTGAGCGCGCGAAAAACACCCCTTAAACACGCAGGGCTGGAGAATCGCAACCAAACAAAAAACTAATTGAATGGGGTCGGACTAGCGATTGACCCCAGCCGGCCGTCCACCTTTTCGAGGGTCGCATGCCGCCTCGACTTCGTTCGCTCCAACGAGTGAGCGGCGCACCATTTGGGCCACCCCGATGGATCCGGTGCGAGAAAGCGCGTGCCCGATGCGCCTGAGTTCAGTCGCCACCGCATCCTCAAAAAGGGGGGTCTCCATCTGCAGTTGGTCTGGTGCCCATTGGTGGTGGACGCGGGCGGCGTTGATCGCAGTTTCTGCTGATGATCGATCGTGGATCGCGCGGAGAAGGCACAACAAGGTCGCGCTGATGATCTTCGGCCCTCCTGCAGCTCCAACGGCCAGCTCCGCTCGCCCCGATTCACTCACAACAATGGTGGGGGACATGCTCGAGAGGGGGCGCTTGCCCGGGGCGGGAAGGTTACGTTCGGATTGAACCAGCCCGAAGGCGTTCGGGACCCCGGGGCGGGTAAGAAAGTCGTCCATCTGGTTGTTGAGCGGGAATCCGAACTCTCCGGCCACCAAGTACGACCCGAATGTCAGGTTGATGGTCTCGGTGCACGCGACGGCGTTGCCAGCGCCGTCGATCACTGAAAGATGGCTCGTGCCGGCGTCCCTGGGTGTGGCGGCTGGCTGTTCTGGCTTCCAGCCGTAACCTTCGATCGGGAGCACTCGGCTCGGGTCGATCAGCCCTGCGCGCGTGGCAAGCATCGTGGGGGAGAGCAAGTCGGCCATGGGTAGTGGACTGTGGTCTGGATCTCCCAAGTAGCGGGCGCGGTCGGCGAACGAGTGCTTGCACGCTTCAATGAACACGTGCAGGTACTCCGGACTGGAGACCGCCTTGCCCCCGAGCGAACGGGCGTGTTCTTCGAGCACGCGCAAGACTTGCACGACGACGATCCCTCCCGAAGATGGCGGTGGCATCGTGAACACCGTGCGGCCCTGAAACGAGCACGAAAGAGGTGTGGATTCGCGCACGGTAAAGGCTGCGAGGTCCGCCGAAGTAAGGCCGACGCCACCGGTGTCCGCCGCTGTTGCCTTGATCAGCGAGTGAGCCACGGGCCCGGCGTAGAACCCGGGAGCTCCCTGTTGCGCGATCAACCGGAACGCTGCGGCCTGTCCGGGCACTTGGATGCGGTCGCCCACGTCGACCTTGCCCTGTTTCAGATAGTGCTCCCAGAGCGGAGAGAATCGATCGCGACGCTTGGCGGAAGCACCGATCCACCGCGAGGCATCCCGGGCCGCTTCGGCATACGCCGAATCGACTTCGAACCCGTCCTGAGCGAGGCGGATGGCGGGCTCGAGTACTTTCTCTCGCGGCAGAGTGCCGTACCGCTCCAGCGCGTACAAGAGCCCGGCGACCGTTCCCGGCGTGGCGACGGCACGCCCGCCAAAGACGGACGCCTTCTCGCTTTCGGCCCGCTCAGCGAGCGCCGACGGAGTGGCCCAAGCAGGGGCTTGCTCGCGATAGTTGATCGCGGTGGCAAGGCTTCCGTGCTGAGGATCGCGGTCGAACTTGATGACCATGAACCCGCCGCCCCCGATCCCGCATGAAAACGGACGCACGACCGAAAGAGCGAAGCTGGTCGCGACTGCGGCATCGACGGCGTTGCCCCCTAGCGCGAGCATCTGAGCGCCGGCGTCGGACGCCAAATGATGATCCGCCGCCACCGCCCCTCCCTTGAAGACCCCGGCATGGGTGTCCGATGTCCGAACGCCGGAAGGTTCGGGTACGGGCTGAGCGAGTACGACACCGGCCGAGAGGAAAACAATCGCAAGCATGTACAGAGAATACCCGTTGGGAAGGAGCCGGTGATCGGGTATGCTGGTTCCCGCGGGCAGGGCTTGGAGGCTTCAATGGTTAGAGTGCTGTGGTCGGTCGTGGTTTCGTCCGTAACGATGTGTGGACTGTCGAACGCGGCGTTTGCACAAGCCGATGGCGTCGCCATCGAGCACCGAAAGCCGTACTCCGGCCACGTCGTCGCCAAAGTCTCGGTGGCGACCCCGGGGGACGTGTTGCGGGTCACGGCACTCGCCGAGGCGGGCGGGTCGGTGTGGTCGCACGGGGTGGTGGACGGGAAGCTTGACGTGCAACTGACGCCCGAAGGCTTGGCGGCGTTGGGGCAGCTCGGCCTGCCCTATGAGGTCATGATCCTCGACGTGCAGGCGTTGGTGGACGCCGAGCGGGCGCAGATCGAGGCGTGGCGGCGTGCGCGGGCCGATGGGTTTGCGGGTCGGGCCGATGACTGGTACACCACGTACCACACGCGTGCCGAGATCGATCAGTACATCGCGACACTGGCGACGAATTCAGCGGGGCTGGCGACACGGACACAGTTTGGCACGAGCCTCGAAGGCCGCCCGATGTACGCGATCCGCGTTTCGGCCCCGGACCTCCCGGGAAACCCGCGCGCGTCGCGCCCCAAGGTGGTGTTCAACGGCTGCCAGCACGCGAGAGAATGGGTGACCCCCCCAACGGTGACGTACATCGCGGAAAGACTCATCGCGGGGTACTCGGCGGACACGCGTATCCAGTCGCTGCTGAACCGTTGTGAAGTGATCGTGATCCCCATCGTGAACCCCGATGGGTACGAATACACATGGACCACGCAACGGCTGTGGCGAAAGAACCGCCGCAACAACGGCGACGGGTCGTTCGGCGTTGATTTGAACCGCAATTGGTCGGTGGGCTGGGGCGGCAACGACGGATCGAGCCCGAGCCCGTCGAGCGAAACGTACCGCGGGCCAGCGGCATTTAGCGAGCCAGAGTCGGTGATGCTGCGAGACTTCATGACGTCGCTGGACTCAGGCGGCTCGGTGGTCGCTGGCTCGATCGATGTCCACAGCTATTCGCAGCTCATTTTGTCGCCTTTGGGGTACACCACAACGCTCCCACCCAACGCGGCGTTCTTTGACTCGCTGAACGTGCAACTCGAATCCTCCATCGAGTCGGTCTTCGGGACCGATTATGTCGCTGGGCCCACGGCAACCACAATCTACGTGGCCAGCGGTACGGCCAGCGACTGGTCGTTCGGTGCGCTCGGTTCGGTGGGGTACGGCATGGAGATGCGGGACACGGGCGAGTTCGGATTCGTGTTGCCCGCCGACCAGATTCTCCCGACGGCCCAGGAGAACTTTCAGTTGGCGCTCACGTTCGCGGAAGGGATCCTGACTCCGCTGCGGTTCTTCTTCCCGTCGGGTCAGCCCACGTCGGTGGCGGGGATGGGCAGCCTTTCGGTCCAGATCGACGACGGGGCTGCGACGCTGAACACGTCGAGCCCCATGCTGTATTGGAGGCAGCCTCCGCAGCAGAATTTCGCGGCCGTCTCGATGACAGCGTCGGGCCGCGTGTTCTCGGCGAGCCTCCCGACGTTGTATTGCAACCGTGGATTCGAGTATTACATTCAGGCCGCGACGACCGCTGGTGAGACCGCCACTTTCCCTGCCAGCGGGGCGTTCTCGGCAACGGTCGCCGGGCAATCAACGGCCGGGTTCACCGATGCGTGCGAGTCGGCCGACGGCTGGACCGTGGGTGCGCCGGGCGACACCGCCACCACCGGCATGTGGACCAACAACGTCCCCGAGCAGACGACGGCTCAGCCCGGGTCCGACGCGTCTCCCGTGGGCACCCGCTGCTGGGTGACGGATCATCGCGCGGGCAACGGGGCCGGCGCATGGGATGTTGACAACGGTATCACGACGCTGACATCTCCTGCGTTTTCGGGGCTCGGTCCCGATGGCACGACCGCGCGGGTGTCGTACCGGCTCTGGTACTCGAACGATCGTGGTAACAACCCCAACACCAATTCCTTGCCTGTTCAGATCTCGAACAACAACGGAGCAACGTGGACCCAGCTCGAGCTCGTGAGCCAGAGCACCAATGCATGGTCGCTCCGGTCATTCCGGATCTCCGACTTCATTACGCCGACGGCGAATATGCGGCTGCGATTCATCGCACGTGATCTGACCTCAGCGCTTATCGAGGCCGCGGTCGATGACATCAGCGTGGAATTCATCGGTTGCCCCTCCGACCCCGCTGATTTCAACGGCGACGGGTTCGTCGACGGGTTCGACTACGACGATTTCGTTTCATGCTTCGAGGCCATCGCATGCCCACCCGGGAAATCCGCGGACTTTAACAACGACGGGTTTGTCGACGGGTTTGATTACGACGAGTTCGTGGCCGCTTTCGAAGGGGCGTAAGCGAGGTCGGCCCATCACCCAAGGTTCAGAAACTCGGCGGCGGTCCCGGCGAGCAGTTGATGACGCTCAAGACTCGTCCATTCTGTCATGGCGTCGATCATCGCCCCGGGTCGGTCTTCGCCCAGTGGGAAGGGATAATCGCTGCCCAGCGCGACTCGATCGACGCCGATGAGCGCCACGAGCGCGCGAAGCTGCGCCGGATCGTGCGTCAGTGAGTCGGCGTAGAACCGGCCCGCACGCCCGCCTGACGCCAGGTACTCGCTGGGCGGCCTTGGGTTGTCGATCGCGCACAGGTCGGGGCGGGCATCAAATCCGTGCTGAACGCGACCCGCGATCGATGGGTATGCCCCGGCCCCGTGGGCGAAGCACAGCCGAAGCCCGGGCAGCTCGTCGAGCATCCCGGAGAAAATCACCGAAGTGATCGCCAGGGCCGTCTCGGCGGGCATGCCCACCAGCCAACGGGCCCAATACCGCTCCATGCGATCGGCCCCGAGCATGTCCCAAGGATGGACGAAGACCGCCGCACCCAATTCCGCCGCTCGGCGGAAGATGGGCCTGAGCTGCTGATCTCCAAGATTGACACCAGCGGCGTGCGTTCCGATCTGTACCCCACAGAGCCCGAGTTCAACCATGCAGCGTTCAAGCTCGCGGCACGCAAGTTCGGGTTCTGTAAGCGTAATCGTCCCGAGTCCAACAAACGGCTTATGCGAATGAAGCGGGGCGTGTTTGCTACAGAGACCCGCGATGTGGTCGTTCAGCCAGCGGTGCAGGTCGTAGGCGTCGCGCGGCTTGGCCCACTGGGCGAACATGACCGGCACGGTACTCAGAGCCTGGGTGTTGACTCCGGTACTGGCCATGTCAGCAAGCCGAACGCTCGTGTCCCAGCAATTGGGGTCGACGTTGCGGAATCGCTTCGGCGGGGTTGAGCCGTCCAAGCTGGTGGTTTCGATCATGCATGCACAGCCTGAACGGTGTTCGAGCTCGACCCATCCCGGGTATCCCGACTTGGCGGTCCAACTCGGCCAAGACTTGGGGAGGATGTGCGTGTGGAGGTCGATCCTTGGCGGGATCAATGAGCCCGAGGCCTGAGGATGTCCCTTGAACGTCGGCACCACGAAGAGTGTACGGAGACCAACGGCGGGCGCGCTGGAGGAAATGCCCGGCGGCGGCCGATACTCTCAGACCGCCGGCGCAAGGGTCGATGCCGCGCGCCTGCGTCGCCCATCCGAGGCCCTTAGCCGCGAGCACACGAATGATTGAGCAACAGAGGTTCGAGATCGATCGTCGACAGGCATTGCTGCTCGGGCTCGCGGCGGCCGGAACGGGCATGCTGTCCGGCTGCGCGGGCGGCGGCTCGATGACAGACACCCCGGGCCCGCAGTGGCCCACCGGGCTCGGCAAGGATCCGGGGCCGAGCAAACCGACGATCGGCAAAGCACCGCCGGTAGCTCCCCCGAGCCAGATCGTGCCCGCTTCGACCGGGGTCATCCCGCGTTCGGCCTGGACCGGTGCGGCGGTCATCGCGAGCCGTTGCAACCCGCTCAACGGTGTCAACCGCATGACGGTCCACCACGCCGCTATCGATAATTCAGAGCTGCGATCCGCCGAAGACGTCAAGCGGCGTCTGTCGAGCATCCGCCAGGACCATATCAACCGTCGCCCAGAACCCTTTGGAGACATCGGGTACCACTTCATCATCGATCCTCAAGGCCGGATCTGGGAAGGGCGTCCGCTGCGATATCAGGGCGCGCACGTCGCGGATCAGAACGAGCACAACCTCGGGATTATGCTCTTGGGCGATTTCACCAAGCAACGCCCGACGAACGCGGCGATCAATTCGCTCAACGCGTTCCTGATCCAGCAGATGCGTATCTATGGGGTTCCATCGTCGCGCATCTATACTCACCGAGAGCTCGGCAAGTCGACGTGCCCCGGGGCGAATCTGCAATCCCCGATGATCCAGATGCGAGGACCCGGCGGGTCGCTCCGAAACGCCTAGTCTTTCGCGGGTGCGATCTGTTCCTTTGAAGGGTTAGCGTCGCCCGGTCCTGTGGCGGGGTGCCTGCCGCCGGTGCGCTCACGGATGCTGGCGCGGAGTTCTCGCCGCATCGATTCAATGATCGAGGCAAGACGCTCGAGGCCTTTGTCGGCACCATCTCGCATGAGTTCGTCGCGCGAAATCGGTGTGCCGTACATGATCTCGACCGGGCAACTCCACACCGAGGGGAGCCGGTTCTTAATGGGCCAAGCGTCAAAGCACCCTTCGACAGCGACGGGGACAATCGGACAATCGGCCCGTTTAACGAGCAACGACACGCCCCGTTTGAATTCGTGCATCGCTCCGTCGTGACTGCGGGAACCCTCAGGAAAGATCAGGATCGCGTGGCCTTGGCTCAGCACGTCAAGGGCCGTGCGGATCGCCCCCATGTCCCCCTTCTCCTCTTTGATGGGCATCGCGTTGATGGCGGAGATGAACCACCCGAAAGGCTTGAACTTGAACAGCCCCGCCCGGGCGATGAACGCGCAAGGCCTTTGTGTGATGAAGGCGCCTACCAGCGGCGGGTCAAGATACGACTGATGATTGGCGGCGATCATCAGAGCACCATGCGCCGGAACCCGATCCGAGTGGTGGACCCGTACGCGGAAAAACACCCGGAAACACGACCGGGCGATCGCCGCGCAGATCGTGTACACCATCGCCTTGGCGACGCTGCCGCTGGGGTGGCGCTTTCTGATGCTCTCGAACATCGGGCGTCAGGATAGGGCGTGCGTCCGGGCCAAAGCGGGGCCCGTTCAAGCCATCTCAGAACGACTCAGGGCTTGGTCGGGGTCGCGCTGCGCAGCGCCATCAAGCTGTACGCGGTGATGAGCACCGGGTCGTTCTCCATCCACCGGTCGTCGACGGGCTTGAAGCTCCCGTCTTCCTGCTGTAGCGACGCCAGTTTGGCGATGAGGTCCTGGGCCCAGTTGGCCTGTCGGGGCGAGGCCGAATCGGTCTTGACGGGCAGCGTGGGCTCGCCCGAGGCGGCCAGACTCCGCGCCATGGTCACGTAGTAATAGAACAACCCGTCGGTACCCACGCCGGGATTCTCGTCCAGTGTGTAATGCGCCGACATCCATTCTTTGGCATGAATCACGCGTGGGTCGTCCGCCTTGAGTCCGGCGTACAAGTAGCTCTTAAACCCGGCGTACGTCATCGACCCGTAGCACCTCAGGCGGCTAACTTTCTTCCCATCGTCCATCGTCTCTTCGATCGTGCCTGCGAAGCTCTGCCCGATGCCGACGTTGTCTTTGTTCTCGCTGGTCGCATAGATGAATCCGCCCTGAGTGCTCCCGTCGGCATAGCTCATTTCGTTGACCGAGTCCACCATCTGGCAACGCTGCAGGAAGATCAGGGCCCGCTGGAACGATGCGTCATCGGGACCGACCCCGGCGGCGTGGAGTCCTTCAAGAGCCCACTGCGTGTTCGAGAGGTCCGGGCGTCCGTGCTTCCCGTAGCCCCAGCCGCCATAAAACGAATGCTCCTTGCCCACCGGAGTCGGAGCCTCGGCCGTCCCTGCCGGAAGCTCGACCCCAGACCCGTATTGGATCGACTTGAGATAAGCGACCGCCTTGGCGACGGCTTCCTTGGCCTTGGGGTCGCTCACCTTGGCCAACGCAGCGATCGAGATCGCGGTGTTGTAGCTCGGGAGCGCTCCACCTTGGATCGATCCATCGGGCTGTTGAGCCTTGAGCAGCGCGCCCACGGCGGCGGCAATCACGGGGTCGTCTTGCTTGACCCCGGGCTCATCGAGCAACCCTGAAAGCGCGAGGGCCGTGATAGCCGGGAACGGGGCGACGCCGTCCTTGACACCCCAAGCGCCCGTGGGCTTGTCCTGCTTCGACCGCAGGTACACAGAGGCCTTGCTCGAGATCCTGGTGAGAAGTTCCATGTGAGCGGCGTCGAGCGTCGGCCCTTTGACGCCGGGCACCGGCTTCCCAACCGAGGTTGGCGTCGGTGCGGGTGCGGGAACGGGCTGGACAAGCGAGAGCGCAACGAGGGCGGCGATCAACATGAGAGACTCCTCAATCCAAGAAAATCGGGCGGCGTGCTTTCACACGCCGCCCGGAACAATACACGCGGTCTGGGGTCCTGTACGCGACAGGACGGTGAACGATTACTTGCCGGTCTTGGGGGCCGGAAGGGCGTTGGGGGCGGGCTTGGGAACCTCGGCCGGCTTCGCGTCCTTGATACGAGGGGCCTGTTCAACGACCTTAGCGCGGGTGTAGGTGATTTCCATCATCTTCGACTCTTTGTCGCCCATCTTCATGAACATGGCGTAGGTCATGTTGTTGTCGTCGACCATGGTCTGGACTTCTTTGCTCTCCATCTTCGTGCCATCGGGCATGGTCATATTCGACGCCCACGTAATGACTTTTTTGTCCTTGGAGAGTTCGCCCTTGCTGGTCATCATGGAGGTGCCCATAGTGTCACACCACACCCCGGTGAATTTCTTCTCGGAGTTGTCATACCCGTAGAGGCCCAGCCCTTCGAACTTCATGCCCATCATGGAGCCGGTAAACGTTGTCTGCGTGAAGCGGCCGCCGAGGATCGAGGTGGTCACGGCCGTGCCTTTGTTCTCGCTGGCGACTTTGCCGGTCATCGGGTCGAATTCTTTGACCACCGCGTCCCACGTGCCACAGGCCTTGACGAGCAAAGCGTGGTTCTCGCCCGGGGCGCCGGCCTTCATCATGTCTTCCATCGAGGGCATGCCTTCGGGCTGCTTGGGTGCATCGGCCTTCGGAGCAGCAGGCTGAGCGGGAGTAGCCGGCTTGGGAGCCGGTGCGGCGTCCTTCTTGTCAGGCTGAGCAAGGCCAGCCTGAGCGATGAGAAGACACGACGTGACGAGGAGCAGGTTGGATCGCTTCATAATCAGAGACCTCCAGTAATTGCGGCCGTTTTTTGCGAAATTGGTACGGCCTATGTTTGGATTGTACCCATCACGGTTGGTCGAGACAAGATCGATAGCGTGAGATCTCACATGAGAGCTACACATCCGGCCGTGCCCATGGTCAAACAACCGGACCATTTTCGCCGAGTTCAAGTTCGACGTCGTCGGGATCCCCCGGTTCCGTAAGTCCGAGTTCTTCCTTGATTCGGTCTTTGTACGCCTCGCCGGCCTCTCGGTACCCTCCGAACTTAATGACGGCAACGGAGGAGGGAAGTTCGGTTCGCTCATCGGACAGCGAAAGGACGATTCGATGGGTGAACCAGGCTTTCTTATTCACACTGCCCGACTGTTTGGAACGAAGCCGAACGCCGACCACTGAGAGGTATGGAATTTCCTGCCCGGCCAAAGATGACGGGGCGGGCTTTCCCGCGCCGGGTTTAGCGCGTTCGTCGGTAGCGGTGGCCGGGATGGTGAGCTTGAGAAGTTGCCGATCGAAGCGGAGCTGCGTGGCAGGGCTATTGGCCTTTGACCTGAGAATCAAGAACACGGCGATGCCGCTGATGACGGCCAGGCCGAGCGTTCCCAGAGTGAGAGGGCGATTGAGCGATGGAGAACCCGAGAAAAGCACGACGAATGCTCCGAGGAACGAGAGGAAACCGACAGCGCCCAGGGCAAAGTAGAAGGGAGGAGTCGCGCGGGGCAAGATGACGAGGGTGCTGCCGTACTCACGCGTGCGAACGGGATCGTGATTCGGGCGAGCGATGGCGGCGGCGAGCAACCCAATGCCCACGCAGTTGAACGGGGTCAGGAAGAGCAGGATGGCCCAAGCAGTCTTGGGGAGCGGGAGTATGAGGACGCTGCGGTCGGGCGAGGCGGGGTCGATGTATGCGGTGACGGTGGATCCCGCCCTGTGCGAGTTGACGATCGCATTGGCCTCTGAGCTGTTCGAGGAACCCCAATCGAAAAATGAGACGGTGCTGCTGCGCCGCGGGGCTGGCCAGCCTGGGAATTGGTACTGGTAGTCGATGAGAGCGCGGTAGGTGCGACCGCCCTTGTTGCCGCGGCGTGACTCCACCTCGCTCTTGAGCACGAGCGCGTTGGCGGGAACAAACCGCCGTTGAGCGTCCACCTGCTGGTAGATCTGGAACGCGATAATGGAGTCGAACACGCCGATGATGGCGCACCAGAAGAGCGCGAAGAAGATCATCGTGATGGAGCGGGAGCGAGTGGCCATGAGCGGATTCTAACGGCGGGCAAACAAAGCCGCCCACGCTCGGCTCGGAGCGTGGGCGCGGGAGGAAACGCGTGCTGGTGCGGGATCAGGGTTTGACGAGATAGATCTTGCCGCCGACGAGGAGGAGGAGTTCGCCCTCGAGCGCGAGCACGCCAGTCTGCCCCTCGGCGTCGAGCTTGTCCGCCAGCGCGTCGAATTCGGCCGAGCCGAGGGAGATGGTGGTGTCTGGGGCGGCGTCGGCTTTGTCGATGAGGCGGCCGTCGATCCAGCGGTTTGTGCGTTTGAAGTAGGATTGGCTGTTGATGTTCTGCACGCTCACGCTTTGCTGAACATCGACGCGCTTGTCGGAGCCATCTGTGCCGGAGAAGCGGTAGTACGAGTTCGCGGACTGAGCGTTGCTGGCTTCGCCCTTGGTTTTGGTGTCCTGGTCTTTCGCGACGCCCGCGCCGCCGGATCTGTTGGGCGCGGCCGAGCCGGCGCGGAGTTGCTGCTCGGCGAGAACCCGGATGCCGCCGGCGGTCGAGGGTGCGGGGCGGGTGGACCCATCGAGGTTGGTGACGACCGCACCGGGTTCGAGAGCGAGGAACGACGTGTATTCGGTGAGGACGCCCCAGCGGGTGGAGAGCCGGACGATCTCGTCGACGACTTCTTTGAACTTGGCGTCGTTGGCGGGCGGGAGGTTCCCGTCGGCGGACTGGAGACGGAGACCCTCGACGAGCGAGGCGACTTTGCGGGTGGCCCAGAGGCGCCCGACGAACCCGTGCCGGGGCGAGGCCTGGTCGAGTTTGAAGTTGAAGGCGTAGTTGCGTTTGGCACCGAAGCCGTCGCCTTCGAGGCTCAGCCGGAGGTCTTGCGAAGCGCCGGTGTACTGCCCAACAACGACGAGCTGGTCGCCTTCGAAGAGATCGGGGAGTTCTGCGGGGAGCTGGTCACGCCACAGCGGGGCGCCGTCAACGGGGCCGCCCGGTGTGAGCTTTGGGAACCCGAGGATGGGGCCCGAGAGTCGGCGGTACACCTGCGAAACCTTCAGCTCGACGTCTTCATCGGGAAGGACGAATGTGGCGGCTGCACGGGACTGCTTGGCGAGCCCGGTGAGCAGCGGGGCGTTGACGTCGTACCCCACGCCGAAGGTGAAGACGCGGCGCGACATGGTGTTGGCGGTGCGGGCGGCCTCGCGGAGCGCGCCCTCGCGACGTTCGCCAACGGTGGGCAGTCCGTCGGTGAGGAAGAGGACGAGGGGCATGACCCCCGGGCCGCCGCTGCTGGGAGTGATCGGGGCGCGGAAGGCCTCGGCGAGGGCGTCACCGATGTTGGTCCCGCCGTTGGCCTCGATCGCGTTGATGTACGCGGCGGCTTTGGCGGCCGAGTCGGCGGTTCGTGCGATCGGCACGGGGCTGAACGAGTTCACGGCGTCCGAATAGTCGATGATGTTGAACGTCTCGCCGTCGGTGAGACCTTGGAGAACGTTGAGTGCGGCTTTCTTGGCCTGCTGGATCTTCTCGCCCCGCATCGAGCCCGAGCGGTCGATGACGATCTGCACGTCTCGGAGAGCGGGCTTGGTTCCCGGCGGGCGTTCGGAGGGGACGGAGGCCACGAAGAGGAAGTACCCGCCTTTGCCGCCGGCGATCGTGGAGTCGGGATAGGCGTAGAGCATGCCGCTGGGCTCGGCGAGGCTGGTGGGGGCCATCCACGAGAGCCTGAACGAGCCCGTTCCCGACGCGGATCGAGCGGGGATGCTAAACGCAACCTCGGTCTTGCCTTTGCGTTCGGTCACCAGGTCGTGGCTTGGCGAGAACACAGTCGAGATCTCGCGCGGGCTCTTGATCGTGCCCTTGATCGTCCAAGGCACGCTCGTCTCGGTCGCCAGGGCGTCGCTCTTGGGGAGGACGTAGTCGAGGCGTGAATTGTCAGCGCTGAGCAATTGCTCGACGGTGATCCGTATCTTCTGCGTTGCGCCGGCGGGGATCGGGAAAGCACTGGTGCGGATGAGGGCCTGGCCCGCGAATTCGAGCAGACCCGGGTCTTTCTGGCTGTGAACGATGCTGTTGTAGATCCGCCGGGCCTCGTCCTTGGGTAGCACGCGAGCCGTGGGCTCGGGTCCGGTCCCGTCGTACTGGAAGGACCGGATGGTGCTCCCGATGGGGATGGGCAGGAGCAACTCGGCCTCCTGTGCGGAGCTGGACTGATTGGTCACCGAGAGTTCGAGCAGGGTGGTCGCGAGTTGATCGTCGATGGTCAGCGTGCAATCGACCGATGAGACACGAACGATGCGCCACGCCGCAGGTACTCGGGGAGTGGTTGGAACGATGATCACGCGACCGTCTGGGATCGGGGGTGTTGACGTGGTTGCTGGGGGTGTGATGTTGGTGGTCGTCGTCGTTGTGACGGTTTGCCCGAGGCACGATCCCGCAATCACGAAAAGGACGGTGGCAGACGTGACGAGATGGGAACGGTTCATAGGGAGCCTCCGTATGGGACTCAGATAGAACACCCAGCCCCGTGTTCGGGTTCATCGAACCTGACTCGAAGGCACATTGTTCGCATCTGATAGGGTTTGGTTCGTGTTGTTTTGGACTATGCTGTCTGCTGGAGGTATCCGATGGCCAAAGCAGTGGTGGACCCCGCCGAGCTCCGGCGGTTTGCCCAGGATCTCAAGCGGTTCAACGGGAACGTGCAGGGGTTGCTCGCCGCGCTGCACGGGCGGTTCAACGACCTGTCTCAGAGCTGGCGGGATCAAGAGCACGTCAAGTTCGCGGAGGAATTCGAGGCGACCGTGAAGGTTCTGGCCCGGTTCAGCGACTCGGCGGAGAAGCACATCCCGTTCCTGCTCCGCAAGGCGGAGAAGATCGAGGAATACCTGAACCAACGGTGAGCAAGCCGGACGCGAGACGATGAAAGCCAATGTCACCAATACCGAGGTGCTCCGCGACGTGCGCACGGCGATGGCGAAGTTCGCCGAGGAGGCACGCAACACGCTCACGGCGGTGGACGCTGAGGTGGCCAGGGTGGGTCAGTGGCTCACCCACGAAAGGCCTGGGCACTGGAAGCACGAGATCCGCAGACGCGAGGACGCGGTGGCGGCGGCCAAAGCGGCGATCGCACGCAAGCAGCTCTCCCGGATGCCCGAGCCGGCATCCGTGGTCGAGGAGCGGAAATTTTTGCAGCGTGAGCAGAGGCGGCTCCAGCGCGCTCAGGAGCGGGCCGACACCACAAGACGATGGGCCGCGGTGTGGGAGCGGGAATCATCGCTGTGGAAGAGTTCGTGTTCCGGGCTTTCTGAGCTGCTCGACCGTGATGTGCCCGGCGCGCTGGCCGATCTTGACCGAATGATGCGTGCCTTGTCGGAGTATCTGGCGGGGAGTGCGAGCGGCGCGGGCGGCGTGGGAGAAGCGGCCGCCGCCTCGGCACCGATGGGTTTGAGCAAAGCGGATCGGCTCGCGTTGTTCCGGACGCACGTCCCCTCCGGGGCCGATCGCCAGAGCCTGGTGCTCGGGACTGAGTGTCCGCCGATGTCATCGCCGGCCTGGAATGCGGGGACGATTACCGAGGCCGACGCCCAGAGTTTGATGAGGCTCGGTGCGGCCGGACCAGCCCTTTCACCGACAACCCGTGTGCTGGTGTCTTGGCGTGCGTTGGAACTCACGGGCGTGGTGCTGGTTCGGGGAGTGCCGACCGGGGGCGAGACGGGGGACAGCGGATGGACGATTGTGCCGGGGGATCGTCCGGAGTCGCCCGGTGGGTGGCGTGCCGCGACGGTGGCGGACGTACTCGGGCACTGGCCGTTTTTGGGCTGCGTGCTGCGTCTGACGCCCGGGTGCGTGGTGGAGCTGACAGCGGGGCTGATCGGGGGGGCGATCGACGGGTTCGGTCGCGACCTGTGGAGCGATGCGGGCGGGGGGGCCACAGGATGAGCGCGGGAGCGGCCAAGGCGAATCTGATGGACGCGTACAAGAAACTGCGTCTGGCGTGGGAGCGAGCCTCGTCGTCGTGGAGTGACGACATGT